>ERZ1740065.1589-NODE-1589-length-13743-cov-11.397501_pt1 | contig 13743 bp, 5 predicted proteins | sample MGYA00581738_ERZ1740065 | MGnify/ENA primary metagenome ERZ1740065 (study PRJEB43018, sample SAMN04849749) | marine metagenome | isolation source: floating plastic debris | place: Pacific Ocean | collected 2008-09-01 | study: EMG produced TPA metagenomics... | reverse complement strand
CAACACATACCTCTCTTAATTCTATCCTAGTTAGCCATCTCTCCACTCTAACCGCCTTGCTCCCAACCTCACTGCACCCCTACCGGACTGTACCCCCATTGCATTGCACTCTTACGACACTTCATCCCCACCACATTGCACTCCGACCCCCACCTCACTGCACTCCTACCGTACTGCAATCCTGCTGCACTGGATCCCTACCGTACTCCACTCTTACCACTCTCAACCCCAACCACACTCAAATCTATCCTAGTTAGTAATCACGGAAGGAAGAACTGTCAGGTCAGTGTGCTGAGCCATATCACGAGTTGACTGGATTTTGTAGACTATGCCTCCGACAAATATCAAGCTGTTTTACTTCAACGCAAGGGGACGGGCAGAGGTTAGCCGCTGGGTTCTCGCTCAGGCGGGTGCAGATTATGAGGACAAACGACTACAGGGAGAAGAGTGGCAGAAGAAGAAACCTGGTACGTAGTGATCGATGCTGTTCACTCGGTGATCGGCTTGGTTTACTTCTCAGAATCGCACGACTTCTCGCTTGATATCCGCAGAGATCCCCACTGGACAGATGCCGTATCTGGAGACAGATGATATAAAGCTCCCACAGAGTACATCCATTGCGTTTTACCTGGCGAGAGAATTTGGTATGTCATGTCTGCTGCAAATTGTAATCATCTATAGCTTTGGAGGCTTAGAGTTGTCAATTGCCAGTAGTCAGTAGTCGGTAGTCAGTAGTCAGTTGCCAGTAGTCAATACTCAGTAGTCAGTAGTCGGTAGTCAGTAGTCAGTTGCCAGTAGTCAATAGTCAATAGTCAGTAGTCGGTAGTCAGTGTAGTCAGTAGTCAGTTTTCAGTTGTCAGGTAGCTGCGGTGCAATCCTATCACGGGCTTCCTCTCTAGGTCTTGCAGGTAACGATTCGGTACAGATGGCGCAGGTACACATGGTCTGTGCCTGTGTTGAAGATGCGGTGAATGCTTTGGCGAAGGTCAGATATGCCAAAACTGTGGAGGAAAAGGTATTTGTATTACCTCCCTGCAGTGGCCTTTTCAGGTGGGAACAAAACCCTATCCAATTGGATAACTGCTAATCTAAAAAGAACGTTAGTGATGCTTTACTTCTCTTCTGTGAAATTTTTCAAGCGTTCTGAAATAGTTCTGGGAGTATTCTTAAATGAGTTCTGAACAACTCATAGTGAGTTATTGACAGTTTCTGAAATTCCCTGGTAGTTCTTTGTTTGTCCTGAAAAATTCCCAATTCATTCTTAAGAATTAATTAGTGAGTGAAATTCAGAGAGGAAGAATCAAGAACGACTTGCAAACTATCAGAATTCCTGAGAACTCTTAGGAATTCTTCATAGTTTCCTCCTGCTCATGAAGTTTTCCAAATATTCTTACTTGCTTCTTTATAGATTCTCAGGGTAATCATTCCATCGTTTTCACTCTTCTTCTATCAAGAACAAAAAACGAGTGGCATGTGAACTAAATGTGAACTTGCTAGCACCTTACATCTTTGAGACCCGAGTTGGTGCAGCTTATTGCAGCTAACTAAATATCATCAGAAGTAGTCACCCCAAATATCGTCACATCCGTCTGTCCATAAATCCTTATGTATACTACAGAGGGAGCAAACATGTATGAATTCATACAATTCACATGTTCTGACCATTTGATTGGATGATTCTTTGGCTGCAGGATCGCTGCTGCACAATCCTGCAAGATCAGAGGTACTCTCATGTGCAAATCTTGCTCAATAATGAGTGGGGTCAAGATTCTAGGAAAAATAGATTATCAGAAACTTTCATGAATGATCCAAAATTGCCCAATAATGCGCTATGAATTCTTAAGAAATCTTAAGAATTGTTCAAGAATTATTTCAGAATTCTTGATGAAGCTCATGAATGATAAGTAGAATGTTGCTGTCAGACTGGATTTGACAGCGACGATCTAATGACTGCAAAAGTAGCGACGAAAAATTATGGATATCATAGGAATTTGCTATAAAAATTATGCCATATATAGGAATTGTCTTCTCAAATATGTGAGCGCCAGTGTTGGATTGCCTTCATTTTTGTTTCTTGATGATTTTGAACGAAACGCTAACATTTGCTACACTAATTGGTGTGGGAGACTACTGGACCGTTAGCTGGTGATTCCCCCCTACAGTGTATGGTTGATTTCAGTCATGCTGGTTGCTCTGCTGAGTTGGAATACTTTCTGTAGTACAGGCTGTATATAGCGCTTCATTAGGAAGTTTTTTGTTATTCAGTGAATAGTAATGCATCTGAGAGTTGTTATCTCATGAATAGTACTACAGGCTGCAGCTATATCTCAAAGAATGTAATTATTTTCTTTGCAATAGTATTTACATTAATGTGTCATATGATCTGATCAAGCTGCTCAGATCATTATAGAAAGATGACTTCCCATTTCAGGTACTAAGAAGCACAGCCAGCGCGGTGGCTGGTCAGACGAAGAGAACGCTTGGGTCTAAACCACCTGACAACAAGAATGTCAAGTCCTCTTAGCTAGCCAAGCACACAGATAGTGTAGCTGTGGATTTTGATGAGGTGCTTTCTTTCTGCTTTCTTCATAGGCTTAAACTAGTTCTATTGTTGCTGCTGAAGCTTCTATACTAATGATCACAAGGGATTACAATTCTAAGGGATTACAGCTGATTAGTTAAAGTATTAGTCAAAATAAAGATTAAATCACTCTCCATCAACAAAGGTTCCTTGGGAAAGGGGGGACTTGGGACATAGGCCTCAGGAAGTGCCGAGCGGCTCACCCCAGTCAGCCCCAGCCAGCCACAGCAAAACCCCCAGGACTCCAACAACCAATCAGCAACTATGAAGGGTCATCAATAGGCAGCAAATGGAGCTTTCATCAGCAATGGTATTACTTTAATAACCCGATGAATCTACTACTAAACATCATCAAGAAATAAAAACAATGACGATCTAAGGATAGCAGCTCCATACGTGAGGAGATAACTCCCACAAAAGTTATTAGTGTAATTTTGACATTCTTTAGTTTTCTATTGTCAGGTGTGTCGGTTTCATAAGCACTGATGTCACACCGATGCTATGCTGATACTATGCTAGTACTTTAAGCTGGCGATTCTAAGTCCCAACTAAACCTGGCGGCGTAATACAAGCGGAGCACCGATAGCAGAGTAAAAGGTGCCGTTGCTTCTATAGCGATTCCTAACGGCAACACTAGTTTTTCATTGCTATTTTCGCAGCCATTAGACTGCTGCTATCAAACATCGTTCTACATTACTGCTGCCAACCTAATAAAGGCGTGTAATTTTATAGCTGCAAAACCTGCTAGTGCCCCTTAAAAACTTTCTTCGCTTGCTTAATGGGTGTCATACTCAGTTCCTGATGACACTCCTACCCAACTCAGTTCTACGCTGAGAGTCGGATGTGTGTTCGGCATTTTTACTCTTATGTTGGCATAGTGACGGCATTACCCTACATTTAGTCCAACTTAGTACAGGCCTGCGTGACAGCGGGTCACATGACAGCTGGGCACATGACAGCGGGGCACATGACAGCGGGTCACATGACAGCGGGTCACATGACAGCGGGGCACCTGCTGATATAAGAGTAAACAAGGCAGTGTGTTCCATGTGACTTTAAGACATTTATTTGCTCCCTCCGTTTCGCCGTATTAGAAATAACATATGATGCAGTATTTCGTTACCGTGATTATGTGACGCATGACAAACTTGGACATGTTCTACACTGGGAAGTTGTCTTCCTGCTGTGAAAATAAGATGGGTGAGCGAATACATGATGTATTTTATTTCGTTACGTTTGTACTGCCATAGTATTGTATAAATCATATGAGAAATCACTTGTTATCAAAGCAGACCGCTGTATACTCGTTAATCGAAAAATTGCCAAGAGTTATTGCCAAGACACAGTAAATGAAATTATGGATCAAAACAGTGTATGCTGTGTCAGGTTGTAGAGGCTCCATGATTGGTCTTTGAATCCCAGAGACGAATGTATTGATGAATATTTCTTACCTTTAATATTTGCTGCTGCAAAAGGAAGCAGATGTATTTGAGGCCAGTGAAGTCATAGAGATTTCAGACGGCAGCGTTGTTGACAAGGAATTGAAAGGTGGAACCTGAGGCAGTTTAATTTAGCATGGTGAGGATAGAATAGGAATGACTGAAATAGACATGATCTGGAATTGGTACATTGAGGTCACTACGGGGTCATTCGGAGACGATGAAAAGCAAAGAATGAGATAGTATGGCCACATGAAAATAAGGAGATATGCATTGAGAGAATGATGCGAAACATGGAGCTGTTGGCTAGGTGGGGCAGAGGAAGACCAAAATGAAGGTTAAACAATGAAATCCAGAAAGACAATGTGTTCAAACTCGAAGCCAATATATGTACAATTAAAATTGCTCAGGAATGCACAATGTTACCTAATGATGAGATCTAAGCATGTTTACTAAACTAGAAACGACATACCTTGAGCAGCTGTATGAGTTGTATTCTTTACACACACAGCCAGCATGTATCCCGGGTCTCGCGAAGTGGAGTCGGTACGTCGCATCTGAAAATGTGAGACAAAACTAAAGAAGGCAGTTTGTCACATGTGACAGTCAGGTGGACGCAGCCAAGTGGTGACGTACCTGGCGCAGTTATATGATAAAGATCCAGTACAGACGCAGTCAGTACATCTGTCGGTGTCGGATAGAGGAGCTGTGTGGTTCGTGTAGCAGGCTGAAATGAGGATTAACCAATAAGGACACGCATACTAAGTCATACCAACAGGCTGAAATCACCGACAGTCCCTCTTCTGCATCAAAACGCTTATGGGCGCTGCCGCTGACACTTACCATTAGGGAAGTTGCTAGGAACGAGGCTGGCTGAGGCGAATGCGACCGCTACCACACAGACTACTGCGAGAGAAAGGAGAAGCCTAGAAGTCATGCTGTGACGGTGAGAGAGAGGCTGGTATCAGTCTGGTAGTAGAGAATGTATCTGATGATGGAGAGCCTGTGTCTGACTGAGCTTATATACTGCAGACCCGCAATGGCGTACCGGTACTATAGTATAGTACCAAGATACCCTGCGAGTGTTAGCATCTCCACCTTAACAGCCTGTTAAAATCAGTTCCGAGGCTAAAGGCTGCCATTGGTTGGCTGATATTGGCTCCTCCCCTTGGTCTCCCAACAACCAAGATGATTGAATGTTGGCTAACTCCTGAGCTGCAATTAGCCAAAACGATGAGAAATGCATATGACACTATCATTGGTAGCAGCCTGCCAGCATTCCATCATGTAGGGCTACATGCATTGCACTGAGACGGAAATCTAGTTGATCAAGCCCACCCATTGACTGAGGAAAAAGAGATAAACCGGCAGGTTCTGTTGGTGCTCATACAAAAATACTAGAACAAAATTCAGTTTTCCCTGCACTGCTGATAAGTCGTAGCCTGAGCCCATACAGTGTCTGCCGATCACAATTGAGCTCAGCTCAGCAGAACCAGACTAGCAAGACCACAAGAGAACATCAGGAAACCAAGAACTAATTCCAGTTCTCAATTCTGACGGGTAAAGTACTAGTGAGTGTCAGGAAGAAAATCTAGAGTATTGACGAACCTACATGTGGTCTGAATTTATAATCTAGTTCAACAGGTGGCTGTTTTGGCTCGTCATCATTAGTTGTTCAGCAGTACTTGACTTGAATCCAAACCGGGAGCAAGAACGTCACTCAGTGTCGCAAGAAGATAAGACTGCATTCATCTGGTTCATGAATTGATCTCTAACCATTTGTCAATGATTATACCACATGTAGCTATCTATCACAATGTCTATTACTAATAGCTAGTGCTGGAAAAATATGTAAACAAACAATACTGGTCAGGAAAGCCATAAATTTTGCGCAATGCTACCTCGGCAGAACCTGGCTGCTGAAGGCAAATATACAGCCTTGACCTTCATCATAGATAGAACCTCTTTCTTCATATGAAAACTAACTTTTGATTGATTAATCTGATATGACATACATTGTCTGTGACAAGCTTGCTTCCTTTTTATTGAGCATTTCTCGTTTGACCCTCAATTGCGCAATTATTAAATGTGTAAGCATAACATATATTGGTAGCGTGTCAGACCCTTGCAGATTCCCTGGTTTTATGATTCAGTTCAGTTCAGATTCTCTCCAAGAGTTATAGCGCCAGTTTAGTTCAGTTGAAATTGTCTTTTAGAGATTAAAGTTCAGTTCAAACTCTCTTTTAGGGATTTATGTTAAGCTCTCTAATGTGGACAAAGGTCAGTTCAATATTCGGAAGGTTTCGCAATGCACATGTGACAGGTACTTTGCTGGATCACTGTTAAGAATAAAGAAGCTTTTCTACTCCGCAAAAGTAATTGCTGAACAAGAATCCTGCAACTGATCCCAGCTGAGCCAACCTGGACTCTACCAGCATTTGAATAACTTAATAACTTAATTACTCTCATGGTTAAATGTTTCCTACACTTGGAATTGGTATCCTTGTCTACTTGAGTATTGAATTTGAATGTAAACATTGCTAGCGGAGCAGGTACCTTCCACTCGAGGAACCGCAAGCGAGTATTTGAGGTATTTAAGGCTGCAAGTCGAACACCATATGATGTGTGCCATTTGTTGATGCTGAGAAACTGTGCACAAATAACAGCCCATCTCAGAGTTCGCGACTCATATGCTGTATGGAGATCATGCTTATAAAGTCTTAGTATGACACTCTTATGTATGCCAAAGATACGAATAATATGTTAGAACAAGCCGATCACCGTGGTACTTGTTTCTGATCTCCATATCGTCCACCCACCACCCATATATTGCCCATCTTCTATGCCCCTTCCTCTACAACCCTCTTACGTGAGCGTTTCCTCATACAAGCAATAGTCTTGGCTGTACACATTCCTGTACGCTGGTATCTCTGGCCGATCTGACCGTCGTCTCCTTCCTGTCTGATGTGGATGAGGAGTTGTACAAATCGTCAGCTAATGTTGAGGATCTGGTCGCTAGAGTGGATGATCTCCCCAACATAAAATGCGGGATCAGCGAACGACCTGGAACCAAGCTTTAAGATTCGTTCCACAATATTTGCTAAATGATGTATATGCGTCGCAATTCAATAGAAATGGCACTCAACTGGAATTTGTGGTATCAAAGTTGATAATTTTACTTGACAGTCATTAAGAGAGTTCGCGACCTTGCGAACCTGCGACCATGCGAAATGCCCCAAGCTAATTTTAGTCGGACAGAACTCTCTCCAGAGGAAGTGAGCATGGCTGTCGCTAACCTAACAAAAATACTCATGTTGGCGCGCGTTTGCATCCCCGCCCAGTTCGGGATGTGATGTAACCGTGACGAAAGACGGAACAATGGATTCTCAAAAGAAAGCATGAGTGCCTCTACTACTAGAACTTATGACTAGCCGTGTTACTAATAAATTATTGATGGAATTAATAAGCTTGTCTACTGATCGTATTTCTCATCACACAGACATGAGGTAATCCACTTCAATCTAGAAAATCTTCGATGTCAACTACAGAATTTAGATGTATAATATATATATAATATGGGTAATGATATAAGAAATTATTCCTACCTTTTCTAAGGCCACTATACGCCAATTCTTATATCTTCGGCAGGCACTCATCAACGTCCCGTCATTGTCAGTTAGAGGCCATGATGGCTATATAAATCTATATGTCAATCTATGTAATCCAAATCTGAAATCAGATTTTAAAACAAACATCTAGGTTCTGAGATTTACGTAAGTTAAGTCAAATTAGTCAAGAAAACAGCCTTTGTGAGTGTCTTCGATATGACTACGCTTTGTTCTTGTAAAAGTCTGCTGCCACCGGGATTCGAACCGCAGGTCTCCTACTTGCAAGACAGGTTTAATAACCACTACACCACAACAGCTTACACTACACAACAGTTCTTGACCGATAAATTAAGTAAATTTCAGGAACTGGACGTTTTTTTAAAAATCTGATTTCAGACTTGGATTCAGTAAACGTTTTCACATCTTCTGATGTCATTGAAAAACTCTGTAGTTAGAAAATCGTGTATTGAGAAGACAACTCTCATCACACCCTTTTTTGGCCATTGGTCTCTGGTTTGCCTGTATCTAAGGATCTAGACATCCGTTTCAAAATATGATTTCAGATTATGAAAGAGCAGAATTTATTCATCCCCTTCAACTCACTATTATACCACAGAACAGCACTAAAATTATTGAATCTCTTTCTTTTCTCTGTGACATTGAATAAAACCGCTACTGATGTAAAATACAAGCCAGTATAAAGCAAACATACATATATTTTGGCCAACTGATGCTGAGCAACTTTGAGAGTGTAGCTGTTGACCCATATAGCCATCATTGCCTCCAACTAGAAGATATAAAGGAGATGTATGAATCGGCGCATAGCTGCATTAGAAAGGTAGGAACAGGTTCTTAACAAAGCCTAACAAAGCAAGGGATTGCCTGAGGAATAGAACCCAAGAACGCATAAGTTCGCCTGTGATCGGTTAGAACTCCCTATGTACTTCTAAGAATCACCCTATACGGGCCTTAGGCGGACCTGAGGTGGGCCTATAAGTTCCTAGGCGGGCCTTAGGCGGACCTGAGGTGGGCGTATAAGTTCATAGGCGGGCTGACTGACCTAAGAATCATTACTACCCAATGAACAAAGTGCCAGTTTCGAGATTATCTCCACCTGAATCTACTCTTAGCATATATCGGAGTCAATTTTAGGCGGGCCTTATGGTGTAACAAGCCCTAGAACACTGATTGGCCCATCAGGTGTTGGGATGTGAACCAAGCTCTATGGTTCACACCACTGGAAAACGCAACTCTTCACAGTTAACCTCACTCCCAACACAGCATTCTGACAGTTGAAATCCTTTTGCTGTTGTTAATACCAGAATACCTATTTACCCGTGTACATGTATCTACACTCATCAACTAGTATGGTACCAGCCAATCCGCCTGTGCCCATCGGCCTGGCGGAGCTGGGTGCTGGGCCCTGACGAGAGGAAATGGAGAACTGACAATGTGTGAAAATTCCCTAAGGGAATCCCACTTCGTCAAGTTAGGAAAATTGAGTTATCAAAAGAAGAAAACTCTCATGTTCATCCGATTTTCGGGGTGTTCAAGCTGATTAGTTTTGATTCAAATCTTTCTACTACGATTATTATACCTGTTACTGCACACAAAGGAATGTATGATGTATATCAGCTTTGGGAACCATCACGGCCAGCCATAAGAAGAAGATTAAACCAATGTCATGGCGTCATGATTACAACTTTTAAAAGCAGATTAGAGTCACTCAACGTGTCTGTCATAGAACTTAGTGGAAGACATTCAAGAGGATCTGAGTTTGAATTTAACATGTTGAAGAATCATGAAGAAGAAGAAAACTCAGCATAATCTGTTTGCCCTCAGCCCGCTGACAGACTCGAGCATAGGACAGCCCACATGAGCCCAGGAGGCAGCGATGAAGGAGGATTGTGTCTGAGGATACTAATGGACAAGAGGTAAAACTATGCCAGAATTTTCTTTATCTTCATAGCTTACATGAGAATTTTGATGCACGCAAAATGTATGCAAACTCAAAGCTAATATGTGAGCAATCAAAATCATTCAGAAAATTGGGACAGAAAACATTACAACATTACCTATTGGTGAAATCTAAGCATGTTTGCTGAATAAGAAATGGCATACCTTGAGCAGCTGCTTGTATACCTTACCAACACAGTCTGCATGTCTCTGCCTCCCGGGACTTGCGAAATAGAGCCTGTACGCCGCATCTGCAAATGCGATACGTAAATACAGTGGGCAGTTTGTCACCTGTGACACCGAGGTGGGCGCAGCCACACAGTGACTTACCTAGCGCACTTAAAGGTTAAAGATTCAGTACACGCACAGTCAGTACATCTGTCTGTGTCTGATAGAGGAGCTGTGTGGTTTGTGTAGCAGGTTGAAAGGAGGATTAACCAATAAGGACATGCGTACTAAGTCATACCAACAGGCTGAAAGCACCCACAGTCTCTCTTCTGCATCAATACTCTTATGGGCGATGTCAATAATACTTACAAGTAGGGAAATTCTTAGGGACACTGCCAGCAGAGGCGAATGTGACTGCTACCACACATACTGCCACCAGAGAAAGGAGAAGTCTAGAAGTCATGCTGATTGATCCTGCTGTGATGGTGAGAGAGAGAGGCTTGTATCTGTCCAGTAGTAGATGATGTCTCCGATTATGGGGAGACTGTGTCGGACTGAGCTTATATACTGCGGACCCGCGATGGTGTGCCAGTAATATAGTATAGCACCAAGATACCTTGTGAGTGTTGCATCTCTGCCGTAACAGGTTGGTAAAATCAGCCCCAAAGGCTGAAGGCTGTCATTGGCTGGCTGACATTGGCTACTCTCCTTGATCACCCCGGAACAGGGCCGAGAACCTTGAGTACAGATAGTCATCTCGAGGCCTCCTCGAAGCTGTTTTCCAAAAATACTTTGAATCCTTAAGGATTCACTAAGCCTCAACTCGCCTCAGTCAGCGCTCTGAGTACTTTATACTTGATTGGCTGTCCCTGAATTACGAGGTGTTTCATTGGCTGCTTGAGCTCCTCCTTAGTTGCATGCTGGTCATCTCACCACCACTGTTTGCACAGCTTCACCCAGCTAGCATCTGTTGTTTGTTTGTTTCATAACATTCCTCCAACCTCTGGTATTGAGAGCAGCAGAATGCTGATGTAGTCAGAGATGTAGTGCTAGCTCAATCAGTCACTCACTGGTGACCTATGAGTGGAGTGGTTTGGTGAGATCTGGTAGTTTTTCAGAGTGTTTTCTCATGGTTGTAGTATTATGAGACCAAACCAAGCTTCCATGACTGTTACTACCCTCTCAAACATCATGTGCATTTGATATGTTTCTTCCTAACTTTAGCACATGCTGCAGAAACTAAAGTAGCTAGGACCCTCCGCCTAGTACCCATCTTGCCTTTTGACGGTTCATCTTGACAAGCAATCAGAGCAAGAATGTTTGACCCGTTTTGGTCCCGGTCTTGGCCTCAGCCTAAAACTTACTTTACTCACTTGGAAAGTTGCTTACTTCCTAGTCCTTGGTCTCTCATCTAACCCAAAAAAGATACCTAGCTATCACTCTCAGCTCTCATTCTCAGCCACAACGATCTTTTTATTCATTCATGGTAAAACTGCATGTGCGATTTTCGAGTAGAACACGAGGAACACGGCAGGAAGAGCAAGTCACTCGATTATAATTGACCAATCACTGAGCGTGTGATGTTTATAGCGCGAAGAATCAATTGGCTGCTTTCGTCCACGGAGAGGACCTGCGTTTGACATTACGTCGCGCAAGCCTATGCTCCGCGGATAGTCGGGAGCCAGTGTACGTGTAGCTTTAGTCTCGCAGACCAGTACTCGTGCCTCGTCTCAAAATCTACACCTAGGCCTTGGTCCCAGCTGATCCCAACTCTGCACACTAGGCGTGTTTGGAGTGCAAGCGAGTTTGTGTATTTCGTCAACGACCGCTTAAAACAGAAATCAAAATTCCATCATCAAGCATTAATTCCCATAAAGAGAAATAATGTTGTTCTCTTTACCACAACGACTTTGATTACGAGGCACTTGAGACTGGAAGGCCAGAAGCTTAGAAGGAAAATGACCGGAAGTAAGGGCAGGGCAGCAGAATTAGAGTGCTTTGCATTAAATGACGAGCATTTCGGTCCATCCAGTTGACCAAGCAGATCTAGGCGCAATTAGGACTATTGCCTTAAGAGTGGCCTGGACTGTAGACCGCATTAAGCACTCTGCGAACTCAAAGGTAAACTAGAAAAGCCTAACAAAGTCAGACTATGCACACAGACTGGTGTCCTGTACTGACCAGGTGGACCTAGGTGCACTTAAGATCACTAGAGGCCGTCTGAGGGCAGCATGCAAGCGTACCCAGTGCAGACTTCATATGGATCTGAGTCTGCCAAAGGAAAGGAGGTAAAAATATGCCATCTCATCTGCTCAACAGTGCCATCAGATCTCAGTCTGCCACTCTGCATCTTGGTTAATATCAATGCCAGAGTATGTTCCCAAACCAAAGCCTGTAAACCACATAAATTTCATAATACTAAACAATCTCCATCATAGATAAATTCTCTTTCTTTATAAGAAACCAGTTTGTTGATTGGGATTTATATTTAGTTCAGAGTCTGTTTCAAAGATTTCAGTTTAGTTGAAATTCTCTCCCAGAGATTTAAGTTCAGTTCAAATTCTCTTTCAGGGATTTAAGTTTGGCTCTCCAATGTGGGCAAAGCTCAGTTGACGATTCTGTATCAGTAACAGTGTTTTCAATGCACCTGTAACTGCTTGCTGATGCTGACTAAACAAAACCAGCACAGTGATCCGATTATTTCCCGGACTAAATACAACTTGACCGCTGCTTACCCCCCATTGATGTGTGCAGAGAAGAGAGAAGCTATTCTACTCTACAAAAGTAATCACCAAACAAAAATCTTGCCGCTGATCCCAGCTCAGCCGACCAGGACTCGATCAGCATTTGTTAAGTAGTTACTTTCACTCTTATGGTTAACTGTTTACTACACTTGGATTTTGTTAGTAATATGTTTGATGGACTGTGAGTATTACTACAAAAGAAGCCGCCCTTCCACATGACGGAAAACGGTGAGGTGAGCGAGGATTTGAGCGAGAGGGCGGCAAGGAAAAGAGTGTGTGATGTGTGCCAATTGCTGATGCTGAGAAACTGTGTAGAAATAACAGCCCATCTCAGAGTTCGCAACTCATATGCTGTATGGAGATCATGCTTATAAGGTGTAAGTATGACACTCGTATGTATGATGAAGCTACAGATAATGCAATAGAACAAAGTGATCACTGTTGCATCCGTTTCCGGTTTTCTGGCTTCTATTGGTTGGTGGTGTGCTCAATGTACTGCTGTAAGTGTTGTGATCTGAGCTGCCTCCTCCCCCCCTCCCCCCACCCCGCCTATAGCAGCTGGTCTCACAGCTATATTTCGGTAGCCAGGGCTGTGCCAATGGGTACAGCAGGTACAACTTTAAATTAGAATTTTCAGAAGATTTCGGAGTTTTCATCTCTTGGGAAATTTTTGTGAGGAAATTCCGCACCATTTATAGTATCTTTAGCACTCATTAGCACTCATAGTATCATAGGTTCAGATATGAGCTCTAGATAGCCTGAAACTCACACTCTCAAAGATAAACTCTTCCCGGAGGAGGCACCTCAGACTCCTCCTGTAGGAGGAAAAATCCCTCCCACACTTCCCCCAGCTCCTTCGGCGCTATAGCTTCGCACCTTCACTATGCTCAGTTCCTCTGCAGGCTGTCCTACGGGCAGCATAATCTTGCTGCGCCACTCTGAAAATGAAGGGCTCAGCCACATTGGTAGCATATTGCTTGTTTGCTGACTGCTAGCTTTCATGCTTAAACTAGTAATGGTTCAGTTCCAAGAATGATTTTCCAGATTAATTTCAAATATTCGGCGTTCTTCACTTTTATGTTGCCTATTAATGCCTGCGGTGGTAAGCTGGCTTTAGTCTGCACTTGAGACACTTTCCCGCTTAAAGGTCTTGTCTTACTTGATTTGCTCTCATCACCATGTGTTTACACACGTTGGACTAAGTAACTTTGCACAGGCACACCGCACACAGGTTGACCCCTGTGGTA
>ERZ1740065.1588-NODE-1588-length-13755-cov-3.438321_pt1 | contig 13755 bp, 16 predicted proteins | sample MGYA00581738_ERZ1740065 | MGnify/ENA primary metagenome ERZ1740065 (study PRJEB43018, sample SAMN04849749) | marine metagenome | isolation source: floating plastic debris | place: Pacific Ocean | collected 2008-09-01 | study: EMG produced TPA metagenomics... | reverse complement strand
GGCACCCTATAACAAACTGGCGTCAGATCACGGGCAGATCATGGCGCATATGGTGATTGGTGATGGTTGACGTTACGCGCGATGGTGTGACACTGCATGTAGAAGTATCAGGGCCTGTGGATGGGCCCCCTGTGGTTTTTGCAAACTCGCTGGGCACCAGCCTGCACTTATGGGATCCGATTCTTCCCTATCTGCCGGATGGGCTGCGGGTTATTCGTTTTGACAAGCGCGGACATGGTCGGTCAGATGTGCCGGACGGCCCTTACAGAATGGGCCAGTTGGTCAGCGACGCCGAGGCTGTGTGTGACGCAACAGGTATCCGGGATGCGCTGTTTGTGGGTTTGTCGGTTGGCGGCATGATTGCGCAAGGCCTCGCGGTAAAACGCCCCGACCTGATCCGTGCCTTGGTGCTGTCCAACACGGCCGCCAAGATCGGCAACCCAACATTCTGGCAAGACCGGATGGATGCCGTGCGGGCGCATGGCATGACCGGCATCGCCGATAACGTCTTATCGCGCTGGTTTGGGCGGAGTTTCTACGGCACTCCTGCAATGAAGCCTTGGCAAACGATGTTTGAGGCAAACACTGTAGAGGGCTACTGCGGCGTTTGCGCAGCAATAGCGGGCACCGATTTTTACACACCGACCAGCGGGCTGCGCATTCCGACACTGGGTATCGCCGGCTCAGAAGATCAATCAACACCGCCCGATTTGATCCGCGAAACAGTCGACTTGATCCCGGGGTCGCAATTTGTCCTCATGCGCCGCGTTGGCCATTTGCCCTGCGTTGAGGCACCCGAAGAGTTTGCTGGCCATCTTTCGGAGTTTTTGAATGCGACCTGACATATCTGAAACGAAAGATGCTGGCCTGACTTTCACCCACGCTATCCGCTTGCAAAGTAAACCGAACAGTTTAATTCTGCTCGAATGAACAAGCGACTAGCGACCACCTTTATCCTGATTTCAGTCATGCTGGACAGCATGGGGATCGGGCTGATCATGCCCGTCATGCCGGATCTGATCCAGGAGGTTGAAGGGCAAGGCAGTGGTGCCGCGGCGGTCTGGGGTGGTATCCTTGCTACCATATTCGCAGCAATGCAGTTTCTGTTTGGTCCGACGGTTGGGAACCTATCTGCCCGCTACGGGCGCAGGCCGGTTTTGATTATCTCGCTTGTCATCATGGCTTTTGACTACGTGCTGATGGCATTGGCGCATACGATCTGGCTGCTGATTATCGGTCGGATCATTGGGGGGATCACAGCCGCAACACAATCAACCTCTGCGGCATACATGGCGGACATTTCCGCACCACACGAGAAAGCTGGAAATTTCGGATTGATTGGCGCTGCATTTGGCATGGGTTTCGTGCTGGGGCCGTTGCTGGGTGGCGTATTGGCAGAATTCGGAACACGGGCACCGTTCTGGGCGGCTGCGTTGCTCGCGGCGGCGAATGCCGTGTTTGGCTATTATGTCTTGCCAGAAACCGTCACTGACAAGATTCGCCGCCCCTTTGAGTGGCGACGCGCCAACCCGTTGGGCGCATTCAGGAACATCGGGGCGCTGCCGGGGCTCAAGCGTCTGATGCTGATCACGTTTGTCTATACTATCGCGTTCTTTGTTTATCCTGGCGTCTGGGCGTATTTCGGGGCCGAACGCTTTGGCTGGGGCCCGGGTATGATCGGGCTGTCTTTGGGCGTGTTCGGGATTGGCATAGCACTGGTACAAGGTTTGCTGATCAAACCTGTGATCAACCGGATCGGCGAGCGTCGCGCCGTCATATTAGGCTTGTCGATTGACGTGCTGGCCTTTGTCGCCTTGGGTTTCATCACCAATGGGTTGGTGGCCTTGGCGCTGACACCGCTTACCGCATTAGGATCCATTGCGGGACCGGCCTTGCAAGGGATCATGTCGCGCACGGCCTCGGACGATCAGCAGGGCGAACTGCAAGGCACGGTGACCTCGATCAACGCGGTCGCCACAATTGTCGCGCCGCTGATGGTCACGCAGACATTCTGGTATTTCACATCCGATAGCGCGCCGTTGTATCTGCCGGGTGCGCCGTTCCTTTAGTCCGCCGTGCTAACGATCGGTTGCATCTGCGTTTTCGTGCAAACACCCCGCCCAAAGCGCGCGCGCGCCACGTAAGGTCGCGTTCTGACTTGCACCTGCCCGCACAGCACCGCAGGGTCACGTCTGACAGATCAAGACAGGACGACACAATGCCAGAAATCAAAGCCGCAATCTGCCGGGAATTCGGCGCGCCCCTGACAATTGAAACCGTGACCCTCGCCGCACCGGCGATGGGAGAAGTCGAGGTAACGCTGAAAGCCTGCGCAATCTGCCATTCTGACATCTCATACATGGACGGAGCCTGGGGTGGCGCCTTGCCGGCCGTCTACGGGCACGAGGCGGCCGGGCATGTGACGGCCATGGGCGCTGGTGTGCGTGGGATTGCGCTGGGGGATCCTGTTGTCGTGCCGCTGATCAGGTCATGTGGCTGTTGCCCGTCTTGGTCAGTTGGCTAGCCTGGCGCCTGTGAAAGCTATATGGCTACCGGGCCACTCAGCGGCGCAGACGGTGAGCCATTGCAGCAAGCGATGCATACTGGCGGATTTGCAGAGAAGGTCGTCGTGGATCAAAGCCAAATCGTGAAGCTGTCGGAGGGGATTGCAATGGAGGTGGCTGCTCTACTTGCCTGTGGTGTGATCACCGGTGTTGGCGCAGTGGTAAACGCTGCTGGGCTGCGCGCCGGGCAGGATGTGGTTGTGATTGGTGCGGGCGGCGTTGGATTGAACGCGATCCAGGGCGCACGGATTGCGGGTGCGCGGCGCATTGTGGCAGTAGACATGTCTGAGGAAAAGCTGGCCATTGCCAAGGAATTCGGTGCGACCGATGGCGTTCTGGCAACCGATGAGAAACCTTGGCGCGCGGCAAAAAAGGCGATTGGACGCGGCGCTGACGCTGTCTTTGTCACGGTTGGTGCCATCCCCGCATATGATCGCGCACCGCAATACCTCGCCAATGGTGGCAAGGTAATCATGGTGGGCATGCCGCATTCGGGCGCCATGTCGACCTATGAGCCCGTGATGCTGGCGGCGACCGGTCAGGGTATGATCGGGTCAAAGATGGGTGATGTGGTTATTGCAAGGGATATTCCCTGGATGGTCGACCTGTACGAACAAGGCCGGCTAAAATTGGATGAGCTTATCTCGGGCCGATGGTCGCTAGATCAGATTAACGAGGCGATAGCGGATACGCGCACAGGTTCTGCCAAACGCAATGTGATCTTGTTCGATTAACGGATGACAGCGCGGCACAGCTGTAAGATGGGTTTAAACCCATCTTACGTATCCATCGCCCCGTCCCAATCATAAACCACGATGTCGCTCGTTTCCCGTGCGTCGAGTGAGGTATAAAGCGCGCGTGCAGCCACATTATCGCCTTCCGTAGCAAGCCAAATGCCTTCGCAGCCACGCCCGCGCGCAACTTTGAAAAGTGCGCGACAAAGCCGCTGTGCGATACCTTGGCGCTGAAACGCGTCTCGAACACCAACCTCGGCCACGAAGAAAGCCGGTGCTTTGTCTGGATGTAATAGGCTTACCCCCGTCGCTATGCCAACGATTTCCGCGCCCGCAAAAGCAAGTACGATTTCATGCAGCGGATCGTTGAGAAATGCCGCTGCCTGATCGGTTCGGATCGGGTTGTCACATAGCCCCTCATCATCACCAAGCAGCACGTCCAGATCATCTGGACCTAGATGACGAAGCGTGATTTTGTCGGCCATCATACCGTCCTTTCGAAAGTTCCCTTATGAAGCTCGCTGATCTTGAGGTCATTGTCACGGCACCGCCAGCCCCTGGTTGGGGTGGCCGCTATTGGATCATACCAAAAGTGACCACCGATACCGGTGTGGTGGGCTATGGCGAATGCTATGCGTCCTCGGTCGGGCCAGAAGCGATGACAGCCGTGATCAAGGATGTTTTTGAACGCCATATGGCGGGCGAGAATCCTGAAAACATCGAACTGATGTTTCGCCGGGTTTATTCGGCGGGCTTCACACAGCGCCCCGACCTGACCGTCATCGGTGCCTGGTCAGGGTTGGAGATCGCATGTTGGGACATTCTCGGTAAAGCCCGCGACCGCCCCGTTCACGCGTTGATTGGTGGGCGCATGTATGACCGTATACGCGCCTTCACTTTTCTTTATCCGCGTCCTTCTCACCCTTTGCCTGACTTCTGGGCCAGTCCGGAAATGGCAGCAGAGGTCGCTTTAGATATGGTGGAACAAGGTTACACAGCGGTGAAATTCGACCCCGCCGGACCTTACACGATCCGGGGCGGGCATATGCCGTCGATGCACGACATCTCGCTCTCGGTTGCGTTCTGCAAAGCGATCCGAGAGGCCGTTGGCGACCGCGCCGACCTGCTCTTTGGGACGCATGGCCAGTTCAGCACGGGCGGTGCTGTCCGTCTGGGCAAAGCGTTAGAGCCGTATTCGCCGCTATGGTATGAAGAACCCATCCCACCGGATAATGTGGCCGAGATGGCAAAGGTCGCGGGGGCGGTAAGTATACCTGTGGCGACAGGTGAGCGACTGACAACCAAGGCAGAGTTCGCGCCCGTGTTGCGGGCCGAGGCGGCGACGATACTGCAACCTGCCCTTGGTCGCGCGGGAGGGATCTGGGAAACCAAGAAGATCGCCGCAATGGCAGAGGTCTATAACGCGCAAATGGCCCCGCATCTTTATGCAGGACCTGTGGAATGGGCCGCAAATGTCCAACTGGCCGCCGCAATCCCGAATATCCTTATGGCCGAAACGATCGAGACGTCATTTCACCACGATCTGATCAAGGGATCGATCACGGTTGAGGATGGCTACATTCCAGTGCCGACCGCACCGGGTCTTGGCATTGCGTTTGATGAAGACCTCGCCCGCGCCCATCCCTATACCGACAAGGGGCTGCATCTGCAGATGCAGGAAGACCCGATCAGTTATCACAGCGTAAATAGCTTTGCAGGTGGTGCGCCGGTGAAACGGGAGTAATGTCGACGCCTCAGTTCTGCGGCAGCGACCGGTAGCCCTTTATGATCATTGCGACACCTACGCCAGACAGGCCAAAGCCACTCAGCGTTTCCGCGTTGAACCAGCGCGAAGATGTGCGCCGGACCGTGTGCATCGTCAGCAAGGCATAGGTGAGGATCGAAATGGCGTCCAGGATCAGGAAGATCGCGCCATAGACGATGGTTTGCAGCAGGATGCTATGCTCGGTCGAAATGAATGCCGGAAAAAGTGCCACGAAGAACACGATGGCCTTGGGGTTGGACACACAGGCAAAGAAACCTGCCCAGAATGTCGCTTTGTCCGAGGCCCGGGTGCGGCCACCCTGCCCAGCGGATTTGAACGACTGATAAGCCATGTAAACAATGAACATCCCACCGGCGATCTGCAAAGGTGGCAGGATCAGATCAGACAATGCGATCAGAACAGAAAGGCTGCGTGCCGCAACTGTGATATGCACCACAGTGCCCAACGCATCCCCTGCGACGGTAACGCAGGCGCCGCGGGTGCCGTGCCGTAAGGCTTGCGCGGTGGCAAAGGCCACCGACGGTCCGGGCGTCGCCACGAAGAAAAGCGTCGTGGTGACAAATGCGATCAGTAAGGTGATGTCCATCAGGGTCCCGCTGTCAGATTGCTCACATCACTTTATCAGACGCGCGGCAGGTGAACAGGCGGAAAGTCCTGCCCCCTTTTCAGCCTTGATCACTTCCCCTATCACTGAACTGCGTTCATTTAGTAAGAGGCACGCAATGGCGACAAAAACGGAACTCCGCCGTCAGGAGCTTCGCGATAACCTGATTATCATAGCGGAACGCACGATTGCGCAAAAAGGCCTAACGGCACTGCGCGCCCGTGATCTAGCGTCGGAAGCGGGATGCGCGGTTGGAGCTATATACAACGTTTTCGGTGATCTGACCGATCTGGTACTGGCGGTGAATGCCCGCACCTTTCATCGCCTCGGCGCGGATGTTGCTGAAGCGCTGGCAGACGCGCCGCAGGACCCTGTGGAACAATTGGTCATTGTGGCACAGGCCTATCACCGTTTTGCTTCAGATAATCACCTGAGCTGGCGCGCCCTTTTCGATGTGGAACGTGCACCCGGTGAGGCTGCGCCCGATTGGTATCTGCAAGAGATGGGGCAACTTTTCACCTATATCTCAGACCCGCTGGCAGTGATTTTCCCCGATCACGATTCGCAGGATCTCGCGCTTTTGACCCGTGCGCTGTTCTCTTCCGTGCATGGCATCGTGCTTTTGGGGCTGGATGAGGCGAGCGCGGGCGTGCCATCGGACGATATCGACCGCATGATCGCCCTTGTTTTAAGGCAGATTACGACCTCCACATAATTTTTTGAACGTTGTTCAATTTTTTTCTTGCAGTCGGAAACCTCACGCGCTATCTCTATTTTATGAACAGCGTTCAAGCGCTGAAATGAAACGGAGAAAACGATGTTCAAGACACTTGCCACACTGATCCATGGGCAGAATGCACGGGCCGAAGACCGCGTGCGTGACGCCTTTGCCATCGAACTGATCGACCAAAAAATCCGCGAAAGCGAAGGAAGCCTGCGCGCTGCCAAAGGCACGCTCGCCAGCCTGATCCAGCGTCAGCGTTCTGAGGAGAAGCAACGCGCTGCGCTGAAAAACCGGATCACAGACCTGACCAAACGCGCGAAAGAAGCGCTGGACAACGACCGCGAAGACATGGCCGAGGAAGCCGCACGCGCGATTGCAACGATGGAAAACGAACTGACGATCCGGGAAGAAACGCTGGACCGGCTTGAGCAGAAGGTGATCCGCCTGCGGTCATACATCGAAGGCGGACCCCGCCGCATCGTCGACATCAAACTAGGAGCTATTCAAGCCCGCGCCGTCCGGCGTGAGCAGAATATGCAGGTTCATATGTCCGTGAATGGCTTGCAGCAAGGCGCAGTAGAGGAAGCCGAAGAACTGATTTCCCGGGTCCTTGGGAAGGATGATCCATTCGAACGGTCGGAAATCCTGGCCGATATCAACCGGGACCTTACGGGCGACACGATTGCCGACCGTATGGCAGATGCCGGCTTCGGTGACGCGACCCGGTCTACGGCCGACGATGTTCTGGCCCGCCTGAAATCAACCAAGAAATAAGCTCTTAGACTTCAATCAAAGGAAAAAATGATGTTTAGCAAAAATGACAACTCGCTGATTATGTTCGTAAATGGCCTTGGTGTGGCCGTCGCATACGGGATGCTCGGGATTTCGTTGTGGCTTTCCACCGACGTCCCGCTTGCCACGAAAGGGTTTTGGGGCATGGCCGTCCTGATGCTGACCCTCGCGCTGGTGAATTTTGTCAAATACCGCTTTGACGAAAAGATGTCCGAAGATCGCATTCAGCGGATCGAAGAAGCCAAGAACGAAAAACTGCTAGAGGATTATGTTGGCGAACCGCTTTGATCCACGCGCATGAAAGCCCCGTCTGCAACCTTGCAGGCGGGGCTTACCCCTTTCCAAAACCTGTTCCCTTCGCCAAAGTCAGACCTATGAAGTTTCTGCGTCAGTTTGCGGCCCGTATTGTTGGCCAATCCATCCGTATCTTTGCCCGCGCAATCACCGCCGTCCGTGCCGACTGGAAAGGGATTGAACCCGTTCCCCGACAGCGCGTCTACTTCGCGAACCACACCAGCAATGCAGATATGCCAATGATATGGTCTGTCCTGCCCCCCGCAATGCGTCGCACAGTGCGCCCGGTGGCTGCCGCCGATTACTGGTTGAAAAACAAACTGCGCGCCTTTGTCGGGCCCGAAGTGTTCAACTGCGTCCTGGTCGACCGCAGGCCAGAGGTCATAGACTAACCAATGGACAAGATCATCGCGGCCCTTGATGAAGGGTCATCGCTGATCATCTTTCCCGAAGGCAACCGGAACATGACCGACGATCCGCTACTGCCTTTTAAGGCAGGTCTTTACAACATGGGTGTGGCACGACCTGAGGTCGATCTGGTGCCCACATGGGTGGCCAACCTGACCGCCATTATGCCGAAAGGCGAGATCATACCCCTGCCACTGATCTGCACAGAGACATTCGGCGAGCCGATTCATGTGAAGGACGGAGAAAGCAAGGATGATTTTCTCAAACGTGCCTCTGACGCTTTGGTTGCCCTCGCGCCGGAGGATCGGACATGAGCCCCACCACCGAAGACATTCTGCTGCTCGCCTTCGGCAGTTTCGGCATTCTGATCGCTATGACATTTGTGGGCGAAGTGCTGCGCGCGCGCGAAGAGCCCGGTTTCAACAACCCCGTTCTAGATACTTACATGACACGGGTGCAAAGCTGGTGGGGTATGGTTGCCTTTGTCGGCGCGGCGCTTCTACTGGGTAAGCCGGGGATCATGACGCTTTTTGCTTTTGCGTCATTTGCGGCTTTGCGCGAATTCCTGACGCTCACAGCCAAAGCACAAGCCGATCATTTGTCGTTGGCCCTGGCATTTTTTGCTGTCTTGCCGTTGCAGTACATTTTCGTCGGACTTGGGTGGGATGGGCTTTATGCGATCTTCATTCCTGTCTATGCATTCCTGCTTTTGCCGATTGTGTCCGCACTACGCGGATATTCGAACCGCTTCCTGATGCGCGTCGCGGAAACGCAATGGGCGCTGATGATTGCAATATTCTGCGTCAGCCACGTGCCTGCGCTGATGAACCTCGATATCGCCGGTTACGGAGACAGATCCCTTTTGCTGGTCGCGTTTTTGGTGATGGTGGTGCAACTTGGCGATCTTCTGGAGTACTTCTTTGGCCGCCGCATCGGCAAGAACTGTATCGCGCATGAGTTGTCCCCCAAAACATGGGAGGGTGTCGAGTGCGGCGATGTCAGTGCGATGTTGATCGGTGGCCTGCTGAGTGGGATCGCGCCTTTTGGTGTCTGTGGAGCAGTGGCGATGGCAGGGGTCGCATCGCTAGTCGGGATGTTTGGCAGTCTTGTCGTCTCTGCCATCAAACGCGACCGCGGGGTCTAGGATTGGTCACATCTGATCCCCGGCCAGGGTGGTTTTGTCGATCAGCTGGACAGCGTCATCTTTGCAGCCCCCATCTTTTATCACTTGACCAAGTACTTTTATGCCTGAGGCGGGCGGGCTCCAAATTGGTGCAGCTTTGACAGGTTCTTGGCCATCAAAGTACCAAACCCGCCGACCTTGTGTCGCCTGATCGCGCGGTAATCCTCACGGCTCTTGCTGATCATGTGGGCGAAGGACCTGTTGCTGACGCCACCGATTTTCATACGCACCATAACCTGCGGGATGTAAGCCAGCCGCACCTGGCCCTTTGTCAAAAAACGCAACATGCCGTCGTAATCACCCGCTATCCGGTAAGATGTATCGTAAAGGCCTGCCCGGTCGAATACGTCCCGCCGCAAGTAAAGCGTGGGGTGTGGCGGCATCCACCCGCGCTTTAGTTTCGCGCGCGCGTAAGCACCCGCACGCCAATGCCGGATGATACGGGTTTCATCATCCCGTGCGACATATTGCAAATCACCATAGACGCCATCAACCGATGGGTCTGACATCACCTGCGCAACCATTTGCAGCACATCGGGTGTCGCCAAATGATCATCCGCATGCAAAAGTCCAATCACATCGCCTGTCGCACGCTGAATGCCTGCATTGATCGCATCATAGATGCCGCTATCAGGGGCCGAGACGAATGACATGGCCGAGTGTCCTTGGCTGCGCAAAAAATCAACCGTGCCATCTGTTGATCCACCATCTTGCACCACATGTTCGATGTCCACACCCTCTTGCGCCTTTAGGCTGGCCAACATGCGCGGCAAAGTCTGCCGTCCGTTCATCACGGCTGTGACAACCGAAATCTTCATGCCGCTGCCCGTGCCTGCGGCACTGACCCGCGCAAGTCAAAACCCAGCACAGCATGGATTGCTTCAATCGGTGTGGCGTTCTGGTTTTTTATGTAGTTGCGTACCTCAAGAAGCTTTGCATCGACCAGATAGCGGTACCAAAACCCCTGCAAAACATGGAACGCCCGGGCCTGACGGCCGTCCAGAAACCCCAAGCGTATGACGTAGCGATAGAAAAAATAAAGCCCTGCCCGTAACCCGCCCGGCAAGCGCGCATAGGCATGTTCCTTGATCCAACGCTTGACAGCGGCCTGATTGCGGCTGCGCAAACCGGCAATCGTCTCTTGCGGCAGGAACCCGTATTCTTGGTTCAGGACGTCAATCACCTCGCGGCTGGCATAGCTATTGTGCTTGGCAATCCACCAGTCCAGATTATTGCAATTATCATCAATGATGCAGCCAGAAAGTGCGGCGACCGGGCCATCCACGATGGTGTGTTCGTCCATCCACCGATCCTCGATCCAACCTTGTCCATTTTTGAAAATCCGCAAGACCCGAATTGGAAACAAACCACCGTAACGGACGGGCTGGCCCATAAAATGCATGCGTCGTCCAATGGTGATACCCGCCACATCCGGCAGCCCCGCTTTGATCTGTGCAGCAAGCGCGGGTGTGACGATTTCATCGGCATCAAGGCGAAAAACCCACCCCGTCTGGTCTGCAATCTGCGCCAGTGCCCAGTTGAATTGCGACGCATAATTCGTCCAGGGATGATGCAGAACCTCGGCCCCGGCGTGGCGGGCAATTGATACGGTATCATCAGTGGCACCGCTATCCACAACGATGACACGATCAGCAAAATCCCGGACGGAAGCGATGGTGCGCGCGATGTGCATGGCCTCGTTTTTGGTCAGTATGATTACGGTAATGGCAGTCATCTTGCTCTCCGGCTTTGCATGGGGTTGCCAGTGCCGATATGTCCAGCGGGAAGATCTTTCGTAGCCACAGCCCGCGCACCCAGAATTGCCCCCTGACCGATCACGACACCTGGGCCCACAAAGGCGTCAGCACAGACCCAGGCGTCAGGCCCTATGCAAATTGGGGGGCGCAACAACGGCCGGGACCGATCGCGCCAATCATGCGTGCCTGCACAAAGATGTGCGTATTGCGACACTGTCGCACGCGCACCAATCTGGATCGGGCCCAGCGCATAAAGTATCGCACGATCACCAACTGCAGCGTAATCATCGACCCGCAAATGCCATGGCATGGTAATGTTTACGGTGGGGTAGATATGAACATCCTGTCCAATCCGCGCGCCAAAACACCGCAAGAGCCATACCCGCCATCGCCAAAGCGGACGCGGGCTAAGCCGAAAGAAGGGAAAGCAAAGCGCCCATAAGACACGTTTGATCTGGGTCCCCTGCCCCCAGGTCGGCTGGCTGCGGTTTGTGCGCACATCGACATGGAGGCTCATGCGAGTACCTCGCGCCCGATGCCTGACACCCTATCCCGATAAAGCGCTGCAAACTGCTCAACCATTGCAGCAGGTGAATAATCACGCTGCATCCAGGCGCGCCCGCGCGCACCCATTGCGGCCAGATCGTCCTGCGCCATGTCCATGATTTCCACAGCCAAATCAACCTGACCAAGTGTAACGCAACGCCCGCAGCTTTGCCGGTCCAGATCCGCCCAAGGTGTGGCTGTCGTTGTCAATACCGGTGTACCATGGGCCAGCGCCTCGGCCACAGCGATCCCGAAATTCTCAGAATGGCTGGGCAGTACGAATAGATCGGCCTGCGATAGGGCACGCGCCTTTCTTGCGCCATCGACATGACCATGGATTTGCACATGCGGGATCGAGACTGTCGCATCAATCAGCCAGTCCACGTAGTCAGCATCGCCGGTCCCGTAGATATCAAGATACGTGTTAGCGGGCAGGTATTTCATTGCCGCAATCAGGTGATCCAACCCTTTCTTCGGGTGCAGGCGCCCTAGATAAACAAGCCGTAGTTGGCCGTCTCTGGGTCGTTTCTTGACTGTAGCGGGAATATCAACGCAATTCGGGATCAGCGCTGTCGCGATGTCGCCCAGCCGCGTCGTGCTTTGCGCAGCCTCAACCTGTGAAGTGACATGAAAGGTCGTGTCTCGAGGCCGCACGAGCGCCGCTGCGTATTCGAAAAGGCGCTTTGATCTGCGCCGCGGCGCATCGGACCAATCTTGCGTTGCTTGCAAAGCACCCCGTGGCGACCAGACAACGGGCCGCCCCACCAACTTTGCCATGGCCAGCGTCGGCAAAGTGGGAAAGCTATAGGTGCCCGTAAGATGCACGACATCCGCCCAGACTACCGCTGCTGGAAGATCACGTAGTAATCCAGGTGCCACACTGTGACCGGCAATGCGCTGCGCGTAATGTACTGGATAAGGCAGGGGCACACGATCAACCCTGTCAGACACGATCGGACCAGCAGCATCAGAGGTTAAGACCCGCAGTTGCATGTCTGAACGGTCCGCAATCCCATCGCAGATCGCCTTGGTCGACCAGATTGGTCCACCCCAATAGGTTGCAGGAAAAAAAGATGGGGTGACATGCAAGATCTTCATGCGGCCACCTGTGCGATAATGTCTTTCTGTCCGATGATCACAGCGGGGTTGCCCGCAGCGATGGCACCTGCTGGCCCGTCCCGGGTCACCACGGCCCCTGCGCCGACGCTTGCCCCCGCGCCAATAGCCCGGCATTGGGGCCGCACGCGCGCCCGTGCCCCTATCCACACATCAGCACCAACAGTCTTGGGCATCTGCCTTGGCATCGCTCGCGGGTCCAGCCCATGGTCATGGGTATAGAGCACCGCCTCTTGCGAGATCAGCGTGCGCGCGCCAATTGTCAGCCCCCCTGTCGTATCAAGATGGACGCCCTGGTTGATTTGCACCTGGTTACCGATCACCAACGCAGCATCGCCAATTTCAGCGGAAGCATGAAAGCCCCGCCAGAAATAACAATCGTTGCCAACCCGGACAATCCGCGGATTGGCAAATCGCACACCGGCCTGAAAGCGGCTGCCGGTTCCGACCTCTGCCAAGGTTGCTCGATGGATCGCCGCGGCAAAGTGCAAGCCGACCCTGCGTTTCAGCGCACCTACCAGACGCCCAGCCCAATGGGTGACCTGCCAAATTGCTTAAAACGCCATGGGCTATCCCTCTCTCTACGGAATGTTGGATAAAATGCGGACGATACCTTACCAGAAAGATCGCGATCATCAGGCCAATGAGCACCAGTTGCGCCGCAGCACCAACGATAAAAGCACTGAACGAAGACTGCAGCGTTGCCTGCACAAATGGGTAAAAGAGCATAGGGTAAAGAAACGCCGCCCCATATCGCAATGTCGCCTGTGCTGACAAAAGCAACGCCTCCCCTTTGCGAAAGACCCAACCCAAAACCAGCCCCATGCCGCACCCGGCCCAACCAAAATTGATGAACGCTTCACCGGGTCCAGTGACATTGAAGGCACCGCCCGTCGACAGTCCCATTACATCCCGTTTGAAGAAAACGCCCAGATCAATAGCTGGTTTGTCGACCCATATCGCACGCGGGATCCAACCAAAGCGCCACCAGGTATAGCTGTCGCCCAACATTAGTTTGTCAGATGTCATCTGATCGGTGATCATGACAGCTGCGTTGATATCTAAAAAGTAGGTCGACCCAACGATCTGCCCCAGCAGCCCGCTGCCATCGCCACCATGACGTAGTGATGTCATATAGGCCGACAGCCAACCCAGGATGAACAGGCAGGAAATGCCTGCCAAAATCATCCGCCAACCAAGCCGTCCGCCCACAATCATGTAAGTGGCCACCGCAAACCCGGACAATT
>ERZ1740065.1587-NODE-1587-length-13755-cov-11.970438_pt1 | contig 13755 bp, 13 predicted proteins | sample MGYA00581738_ERZ1740065 | MGnify/ENA primary metagenome ERZ1740065 (study PRJEB43018, sample SAMN04849749) | marine metagenome | isolation source: floating plastic debris | place: Pacific Ocean | collected 2008-09-01 | study: EMG produced TPA metagenomics... | reverse complement strand
TCTCTCTCTCTCTCTCTCTCTCTCTCTCTCTCTCTCTCTCTCTCCCTCTCTCTCACCCTCTCTCTCACCCTCTCTCTCACCCTCTCTCTCATCCTCTCTCTCATCCTCTCTCTATCTCTTCAATCCCTCGCTCGTAGAATGGTCATCATAGAATAATGGTTTACCCCTTTGTAACTGTATAGGCGTATTGCTTAGCTGTATTCATTCAAAGTATGAGGTTTGAATACTAATGACAGCAACCATGCAGCTATAATTGGGGATATGGAATATTTTAATACACATAAAAGCCAGCTGCATCAGAAATCTGTCACATAATGAGAGTCAGCCATGGGGACATCACTGAGACCTTCAGTTCTTGAGATACAGTCTCCGGCTAGTAATGAACCAAAACAACTATGATATCATCTTTGTATGCTTTACCCTGAGTCATTTCTCACTAGCTGCGTGTAGCCCTACTAGCAAAACAACCGGCATCACTGGCCTTGAACGAGTGAGCCGTGTCTGAGAGACACTGTGATGGACATGGCTATAGCTACGATAAGATAACGCTGTGCTGCACCGGCAGTGTGCACACTCCACCTAGCTCTGTTGCTGTATGTAACACATGCGGCAGAATGCTCTCAAAATTCACGGTTTGACAGCGATATTATGAAGCTGTAGGTGGAGTTATATGGTCACAGACATCTGTATTGACAGTGTTGGTGCTGTTGTAGGTGACTACCGCAACGCAGTAGGAGTATTCTCTCCATTATCGATGGTCTACTCTGGTAAGACACTATCCTGCTCCTGTGTGTTGTGAAATGTTGTCTTTTCAACAGTTAGCATTCAAAACATTGAATCATCGAATGCAGATAGAGATAGTCTACTACTTGTACTTGCACTGTTCCCCAGCTGTCAAGGTCAGCTATCCACTCTGTACGGTCCCTCCACCACTGAGTACTAGAGTACTCCCTCTGCCGCTGCATGTGCTGTGTAGTTCTGTAGACAGTCCCTCTCATTCACTATATATTGGTTACCACACTGCCATCTCCCACCTACCCTACTTCTACTTGAGCGACTAGTGTAGTTCATGTCATTGCACTAATTCATGAGGAAAATCATCTGCAGTACTAGTTACAACATCGGCATTCTGCACATGGCCGATCAACCATGAAAGTTAGTCTCACCCCTCCAGAAATAGACTGAACACCTCTCCATGGAAACGCTAGCGATCTGGCGGGCGAGCACACTGCACCGGGCGACAATCCCGCATTTGTGTTTAAACCCGATTTTGAATGAGCTGCAAGACGCTCTTTGAAATGTGTTTGCTGATCTCTGTAAGGATTGTATTCATGTTAAATCGTAAATTGATGCCATTGCGACGAGCAATATACATCCAGTCATCTGAACTATTACTGTCAGGGTCATATCACTGCTATTGGATGGGTCATAGCGAGCTGCAGTTGAAATTCCTGTCTGTAATGTTTATATTGACTCATAACCCTGATTAGATGGATGTGCCAATCGCCAACCAAACATACATTTGATAATATTCTCAATTTGTGAGAGCACTTTATCTAGACACACTGAGCTGGCTAAGATCATTGACGTGGACACATTGTAACAGGTTGTAACAAGTGGCCGCTGGTGTGGCAGTCAGCACCTCGACTCACACATGCTGAGAGATATTAAGGCCAGATCAGTATCGTAGCAAGAGCTGGCCATATCCTGTATCCTGCCTCTCCACGCGCCTCTCCTCTCCTCTGTTTTGACAGACTTCACTCTTGTAGCCCCCTATGGAAATTTTACTACCAAAAAGGGGCGGACAGTCATTGATACCGCTGTCCTCCCCCCATGAGTAGCGGCCATTATTTTATTGCTGTAGTTGTGGAGGCAGTTATCAGTAGCCCTCTGACCTACTGTCTGGGTACTGTCGCACACAGCCGTGCTCACTACCATCCTAATTTCTATAACATCTACTTCCTTCCACCATCTTTATCTCGACTTCCTTGTCACTGATAAATCTCTCCTTTCAACAAATCTAGGGCACTGGATTCTCGCTGTCACATGACCAGCTGTTTGCTTAGTTGGATGTATTGTTGGGCACTAATGCTCGGATTCAGTGTGCACATCAGTCAGGGAATGCAGTCTAGCATTACGTCGTGTAATTACGCAGCTAGTCTGTCTGTAACACTGCTAGTAAGCTCAGAACCAACCATCCTGTGGTAGGACAGATTCATTCATACCTCCACACCTCCTCCCACAGCTTGGCCCAGTAGACAGATATAATACCATCGCCCTGTCAGCAGGCTCACTCACGCCATGCTGTCATTGATAGTATGATGCTGGATAGGTAGATAGTGTGTTTTATAGAGTTCACGAACTTGTGCCAACTGTTTCTGTGTGCGATAATATATTTGTAGTGCAAATTTGCTCATTGCTGTTTTTGAGGTGTGATGTATTCTGTATTTCTTATCAACTGCTGACACTATCAACCCTTATCTTCCCTTCACACAGATGCCCAGTAATACAATGGCCTTTTCTATCTCGGAGGGCAGGCACTGGTGCTGTGACTGGCACTGATTGCCTCACTCCTCTCACTAGATATTTCATAGCTGTCAGTTCTGAAATGTATGCTGTTTACTGATGGCACACATTCGGTGATTTCTATTTTTGTCAATTGAAATTGAATTTCTTGCCCTGTTCCATCGGTAAATATGTCGGTGATATCAATGCACATAGCGAGAGTTGTGTCTCTCACTATCCCAGTATATTTCTGTGTTGAGGTAGAAGGAAGGCTATCTGCATCATTCCGCCCCTCATCACTGCGTAGGCAAAGGCATGGTCCTTGAAATGATGTCATTGCTTGGTGTACATACACTGATTGATGGAGATGGTCATTGCTTGGTGTATGTACGCTGATTGATGCATATGCTGCTTTGATTTGACGAGTCTTTAGAAAATACTAGAATATAAGTTTTACCTTCTAATTAGCGGAGACAATGATCTGTTGGTTCCTGCAGCATAGAATGTGTTACGACAGCAGTTCTGTCTGAGTGTGGCTCTGCGTTTTACCGCGCAGGTAAATATCATGTGGATTATTGCACTATCCGTAGGTAAACTCTACCCTGGAGAGACTTACGACTCGGCGATGACCTGCCTTGAGCTGCTACCAGATTTGAGTAGTCACCTCCCAGCATCAGCTCTTCTCACAGACCCACATGTGGACATCATAGGAAAGGTCAGTGCCTTCCTACTAGTCTACTACACACTACTCCAGCGCCCCATATATGTGTGAGGATGGGTGCTGTGTGCTCTTACGTAATCACTTCAATGGGGCGGTTTCAAACTGTTGACACAGTATACTTTATATTGTATGGCCTTAGTATATTGTGTAGCTGAGTATTGATAGAGTTATCACTGCTCACACAAGCATTGTTAACCTCCCAAACCCCTCGTCTGCTCTAGATAGGCACCATCCAACCTACTATATAGTTTGATGTCTGTGTGATAATTAAAGGTCTATCTTGGTAGACTTCATTGGCTGTGAGGAGCTATGATATGGAGGACGATTGCGCTGGCTCTATGGACACCACTGGTAGTAGCGACCTGGCGTACGACGACATGGCGTACGACGACATGGCGTACGACGACGAACTGTATGAGAACACAATAGACAGTTCAGACAAATCTAGTCCCATGTGGTGTACCAAGTACGATGACAGTGAACGTTATCTCTCCTCAAGCGATGACGAACTTGACTTGCTCAAATACTGCACAGGCAACAAGCGAAGGCGCAGAAGAAGATCCCGTCCCAACTATTGTAAGTACCGCTGTCTCCTTGCTGTCGGAGTGAGATTTTTCTCGTGGGTTGCTGTGCCAGATGTAGGGCAGCATGGATTTATCCTGCGTACACTGCTGCATCAGAGAAGGCGCTGGTCTGCCGTAGAATATTGCGACTTCTCACCCTGTATGAGCCCCGCAGTGCAGCCAATGAGGTGCGCTGATAGACTCTAGTCAGCAGAGCTTCCTGATTGAGCGCGGCGTAATCATGACTTCCTGGTGGCTTGTACTGTACATCATAAGACAGGAAGCACGCGGATACTGGTCCATCCCTCCACCATATGAGCAGAGTTGAGTTGTTGATTCTATGGAATTGGACTGAGGAGGGCTGGCTCAACGTCTCATTCCCATTGCAGACAATGATCTGTTTCACCCCTGGTGAGGTCATGGTCAGTCTGATGGAGCCTGACGCTGCCACAGGTTTGGCCTGTGACACACGCACCATTGTCACATTCCACAGTGCTGCCAGCTGCTGCTGCGTCAGGTTAGCCGGAAAGCCGAGCGTTTTCCACTTCTCATATGTGTTTGTCGTTGTGTTATCCAGCACTCTTGTGATGTACTGGCCGCTCACCCAACGCATGGGAAGACGAATCCTAATGTTGTGTCCTGGACCAGTATATAACTCTGTGTCGTTAGATAACCAGAATGTCAGACACAGTTGATTAGATGTTTGAGAGGCAATGACCCCAAAGTCTCGCCTCGATGGCAGTGAGGTGGAAAGTAACTCTCCCCTGATTTGAGGCAGCATCGTCCAAAGCTCATAGATGGGTTTCCTGACATTGACGCTGAAAGAAGGGTTGGTAGTGTTGACACTGAATGTAGTCAGCATAGTTCTCTGTGTGAAGTAGTGAGGAGCGTAGTTTAGGAATGCGTTGTCGTTGCTTGTCATTTGGTAATGAGCAAAGAGAGGGTCGTCATCATACAGATGCAGTTGGATGATCTTAGCTACCATGGCCGGGTATCGCACGTCTGCTCGGAATTCCAGCGGTTTCCACCAGCTCTTCATTGGGTCACCTTCGTCATTATATATGGCTAACCCGTTGAAGACTTTGCTGTATTCGGTTTTCATTTTAGTGAGAGTTAGTCCCTCGGATTTTAACAGGTAAGTACTGCTACCCACCGAGTCACGATCGTTACCCTTCTTGTGCATTGAGAAGAAGTCTATTCTTGTGCCTGGTCTACGTGTGAAATAGTTCCTCCCACATGAAATATGATCGAGTAGTCCCCAACATAATTTAGAGAATGACGTAAGTCTGCAAGAAGCGCCAGGACCTCCAAACTTGGCAAACTTGTCAGCGTCGTGGACGCCTGCAATATAATGGCCTAGTAGAAGACAACTCCAAATACGCTCGCATTGAGTACAAGACGTTTTTGTTACGACCTTTCTCCGAAGCATCAAAATAGTTGAAAAATCCTTGCGCTGTAAAATTCAGTCCATCGAAGTCCCCATGATCCGGTTCATTCCACGATTCAAAATTCCATTCGTGTTCTCTATTATACTTCTTGTATCTGCTTACTGAATTCCACAACACTGACTGTCAGCATTCTAACGATATGAATATAGAGCTGAGTTTAGGTATTTTTCTCACCTGCCGAATGCACCAGCTGGTACCACAGCCAGACTTGCTCATCATTTTCGAAGTCAGTAAAAATTTTGCTCGGGTTCCCCATCAACTCAAAGCCGATATTGTCTACGCCATATCTTTTTATGATACCAACAAACCGGTCTAGTTCCGTAAAATCAAACTTCTTACTGGTATGCACATATGTTACAAGATTTAGGAGCCAGTGTACTCGAATCTGTAAACCTATAAGAGGTAACGCCCCTAGCATCAGTATATTTTGGTGAAACTGATCACTCAATGAAAAATTTTTGAAATGTTGGAAATCTGAAGGCGGACTAAAGCCCGTGCTGCTCCACAACTCTTGAACTTGCTGTTTCGATCTCGGGCGATTTAGCGTCAGTTCTTCACATACAAAAAAGCTCATGAAATCTGTACAAAAGAACAGGCTAACGGCAAAGATATTTGGGATGTTTGCTAGAAGCATATTGTGTCGCACACAGGTTTAAGCGTAGGCAATTGTTATTACGGAATCGTTCGTACCCGGAAACCTCACCCTATCACACCGATAAAGAAGCCCTGCCGCTTGAGAAAAAGCTCACTTACGCCGTACCAAAAAGTTTCTAATTGAAGATATTTGAAGTCATTTCTACTATGGATTTATGTAATTCCTACCTAAAAAATCTATTTTGTCTGATTTTTCGAACACAAATGTCAACAGAAGTACACAACGTAGTTATAGCATCTATAGAATGTTTTGTGTATCCCTACGCGTAGGAAACGCGTGCGGAGAACCGTAGAGAATGGTTGAGGAAATGTCCAGTGCCACCAGTCCACCTCCTAAAAATAAGCTCCATCTACTGCTAGCAGCCGGTCAGTGTTGTAGCTTGGTGTGCTAGCGTGACGTTTTGTGAGAGAATTGAGTATTGCTAGATATTACTGTCGCTTATTGCTAGTGATTGTCGTCATTATGTCATGATACCAGGAAGTCGCTTTTGTCTATAGTATTTACACGTGCGTCTTCTTTGAATTTGTTGATTGGTATGTTGAAAGGAGTGTATAATTTTATTCTAATCATCTTTAGTGTGAGTAAAATGCTCCCTGCTCATGGGTTTTGGTTCCAGTAAATGGGCTTCAGTTATTCTGTCGTCGACTATTGATGAGATAGACTGAGATTCACTTCGGTCTACTACTGCATACATGTAGTTAACACTAATCACTTACCATCGTATCGTCTGAACACCTGCATGACTTTGACGTTTTGTTTCACTTTTTTAGCCGAAGTCAGTGAAAATGGGAGCCGTGAATTGGCAGCTCAAGCACTATTGTCAATGGACTCACCTATTGTCGAATCCAAAAGCATTCTTATCCCACACGCCAACACAGCATTGGCCCATAGTAAAGGTAACCTCTATATTTGCAATCTATACCAGGCACTAGATGGCTCTAAAACAGTTTTACTATAGATGCCTGGTCTTATTACTTGTCACTTCATAAGTAGAAAACATTCTGCTATGTGTTAACAGGCAACTTCCCTATCAGCCCCACAGACAGTGGCGTGTCAGATCTAGAGAGCAGTGGCAGCAGTGATGAAACTAAAAAGAAACACAGCCTATTAACTTCCAATGGTAGGTGCTGCAATGGTATACAGATGTGTGGGAAAGGATGGCCTGTCCGATGTCTTGTATTCATCCAAACCTTTCTGTGGTAACAAATTGCCCCTAAACCCATGCGCAGTAGGAGATGGATTACTAAACTGAACGGTACAACTAGTTGCATTGAGTGTTGGAAAAATCAGAAAACTATGACATCTTATAGATCTGACCACGTTTGTGTCGTGGTTTACCATCTGATAGATCGCTATCAGATCTTTGTAACTGAGCAGATTGTTGTAGCTATAACCTTCTCTTTGTATCATAGTGGTTGCTTTCATCATGAGAATGAGCTCATACTGAGCGTGGTTACCCAGCCTGACTGACTAGCTGGTGTAAATTATCAACACAGGCCAGCTATGTAGAGAAGTGACAATCTCGTCCGTTACATTCTCACTTTTGTTTGTGCATGTGCTCCTGACGCCATATTTATTATGCTAGAAATGGGTGAAATAGGGTTGCAGCAAAAATTTTGATGAGATTTAGACATGAACATCATGTGACTTGGCGTTTATGGTCAGAGTTATGTTTTACAGGCAAGGCTCTATCACTGCCAGTCAGTGCGCCGTACTCACTGGTCGGTCAAGCAGTGAGAAATACGCAGGCCGGTGCACACCTCAGGCTCTCTACAAGTAGAGCAATGAGTGTCGACACTCCCACCTCTCCATCAGTGCCACCAAACCTTGCCCTCAGATGTGGTCCGTAGCTACTCTCCTGCAGTTCACCCATCGCCATCCCATCATCTTCGCCGGCCTCACGTGTTTCTTCTTGTGATTATAGAAACAATGCCTACTAAATATATCATATCCTCATCAACAGCGAGCAGCACATCACAGGCTATGATAGAAATGGCAAAGAGAATCAAACGTCCACACTTTACCAGCTGTTCACCGTCCGACTCGACATCCACCGTCACGTCAGACAGTACACACACGTCTTCCGGCCCAATCATGAAACGCAAGCGAGAGAGTAAGTCTTACTGGCAGGCTGCGTCCATTCGCTGCGGGGCAGCTGCTTCTCTACTGACATCCTGTTGCAGGCAATACTACATATCTCTGGGAGTTCTTACTGCAGCTCCTGCAGAACAAGGACACGTGTCCTCGCTATATCAGGTGGACGTGCCGAGAGCGAGGCATATTCAAGCTTGTTGACTCCAAGGCTGTCTCACGCCTCTGGGGAATTCACAAGAACAAACCAGATATGAACTATGAGACTATGGGCCGTGCTCTCAGGTTTGTCCTCTCCTGGTCTCACATCACTCACTGTCAATACTGTACACCGACAGGCCTCTACAACTAAAATCGATTTCGTTTAAACCTACAGCGTTCACGTTCCCTGTTACCATAAATAATCACAACTGAAATCACTGGTTTTAACATTGCAAAGCTGATCAGCCTTTTTCCTTCGTAATCAAGCCGCTAAAATTTGCCGTTTCTATGACAATTCACGATTATACTGACCTCGTGACCTTTGTTATACAGATACTATTACGCCAGGGGAATACTAAACAAAGTGGACGGCCAACGCCTCGTCTACCAGTTTGCAGAGGTTCCTAAAAACATAGTCGAGATTGAGTGTAGCACCAACTGATGCGCTGTATGACAAGTGTAGTATCTGATGGGCGGTGCGAGCTGGATAGACAGCAATAGGGGTAGACAACTTCTGACTACAACTGATGGCTGCAACCAGTCTCCTCACTCGATTAGAAGCCTCCGATCCTAATCCCTCCATGATGAGCTCTATGACGATAAACAATACAGCAAACATTCCTGCAGATGTATTAGCTTTGTTACCGTCGCTGCCAAAGTTGCCTGCTACTCGGCTGCTCTGACAATCAGGTAACTTCGACAGACTTCATTGTGGAGAACTAACTACTTGCTTCTGGTAAACCTTCTCTCGCTTCTAGAGATTCTTGTGCAATGAATCAAATGCTATTTCCAAGCATTTTAAATATAACGACACTATTTTATTCCTAAGGATCATCGAAATCATCCGATGATCGAGTAATCACATGTAATTACATGTGCCTTTCATCTTCCTGGATTTTAGCAACTATTTTTATTTTATTTTCCATACACTGTTTTTGACTGAAATAAATCCAGTCTACAACATCTTGGATGTATATTTTCTCTCTTGCTTCTCTGGATAGTTGGTTGGATCTACAAGGAATCCATACTAGGAAGGAAAAAATGCTCCTATGGGAGTAATGACCACTATTTCCTCTACTATCATATTTTCCCATTGTGTTGAAATTCTATGGTGGCGCTGTAATAGTAACATGCGTGAGAGCGTAACTCCAGCTTTGCTGTCGCAATTTGGCTTCACGCATAGATATCGATATGCAACCTTCATGCAGGGATTGCAGAGCGTAGCATATCGCACTCTAGGTTCGATGGAGGACGGCTGTCATAGAGACAGGTAAGCGATACAGCGAGCACGATTTAATTCTTTTGTTCAGATTCGGGTTTTTCCCGAAATTTCAGTGTGTCTTTACTGACTCCCGGAAAACAGATCACAAAATCACTTAATTCTTTGTTAGTGAGTGATAATAATAGGTTTCGTCTGGTTCTAGTTGTACGTCATAGTATACGCCCACATCTGTCTTTTATTATGATTTTTGTCATAAATGTATAGCTAATTTTGTTATTGTTAGTCTCATCGCCCTTGTGCGACATTTTGATAAGGTTTAGGAGATATTTTCACTCCAGTTATAAATCTGAGATCCCCATGGTGGTCAATACATACATTGCGTGAATTTTACTTCCTCTAGATCATGAATTCAACAACATATAGGTCGACAACTCGAAAGACAGGTCCACCTCCTTCGCAAGCGCCCAAGGTCAATGCAGAAACGTCGATCAAACCAGAATCGAGTTCAGAGCGTACACTTCAACAGTAGGCTTTCGTGCAATCTATTCCACGTATTAATGAGATCAGTGTTGATATTACATGATATTTACATACCATGGTTTATTATGATATTTCAGCCGCAATGGTTATGCTGTAATGGAACCGAGCCCGACCAAGAGAGATAAGATCCAGAGAGGTCGGTCTAATCTAGTGTTATGAACTCGTATTTATTTCCTATCTGCTCTAACCTCACTGCATTTCCTGCTTATCTGACTGTCAGTTGCCCAGGCAGAAGCCAAATCTTACGAAGCCTTCAAGCAGTCAAGGAGGAAGGTACAGTACACTACCACTATTGGTACAGCTGGTGTGTTGCTGACTCTTCTTTTCATTGCTGTCTATATGAGCACCATCACCTCTCTTACCAATCTTCTATCTTTCCTGGGCAGGAGGTGGAGACACATCTGCTAGCAGGTTGACCAATCACAACCACAGAGGCCCGCAGGCCTCTCGACACCCAGTGGTGAGTACCAGTCCTGAGTACAAGGCGCTGATACTGATACAACCCATACTGTCACTCTGCCATCATTGTATGCGGTGTACAGTCCTTGCGGAGTCAAACCCTCCGGATGGATGACCCAGCAATAGAGCAGCACAAGGCCATACAGAGACGCAAGGCAGAAACCAACTCCCAGCGAGAAACGCAGCGCCAGCAAAAGCTTGATGCTGACAGAAAGGAGAAGAATGAAGCCTTTTTACAACGACTAGAGGGGCGGAGATAAAGCTGCATAAATCTTGCTGAGACAATCAGAGTACAGGTTGTGATAGAACTTTTGTAGCCATAACGCACTGAACGATATTCTCTGCATACGTACTTGTCTGCAGCCTGGCTCCGAGTCTTATGGGAGTTGCCCTCTCCCTCAAAACTTGGACAATACATCACTTCGCTTGCCACAGTGCATGAATATGTAGTGAGTAGAGAGATATATTACTCAAGGCTTCAGTATCCGGTGCTAAAGAAATATTTTTTACTCCCTACATAACCTCCAATACAACTATTTATCCGATGCAATATGAGTTTCAATGGCAATGGCAATGGCAATAGCGATAGCGATGGCGATGGCAATGGCAATGGCAATGGCAATGGCATTAGTAAGAATAATAGCAATAACTAGCCAATGCTTGCTACCGGAAACAGGATAAGACATGCAGGTGAAGCAGCCATGCTTTTTGGTGCCATACTGCATTAATTGTACCTGTCATAGCATCTCAACATGCCCTGCGAGGTAGAGGCTGTGATGGAAAGGCGTACAGGTAGAGACTGCGTGGTACAGGCTGTCAAGTAGAGACTGCCAGGTAGAGACTGCGTGGTAGAGACTGCCAGGTAGAGGCTGCCAGGTAGAGGCTGCGTGGAAGAGACTGCCAGGTAGAGGTTGCGTGGTAGAGACTGGCAGGTAGAGGCTGCCAGGTAGAGACTGCGTGGCAGAGGCTGCCAGGTAGAGGCTGCATTGTGCGCTCCGAGGACCAATATATAGGCACATCTGAACAACCGCCGGAAAAAGTCAAAAGACAACTTGGGTGTCATTCCAAATCAACGCTAGCTGTCCTAAAAGACAACTTCCAGGCAAGCTTTGAACAGCTTTTGGACTGCCATCCGAGCTGAGAACGGCAATTGCCTAAGTGACATGCGCGATGGAGTGAAGAAAGTACCATTGATTAGATGATGTATTTTCTGGACAAAACTCTCAAATGGAAGTGAATATCCAATAGCATCGGCAGGCCAACAATTACCACTGCTTCTCCATGTCAGGCCTTCATTCACACCACACGTGGCCCAGGATTGACTATCGGTTACATACTAGTCCAAACTATGTAGTCTCACACCTCATCTCTAATAGCAACCCAGCTACATGGTGAAGTGATGTCATTATAAGCTGTATGGAGGCTATGACTCACACTTTCTCTAATCATTGACCATATGGCTGCTCGAGATATCTTCACTTCATTGTGCTGTTTTAGTTCATCCTTGATTTATATCAGTCTGGTTTAGCAGCTGGCTCTCACACTCTTAGATAATTTTTTTGGCTCTGTCTGGCTGTAAGTTCATCTGAATATGATTAAAATAACATTGGATTAAATGCCTGTCGCTAGGATACGGGAGACACTCATCCAGGCACTCGACGCCGACAGGAAGTGTGCCCCTCCCTCACGCACAGACGGACACTAGCCCGTTTCATCTTATAACTGCAACACTTGAGAGGTCAGGGGATCTAAGCACTGGTCATTATGTTACACTCTAATCAAGCTTTGTGATTCATCACACGTCTGAAAACAGTGCAGTGTCATCTGCTCAGCCATGATACAGATCTGACCTATTCTAATCGGTTAGTAATTTATATGACATGAGCACTATCACCACCAACAAATCACTTCTAGGAAACGAGTCACATGATCTTGTTCAACCAATCACGTGTCTGAGAGAACAGTATAAATAATCCTCACAAGAGCTGCATATGTTAGAACTGATTTGGTGATCGGAGCGAGAGGTTGGAGCTGTGGGTTTACAATACAGGAGGTATGATTGATTCAGGTAAATAATATCCTTTATTTCAGACTGAGGCTTGTAGATTGTAGCTTGTTTTCTAGACATGAACGGGTACGCCATAATCTTCATCTTGGTCGCCTCTATGGCTGACCAGCTGTTGTGTAAGAGTCTGCCTACCACTACATCGTGGGAGGACATACCGACCACTCCGCTCTGGGACAACAACTTCTCTGGTCTCCCGAACCACCCGACTACCGGGCCACCAACACCACTGCCATTGCCATTCGAGATCATCAGTAGAGTGAAATACTTTGAGTTCTGCATAGTGTCAGAGAAACCTAAGCATGTGTAAGCAACTCCATTCTACAATGTATAAACCCAGACGTCTATGCATTTCTAGTGTTACCTGGCAATGTTACTCTTTGTATGCGTTATCCGGCAATGTTACTGTTTGCTAGGTACGCTGTTCTACCAGACACCGATGGTAAATACTTTATCCAGGGTGATGACGGCCAGCAGAGAGGAAAGCCTCAGGCCTGCGCAGCTAACCTTGTATTCGACGTGAAGCAGTGCCTCTGCAAACGACCAGAACTAATTGCTGGCCCTCCTTCAGTGGAGGAATAAATACAGAATGTGAAAACTGAACAGCTACATTTCCTGCTGTAACGAGTTTATAACGAATCTAGATGCTTCCTGATTGCTGCCTTCACTAAAAATAAATCAATCTCACATCTGCACTGCTGTATATCACTGGCTCTGTGAATGTCCCCAGACTCTGAGCTGGCAGCAGCACCTGGCTGACCAGGTAATCCTTACTCCCCTTCCTATATCTCATCAACTCACAAAAATCCCCAAATGACCGATCAAGTGATAGCGGGAAGCAGACAATATGGACTTTAATGACTGATTTCAATGTCTATCACCGTTGCCAGGAGCATCACTTCTCACACAATTTACATTACATTCCGTGTTCATTAAGTGCCATTTCCTATTGGCAGGATGAGCCATGCTCTGCCTCCGCATTAGAGCAGATATTTCCACATATAAAACTGTAATCGATGTTTAATTGATTCACAGACAGACACAGACGCTGGCGAGGCTTTGAATCCTATCAGTATGAGATCGTGATTGTCACAGAGATGAGAGCTGCTGGAAAACTGTGGAGAAAATATTAGTATGAGAAAAATATTGAAACAGCAGACAGACGCACAGCTGGAGACAGAGTGGTTAGGGGGTATGGAGGTAGGAAGATGGAGAGGGTAGGGGGTAATGAGGGAGGGGGGTGGAGAGGGAAGTGGGGTAGGAGGTAGGGAGATGGAGAGGGAAC
>ERZ1740065.1586-NODE-1586-length-13757-cov-11.639469_pt1 | contig 13757 bp, 12 predicted proteins | sample MGYA00581738_ERZ1740065 | MGnify/ENA primary metagenome ERZ1740065 (study PRJEB43018, sample SAMN04849749) | marine metagenome | isolation source: floating plastic debris | place: Pacific Ocean | collected 2008-09-01 | study: EMG produced TPA metagenomics... | reverse complement strand
CCCCCCCCCCCCCCCCCCCCCCCCCCCCCCCCTCCCCCCCTCCCCCACCCCCCCCCATCCTATTATCTCGCACTTGACTCCAGACCAGACGTGCGCACGTCATATCACCCCCTCCCACCCATGTCCTTCCCTCCCCCTCCCACCCATCAATGCACCCCCATCCCTCCACCAGCGAAAGCTTTGATATATATATTTCAATACTCTCTGTCAATATTTAGCTCCTGTCGTCCCCACTAGGTGATTTCACCGTTAGGGATTCTAAGATATCCGTTGCTTATCCAGGTGATGCAAGTGAGGGAGGAAGGCCTGGAGTTCCGGGAGATCAGGGAGAGATTGGAGAGCAGGGAGAGCCAGGTCCCCCAGGTATGTCAGGAATAAGATATAGAGGGCCTAAAGGAGAGGCTGGAATGCCTGGCGATGCCGGTCCACCGGGCGCTAGCGGCTATGGCACTAAAGGTAGTGTACAGCCATCTTGGTAGAGCATTGAATGTCTGAAATAGAGAGGCTTATGTATCCTCTTTGATACAAAAGGCAAGAAAGGTATGAAGGGCTATGATGGTCATAGAGGTGAAACTGGCCCTGTTGGTGACCCTGGAGCCAGTGGATACCCTCCCTACTGATTGTGAGTTATCTCCCCTCTCCATCTGTTCACCAAGTTACCACCATAACCTAGTTCTAAGGTGAAGCGGCTAAATTGCTAATGTAAGACTAAGAAAATCCATTAACTAATAGATGGAAAATGCCGCCGGTACCAGCATAGCAGTGTCCACTCAATGTCATGACATCTCGCATGCGCTGAATGCGTGCATCACATCTGCTGGTCATTACGCCACCTTTTAGTTGATTGCAATATTATTATCTGAGCCAAATAAACCGCAACACTCGCACACATACCATATATGACAAGTTGTAGGATAAGAAATACTACAGATTCAGTTTTTCTAAACTTTGAAAAGCCTTAACTCAGAACCCCTACCCCCTATAACTAACATATTGCCATATTTGAGCACAGCTCAGCGATGTCTAACCAATAAGCCACAGGAGAACATTAGGAAACCGTTAATGGCAATTTTAGCTCCAAAATCAGCCTGCAAAGATACTGGAGGCTCCCGGTAAATATGGGAGACTCCGCATGTATGACACATACAGTAAACCGGACACGGGTAACCGATTCCATTCACTTTACTCAGCAACATTTCAGATATCAGCCATGATTTTCAAAGGTTTTCAATTTCAAACTCTTTCCAGTTTGTGTTTGGTAGAATGTTGTATCTATCTATATCACGCCAGATTGTCTCTTTTCTTGCAGGGAAAAGTCAGGAAATGATGGTAGTAGAAAGGCACTGACGAATATGTGTTGAATTTCCTTCACAATAAAATAATTTGGCAGCCTAACTCCATGCTCCATCTTCTAAATAAATCACCAGAAAGTTCTATGACATCATCCATCTAAGGCAAAGTAGATTAAAGAAACCATTTTCGGAGTTGTCTTATAATGTAGGATATTAGCCGATGGGTGTACTGGATACATGAATTGCCAATGCTGCACATTTGAGGTTTATGTTCAAAGCAGCAGTGGATTGTATCAGTAACACGAATCATTCCAGTAAATTAGTAAATATCTCACAACTGAGAAATTAAATCGTATACTTCGTGAACGATAAGCTACCGCTCTCATTGCTGCTCATGCATGTATTACTATTGATCGAGTAAATTTTTATGAGATGCGTTATTGTTGGAACAGCTGAGCGTAAACATTGTGAATGTTTTTGCACTCTGAAAGCACCTCGTGTTTGGCTGTAGGGTTATGGAAAGAATCTGCATTGAAGCTGAATGGTCACTTGAGAAGTTCACTCATTGCTGACATACCCCCTGCTGAGCATCTTCATGAGAAAATGTTATTTCCAAGCCTTGTTTTCATCGCTCGATCCATGGTGTTTCAATTTCAGTGTGAGAAGACAACTTCTGCTTCCAACTCCTCTCTCAGCAATTAATACTTGTAATTTTTTGCAAAGCTGAATAGCAAAATTAGCTAAGGTTAAAGTTAAATAACACAACCTGGTTCTAAATTTAGTTGACTCATCATCAGCATTAGTACGTATGTGGAGACTCATGCATACTAACAGAAAGACGAAGACTCATCTGTTCATTCTGTAAGTGATCAGCCAATCAGAACTCGTTCACTCGTAAGTGATGTGTTAAGATACAAATGAAGGATACTGACTCACTTGGGCAGTGTTTTATGATGAGATAGAATCAATGCTAATGTATGGATCCAGCCTCTAACTCCGCCCCTTCACGCACAAAGAAAGATTTTGATATTATATACTCTAACCTGCAACTGCAATGTTTTCTACAAACCCGCCTATTGAATGCAGAGTATGATGTGATGGATTGATTCACAGGTAATATGGACGTCACAGGACCAAGATACTCTATTCCTATTGCAATAAGGAGCTGATGATTTGCTGTAGATGGCTACCAATGGAGTATTAGTCTCATTCTGTACCAGTTACAGTCAGTCAACTGTGTCGGCAGACAGTTCTCCTAAGAATGTTTAGTGAGTTGAAAAGAGAAATCAATCATAAATTGATATCGTATGATCAAGTGTGGTACGAGTGGCTGGAATTAGGTCAAGGACAAGTAGTGCTGCTCTCTCTCTCTCTCTCTCTCTCTCTCTCTTTGTGACTATGGATGGATACCCAGCAGTGTACAGCTTTCCTTCATTTGATCATTCAAGTACATTAACCTTGTGTTCATCTTATAGGAGTAAGACCTACGCCATTCTTTGCTTGTATTAGAGGACTTTTTATGCACAATGCTAGAAGTAAAAATAAGGTCAACATGACCAGTTGAATGAGCTTGATGTCCACCAGTTTTCATGGTTTTCATTGACCGTACACTACACCAGGAGTTATCTTCTCTTTGATATCTGCTGAGTGAGAGAAACTCAATCTCTTCATCCATGAATATTTTTGGTTTCAGAAAGTTGCCATGCTTTCATTCTTGTTTATCGACAAAAAATAATGAAAGGCCAAATTCGCCAGAATTTGTTTTACTAGTGAAAATTACCGTAGAAGTTGTTACATCTGAGTTATTTATTCAGTTTGAGATTTGAGCTTGTAAGTCTTGGATTACCATCATCATCACTTTTATCGTGCCTTGTGTTCTAGAGTGTAAAAAACTTGATCACATCTATCATCTACATACATGTCAATAGGATCATGTAACTTCAGTGTCAAAAAAACTTCTCACAGAGAATGTAGTTTAAGGGTGGCCCCAACCCTGAGCGCCAGGCTCTCCAGCCTCTCCTCGAGGTCCTCTAGGGCCTTGTGAGCCCTTGGGGCCTGGAGCGCCTGGTCGACCATAGCCGGGTGCTCCAGCCTCTCCCTTCTGTCCGTAACCAGGAGCACCAGCTGCTCCCCGATCGCCTTTGGCTCCGGGTGCGCCGTATCCTGGCTCACCCTTTGCACCAGGTGCTCCAGGGTAACCTGGTTTTCCTGCTGCTCCTTTAGCTCCTGCATACCCAACACCCTTGTCACCCTTGGCGCCAGCTCTTCCGGGGGCACCTGGTGCACCATCATCTCCGGGAACTCCTGGTCGGCCCTGAAGCAACAGTAAACATATTACATACATGAATGACACTCACTGCATCATATAATCATGCAATGAAAGGAAACAATTGAAGACTAGATGACAGTTACACACACTGAACAAGGGAATCATTCAATGCTTACATAGCCTGGTGCTCCATCCTCTCCCGGGGTTCCTGGGTTACCAGGTGCTCCATCCTTTCCTGGATATCCTGGAGATCCTCTGTCTCCCTTTGGTCCTGGATATCTGCTTGGTGCACCGGGTGCGCCAGCATCTCCCTTTGCTCCAGGGGCTCCTGTGAAACAATTGTCACTTGATAGTACTGAGTGTCAAACATACACGTAATTGGAGTAAGCTAAATTGTTTGTCTGTTACCTCGACGACCAGCAGCTCCTGCATCTCCCTTTGGTCCAGCGTAGCCTTTTCCTGCTGCACCGGGTGCTCCAGTAGCTCCACGATCTCCCTTGGCACCTGGTGCACCATAGCCTGGTAGTCCTGCCTCTCCTTTAGCTCCCGGGTAGCCAGGACCGCCATCTTTTCCTGGTGCACCTGTCGATCCTCTGTCTCCCTTAGCTCCGGGTGCGCCAGGTCTGCCTCTGCTTGATGCTCCTCTGTCTCCCTTAGCTCCTGGTGCTCCTGGTGCACCTGGCTCTCCGGGTTCTCCTGGTACCACAATACCTGTGGATCCTGGTGCGCCGCGGTCTCCCTTTTGTCCGGGATGTCCAACACCTGTCTCTCCTTTAGCTCCTTGTCGCCCTGGATAACCATCCTTTCCAGGTTCACCTTGTCTGCCTGGATAACCGACTCCGGGCTCTCCTTTTGCCCCTGGTCTGCCTAGCGCACCGGTATCTCCTTTGTCTCCCTGTGCACCTGGTGCACCATATCCAGGAGCACCGGCTTCTCCCTTTGCACCTGGTCTTCCAGCACTTCCTGAGGCTCCTCTGTCTCCTTTAGCACCTGCAGATCCAGGCCTTCCTGCAACAGCGGATGGAGCACCTGCCTCTCCCTTGGCACCAGCTCTACCAGGGGAACCTGTAAGATGGCCAAATGGTATTAAATATTGGTTTTTAGGTATAGCGTATGAATAGATGAAATTCTCATTTAGCATCACATACCTGGACTTCCAGTTGCACCGGCATCTCCTTTAGCACCTGGAGCACCATATCCAGGGGCACCTGCAGGTCCCTTATCTCCCTTAGCTCCGGGAACCCCTGGTCTTCCATAGCCAGCCTCTCCCTTGGCTCCTGGGTGGCCTGGCACTCCATCTTTACCTGAATAGCCTGCTGGTCCACGGTCTCCCTTGGGGCCTGATGGTCCAGGGTGGGTCCTGCAGATAGCTGGTCTGCCAACAGGACCTTTGGGTCCTGGTGGCCCGGCTGGACCTTTAGGACAGTTGACATTACAGTCTCCAAATGGCCTCCATGATCTTGCAGTTCTCTTCAAAACTCCTTCAACCTGGATTGGATAAAATACTTCCATTATTGCAACTGATTTTCACTCATAAAAATAATTTAGTTTCAAATAATACTTTACACTCAGACTACAATGACAAGACTACATGGGGTTCGGTCATACAGAACCAAATCTATGATCTATTTGACGTAAAAAGAAATCATTGAAATTAATTTTTTTAATTTCCATAAAACATTTGAAAGTGGAAAATGGGTTCCTCACCTTCTCTACATCCGATGATGTCACGCCCTTGGCAATCTTTACTACTTCAATCTAGAATATAAAATAAAAATCCCAACATCATTCCACCAAAGAGGGAAATAGCGCATTACATTGATGTACCACATACCTCCCGCTCCATAGAGTCTATACGGTTGAGTATGTAGACAGAGAAGACAACTGCTATGACCAAGGTCACCACAAACACCAGAGCAGCAACTCCGGCCGCGAAGTAAGAGGTAGGCCTCTCGTCGTCCCTATTCTCGCCTTTCATATCTTAAAACACAAGAGATTATGTTACACCGATAGCTATGAGGTCATCTACGAGTGAGTATAGGGAATGACAGGAAGTCATATATTGCTTCCTATGCAGTTCGACAAGGAGTAAGAGACAGCAGCTAGCGTGTCGCCTGCGGCTGGTTCTATGTACTCACTCAATGATCTGCAGACGTTGACTGAGGTACATCGATCAACTATCCGTGCTTTTAACCGATTCACCTCGGACGTTGGTAGACATACTTGTCACTGATTGGCTGGCTGTAACAGTGGGCGGATCTAGTCCTATGATTGACAGTTTGACAAGCACTTCAAGCGCAAGAAGGAGTGTAGCGATAGGCATCTGTATACTCTGGAAATCAATGGGGCGTAGGAGATGGCTCTTCAACTGATATACCACATATCAATCATTCCTCTTCACTCACTGCCATGAGAGAATGGAGCTGCACCACGCCTCGAATCTCATATCAGATTGATAAAAATATACTGTCAGGATGAACACAGTGGTCGCAGGTGTCTGACAGCAACTCGGGGTATGAACGCCTCTGTGAGATGATCAGTGAGGAAATCAGTGGTACATAGCGGTATTCATGAGATTGGTGGGTGAGGTATAGAGCTGGTGTCTTTGAGGCAGTAAAACCTGCCGTTGGAGCGGAACTCGGCTGCCTGCCTCACTTCCAGATGTCGTTGTCTGAAATTACGTATGTTGGTTAACATATCTAAGGAACAGTTATGGATAAATAGGAATCCTGTCACTCAGCCACATAAATCATGTGACAACAGCAGACACGTTGACAAAGTAGAAATCTGAAAGTTGATGGAAAGTTCACTGGTAGACCAGCATGACAGCAAACGCTGACTATCGGCAGACGTCAATGTAACAGCAGACGTCAATGTAACAGTAGACGCCGGTATCTCGGAAGATGTAAGTATGCTGTAGATCTGAGAGATTAGAAGAGAAGAAAATTTTGTGCACTCACTGAAGAGATAAGATTTGTGACATTTTTCAAGTGTGCGCTGATGTATGAGTTAATTAAAGTCGTCTGGTTCTGCTGTAACTACGAGTCTGGACATTAATTCTCTGAGTTTGTCAAACATGATGTCACATGATGATAGCCACTCATCGATACGTGGAAGGACTGGTGCCACGGCGAACATCCATCTGTCGAGGCCGGAGTTGATGAGTGGCAGCCGGTCGATTTCGTCTGAGAGATGATTAAAGATATTTTAGGAATAGAGATGAGTAATAAACAGCAGAAGTCATAAATCGCGGAGCTAATAAATATAGATTAGTGATTGAAGCAGCTGGTATCATTGCTGGGCTGTTGGTGATGGGACTGGAGATTGATGACATCGGCTTGACAAGAATCATAGCAAGAGGGAGAGTAAAAAAAGAACTGGTGTACTGATTCATACTGAGTACCACAGAGTGCACGGAGGGAGCAAAAGTAACGGGGTGTAAGTCATGCATGATTGTACGTGTACCTCACAACCTACCTTAGAAATGGACCTTGTGAATGCTAGTTGTTGTCTAGTTATCAGAAACTCTTGAACAAAAAATGGTATTATTTTGACACTTGGAGAATTGGCCACGTCTTTGTGACTGACAGAAGTTGATTGATCTCAATGATCCAGTTGATAAACAGGGCAAAGGAAACTAATTCATCACGCCTCCGTCAACCTCCAATAACTCTTGATCCGATAGAAAATGACAAATCTGCACAAATCAATCAGTGTGTAGTTCAATTGACAAGACAAAGCTTACATGTGTCAGACCTATCTCCGTTGTGAAGCGAATATCAGCCACGTTTCTCATACCTGAAGGCTATGAAGAGGTTTGTGGCAATGGCTTGTCAAATAACACATGTCTAACCTGATTTTCATCCGAGCAAAATAATGTTAGTCAATTATTTTGATGAAAATACGTTGATGATAGAAATCTACAGGTAAACACTCCGGTATTAGTCGTGTGAATTTGTGGCTTCGCCAGTTTTTCCACCTACAGCTGTCTGTGTGCCAACTGCCTAACGATACAGGTGAACGTGTGACAGACTGGAATTAAATTACCTTATGTTAATCATGTGGAGTGTAGCACTGGCAGCTCATAGTAAGTATGTGTGCATGAATCACATCCACTATCGCCTGGACACAAACATGGTCCAAGTTATCTACCATCTCTCTCTTACCTGTTCGCCTCTCTCTCTCCCCACCACTTAACCCTCATCACTTCCTCTCTTTCTCTCTCTCTCTCTCTCTCTCTCTCTCTCTCTCTCTCTCTCTCTCTCTCTCTCTTCATCTGTCAATACCTCTCCTTTCCCTATCTATCCTATCATCCTCATTTCCTCATCATCTTGCCCTCTTAGTCTGCCACATAACAAACACCATTCATATCAATAATTGAGCTCCTACAGTTTTCACCATGTGAGCCCATGTGGTGCACCTATTAGTGCAGATGTACTTCTCATTTTAGGGGGAATCTAGTATCATACTGAGGCACTGAGTAATGGGAAAGTAACTTAATAGAATTATCTAACGTTGGTTGTGTACTGCTATCAGCTATGCATACAGCAGGCCAGATCAGGGACAAACAAACACGGAGCAGTGTAGATAATTCAATGTGATGAGAGGTTGTCATCAATGCATGTCGCTGACATCGGAAGAGGAATGTGCTGAGAGACATCTATGCATTAATAGTAATGACATAGAAAATGAGGTACATGAGCTAAATATAAAATCTATTATGTATCTGAGTAGCAATTTCCCTCATATTTGTCATAGAAACAGGGATCTACCAGCACAAAAACGGAGATGAGAGAGCTGACAGAGAGCGATTAGAGCCATGACATGATCCATTTTTGGCCAATCATCCTCGCCGATTGGAGTAGATCATCATGGGAACAAGGAAATGCTTGGCCGCTGCCAAGTCTGCAACATAGGAGCAGCCATTACCGAACCTTCATCTCATCATCTGCCACGACCATTTGGTAAATCGCCTGGCACTAGATGGTAGCTACAAAAAAGCTTTGAGCGGACAGAATCTCTCTGAGATAAGTTGGGTGGTGGCAGAACTAAATAAAGCTGGGAGATTAGTTGGCTCTAGTCCGAGCAGACAGCCCACAGTGGCTGACTCTCCTGTCGTCATACCAGCGGTCAATCAATCACAAGTTCAAGTGACATTTCCGCCGCTCGTGTAATGTGCCACATTTAGCCGTCACACATAGCCTCCTACAGCACCGGAGCGCCAATATAAATCAGGTGTTATCGTTAGAGCATAATTTACTATTACAGCGCCCACAGTTATGTAGTAATACTGTTCTCTATTACACCCCCTCCACTGATACTATTCTAGGAGGAAACGTACTGCTTTATATCCTTTGAATCACTTCCCTGACTGTGAATGTAATTCTGTGACTGATACAGGTGGGCTATTCACCAGAGCTGTTTTGATATCTTGTGACATGACCAGGTTGAAGGCAGGTTTTACCGATAGCGATGGTGAAACGCCCAGTCCACTCAGTCGAGGCACCAACACATCAGCTGCTCCAACAAGAGCATTTCAACAAAGCGGCAGCATAAATATTTGAAATATGTTTGCTTTGATTGGTATTATCCTGTTTGAAATATGGCTGAGTTTTCCAGTGCTAAATAGGACATGTTTTAGCTGTTCGTCGTCGATCCATCAAGTTGAGTGATAACTCAAGAACGTAACCTACTCTAGCGGATGCCACCTGATGTTTGATCAGCAGGTTTCTCACCACTCCAGGCGACTCCAAAGGCGTGAGAGCTTGTAAGATCATTATCATGCCTTCAAACAGGTGAAGAGCTCAAGGCATGAGAAGGCTGGGTTCAAGCCTATACATGTGTAATTGTGCCAATCAATCTCTGTGCGACTACTGGCAGCTGCCGAGTCGCAGGTATCTATTAGATAACATAGTCGCTGATGAACCATGTGATAAGCAATGGGAATACTTGGAAACCTTCACATAGAGTGTCAGACATGGTTCATGTATCAAAGCCTTAGACTGGGCAGGGCCAGTCTTCAATATCATAACCAAGGATGAGAAACTGGATGGCTATTAATAGATCCTAGGATACAGGCCGTTAGTGAAGGAATATCTGCACAGGAGAGGAACTGAAGATGAAGCGCTGTTTGAACTCGGAGCCAACTTTGATCGCCCGTGAACTCAGTTTTACCCCAGAGAAAGCAGTATTTACATTGATGACATATAGTAGCAGTGCAGCGACGGTCACTCAACTTATACTCTTGCAATGGCAGGACAATTATGTGACGGAGAGGGTTCAGCAGATCCAGGGTACCCCTCAGCTTCTAGGGGGCCTGTGGGTGGGCGTCAGTTCTCGAACACAGGCACAAGCAAGCACTTGACACAGAATGCCATTGGCGATCTTTACCCATCAAAATGAGATAGAATGCCAATTATTATAAAATATAGGCCAGGATAAAAGTCATCAAATTCTAAACATTAAACCGACTGAATGTTTCATATCTAATACTTTTTTGAAGTTGTTATTGCTAAAAACTGGCACATATATCAATATAAAGTATGGCCTGAACTGGAGATATCGATCAATGCCAAGGGTGTGGTTGCTGAGGAGACACTTGAGAGCAGACATGGTATCTATGATTGATGAGAAACGCCAAGTATTGAAGATAATTCTGATTGGCTGTCGACTCTAGGTAGGCGTGTCTTACACGGTTTAATGCTAGGAGCAGATTTTGCTATTATTCAGTAGTGAGAGAGGCGCAGGACAGTGAACACATCAATCATTGTAAGGTGAGGCAGACTCGAACAAGCAGCACAACACATTAAAGTTCATTTACATGTGTCTCTACACGATCAAGTTCTGCCATTGCAGATGGTTACTCAAAAGAGACTTTCCACGCTTTCAGTAGCTTTGTCATGCACGTTTCTAACAGTGACAGTTATTGCCGGAGCCATCTTTGCCACATACCTGCTGACCAGGCTCGACCTTCTACAGAAAGAGGTAAATAAATCAATCGCACTTCGACCGACGAACCTGGTCACATATTACGCAATGCTAACCTAATGAATCGATAAGTGAGTCATGTGACCTTGACCTTGATTTTACATTGTAGTTAGTTGAATTGCACAAGCTCCCAGACGCAAATCCAGTAAGTATCATGCTTGTACATACCAGTTTTTAATAGTCAGCATATTTGCTATCAGGTATAAGAATGATTTCGCTTCAATAGAATGAATTGGGACGAGACAAGAGGACATGGGACGGTTTGGACAACCTGTTTGGAGAAGATGAAGGAACTGGCCAGTCACACGACAACTCATTCTACCAAAATTTCTTCAGAGAAGAGAAACCTAAATGTCCCAGTTCTTGTCCCCGCGGCCCACCAGGCCCTGCAGGACCCCAGGGAGACGCAGGTGCTGTCAGGTACATTCCCGTGTCTGGACCCGCTGGACCTGATGGAGACAAGGGACCTAATGGCAAGGATGGTAAGAATGGTGCTCCTGGAAGCGCTGGGGAACCAGGTGACAGCTTCCTGGGCAGAATAGGAGCCAAGGGAGAGACAGGAGACCAGGGAGCTCCAGGCAGATCATACCGTGGCAAAAAGGGAGAGGACGGAGAGCCAGGAGCAAGAGGTAAAGAAAACACTACAGATAGATGATTGGAGTTAGCTAACTCTACGAGACGTAACATCCTCTATCATGTAATATAGGCTATCCTGGACGCCAGGGAGCACAGGGTGAGAAGGGAGCAGACAACTACCGCCCAGGTCCGCCAGGTCACCCGGGAGCTGATGGAGATGACGGTGATCGCGGTTCCCCTGGCTATCCTGGTGCAAAGGGAGAGGCAGGTGCCCCTGGTAGAAGCTACAGAGGAAGCGCCGGAGAGAAAGGAATGAGAGGATCTCCTGGATACCCTGGGGCCCAGGGACAGAAGGGTGAACCAGGATACGGACGCCAAGGTACTTTTACAATCTAACTGAAACTAGTTTAGCAAAGAACGCAACACTTCTTTTGTGTCAGGACATGTAGATACCTGGTATTGAACAGAACACATGATAATAAAAACCAGGGGATATACTTGGGATCTTCAAGGGTAGCAACTCTAAAGTAACTACTGCAAATTCCAATTCTCAAGGAGCCCCAGGAAAGGATGGTAATGCAGGAGCACCTGGACCTGATGGAGAACCAGGTGTATCATACAGAGGCAGGAAAGGAGAGAAAGGAGACCGCGGTAGCAAGGGGTACGCTCTATTCGGTAGTAAAGGAGCGAGAGGTTCTACAGGCGCTCCAGGACACAAAGGAAAGAGCGGAGACGCAGGTGTTGGAACGCCAGGCTACACAGGTTTGTCTTGATGATGCAGTTGATCACTATTGATCTAAAACTTGAGTCTCACCGCTGAATAACAAATCTGCAGGATCCAAGGGTGAGAGAGGAGCACCAGGAGCAGCTGGAGCTGATGGCAAACGAGGAGACAATGGCGCTGCCGGAGCACCAGGAGACAATGGTAGAAGTTACAGAGGAAAGAAGGGAGAGACAGGAGACATGGGAGCGAGGGGCAGATCAGGCGCAGATGGAGTTGGACCTAAAGGTACAGCTGACCTGTGTGCTGATCCCCGTGCCATAGTGAATCATTTGTACCAGATCCTTCCTAACACTATTTATGTACCATTTTACCACTGTCACACATCACCATACCAGCATGCCGACAGCAAATTGAGCTGACGGTAGTTGAGTCAGCAGTGATGAGAGTGTTATTGTACATCAACAGGTCCGGATGGAGCTCCAGGACCACAGGGTGGACCAGGTGCCAAGGGAGAGCGTGGAGACCGAGGAGCACCTAGTTCCGGTGCAGGACCGAAAGGTGCTCAAGGAGACAGAGGCGCTCCAGGTGCTGATGGAGCGCAAGGCCGTGACGGCACACCAGGAGAGGATGGGAAGCCAGGAAGAGTGGGTACAATGACAGCACGCAGCCAATGATTGGTGGAGGAATGACACAAATCTCCTCTTGTTATAGAGCTACGCTGGCGCTAAAGGAGAAGCTGGAGCACCAGGGGCACCAGGAAGGAACGGTGCCAAGGGTCCAGATGGTGATTCAGCAACTGGCCCCTCGGGTAAGGGCCTCACGACGATGCGCAAGAGTAGACAGTAACATGTCTAATACCAATAGCGATACTAATGTGAGATATGCGTGAATCATGCAGGTCCAGCAGGAGATGATGGTCAACCAGGTGGTCGAGGAGCGCAAGGAGAGCCTGGCGCTAGCTACAGGGGCCAACCTGGTGACAAGGGAGACACAGGTTCTCCAGGTAGAGGCATCAAGGGCGCGGTTGGTGACCCAGGGATGTCATATGCAGGAAGAACAGGTGCACCTGGACCACAAGGTGATCAGGGACCTAAAGGACCCAAAGGCCTGAAGGGCACAGCGGCCAAGGGATGGCACGCGTAGAGCCGACACACGCAGTGACTCTACTAACCAGATCTCTCACATTAAACACTAACAAACCCAGAATCAGAAAACTCTTCCTTCAACAATTCACAATTAATTTCGAGATTTTAAAACTTTAAAGGCTATTGAAATGAAATGAACCCAACCGATTTAGCGTGTGATTATTCAATATCAATATATAAAAAAGTAGAGCTCATTGCAAATACTAGAGGGACAGGCCATAGACATAGACTTAGACATAGACATCACATACACAAGGTGTGTGGTATACATATAAGAGCTAGAGTAGATAAAACCATAGCTAACACTTTCATAATGATTGAGCTTTGCTATTGTTCATGATAAATGCATGGCAGAGGGAGGGGGACTTTGACACAGATAACACGCTGAGGGAGCTGACAGAGAAAGCAGTAGAAACTGGTGCACAAGGAGGGCAATGATATGGTCACGGCGAGCCATCAACAGGAGAGTGTCGGACAATAGAGCTGTTCCTCTCTGGTGGTAGAGTATGGTGGCTTGATGAATGTTGGTCGGTAGAGGGCGGGGAGTTATTCTCTCTCAGATCTCTCTCATTCAGTTTACGGATTTCCTGCAGGAAACAAGTTTGTCATATCACGGATTCAAAGCATGAGCGAAATAAAGAAATGGAAAATCTAACTATGAGTTCATGGATTTCAAAACCAGGGATAGGGAGGTGAGTGAGAGTGAGAGTGAGAGAGAGAGTGAGAGAGAGAGTGAGAGAGAGAGAGAAAAAGAGAATGAGAGA
>ERZ1740065.1585-NODE-1585-length-13759-cov-12.869089_pt1 | contig 13759 bp, 13 predicted proteins | sample MGYA00581738_ERZ1740065 | MGnify/ENA primary metagenome ERZ1740065 (study PRJEB43018, sample SAMN04849749) | marine metagenome | isolation source: floating plastic debris | place: Pacific Ocean | collected 2008-09-01 | study: EMG produced TPA metagenomics... | reverse complement strand
GAGAGCTAGCTGTTGAAAGCAATGAACAGGATGACGTGAATTTCAATCTGCTATTGCGTATTCCTGTGATGCGAGCCAACTGAGGAATAAAAATATTCACTTGAATATTTTTCGGGATGGGTCCGCTTGTCTCACCACTTTGTCACAGATTTATTATTAAAATATTCGGATTGGAATATTTTCGAATATTTTATTCGGCGAACTGGACATGTCACAATATCGCGAACTTGCTTACTAGACGAATTCGCAACGTCGTTCAACTAAGAAATGGAATCTGGAAATTCCAAAAGCCCCGCCAGCTATTACTACTATCATCATGCTCATTCATATAATACAGGTAACATACTACTCACCTGATGTATCGGTGGAGGTAAATGAGAGGCAGAGATTTGAGAAGCATTTTCACGTCAAAGTTCCTGCGAGTGAAATCTTTTAGGAATAAGTAGGCCACCAGCAGACCGCTGAGGACGAAGAAACTGTCCACTGACAGCGTCGCGTTTGCTATTGGTTCAGCTGTCCATCTTTTCAATAAAGTTGTAGAAAATATTTTGTTCTCTACAAAAAGTACGTTGTTAATATACCAAAAAATGGCTACTAACTACGTGTGCCTAGATTTCCTAAGAAATAGTGCTGGACGATTTTAGAGTTTTCAGCAGTTGAGCTGATATCACCACTCCTCTCCAACTAATCTCTCCTCCACCATATTCATTCTTCATTGCCTCACAACTCTCCACTTTCACCCTCTCTCCTCATCAAACCTCCTCCTCCCTTTCTCCTTCCCGGCCTCTCCACCTTCTCCCGCCTTCCTTATAATATCTGCCTCTTCTCCCTTCTACGTAATCAACACTGCACCCTCTCCCTTCCTCATCTTCAAAAATCCACTTTCTCTATGAAAAATTCCCTCTGACATCAGAAATGAGCGATGGTGGCAATGGATTGCTCTAAGGATAATCAATGTAAGTACATATGAATGTATGTCGTTTCACCGATATATGATGCTAAGTTGTGATGGACCCCTCAGTGTTATACTAAATATTGGTGAGGGCATCTTACTCATGTTAGGGAGGGTGTAGTATGCAAGAGTGTGTCCCAGTATGACCCAGCACATGGAGAAGAACCTGATTCCATTTATACACGTTATTGCTCCTGGCGGCTGGCGAGTGTCCAATAGTCTCTTCCCGTTGGTGTAGAAGGAAAAGGACAATATTATCCTCTCTACATATCCTATGGAAAACAGACGATTACTTGCTTCATAACACAAACAGAGTAAGACATTTCTCTGTGTGACGGAGAAGCTGGCAATGACTTACCAATAGGAGCGGCTCCGTTTTCTGAGTTTGAGGTGGATAGTAGTCCTTTAAGAGCGATGCTGACTGCCTCATAAACTGTTGCAGCAGCACAAATTACCATCATGAGGCTCATGCTCACTCTGAAGGAAGAAATATGCATACTTTCTCTGACAATATTTTCTTTTCCCAATAGCCAGTGAAGAGATAAGAAGAAGCTTCATAGTGGCTAAGAGACTAGTCTATAGGGGAGACTTAAATTATCAAAGGAAGCTTGGAGCTCTGTCATACGGTGTACTGTGTACTGTGTACTTACAACGCTACAATGGTTCCGGCTTCTGTCCTCCTTTCCTCCTGCACCAATCCACACTGAGCAGACACTGAGTTGTTGGGGAGCAAGCCCTGGACTGGTGACGCAACCAATGTACTGACATCGTGAGCGGAGCAGCCCCGTGGCACACATATGCCAAAGGAAACTGGCATGGAAGGAGTGACCTTAGCGTGAAAAACGTAAGCATTTACAGATTTCCTAAGCTGAATTAAATTTTTTTCAAGTGCAGTTAACTACCCAATGTAACAAAATGAAGCTCTACGACCAAAGCATCTTTTCTAGATTAGATCTAGAAAAAAACTCGGGCAGCTTTCTATTTTCCATGCTCAGAATTTCATCGAAACAAGAAGTGTTGAGAAACCTTAATGACCCTTACAACCTCTTGAGGATTGTTCAAGAACTTGCGGGGTGGGAAATAGACAATTACCAAAGCCCTATGTTATGTTCTCCTTTACGTTTCACCCATAACGTCCTTCCCATATCATAATTACTTAGGCAGGTTATGGCGAGGCAGCAATTATGCGAAAAGGAGTTTACGATGAAGCTGGGAGACAATTTCTCTGCATGGAAGCCCTTCTAAGCTGGTTGATGCTCATATACATTTATATACGTCAATATACTCACCTTGATGTTCACTGTACAGTATCTTGTCTTGAAGTCATTTCCTGACAGCGCTTTGTCTACTGTTATGTTTAGACACTCGTCAAAGTTCCCCAGCCACGCTGTGTTACCTTCAAAGATTCCTGCCTCCGGTTTGGCCCATGAATCAAACACTGAAATACAGACTGAACTAGCTGATGAAACTGTTGAGTCGTCAATATTGCGTACGACCTTGACATTTACTCACGCTTTGTTACCCAGGTAGCATTGAGATTGCTTAGTAGGAACTTAGTACCACTGATACACGCAGGTGAAAGCGAAGAGTTTGTCTCCATGTCAACCAAGAGGTCATCATTGAATGTAGACCAAGGGTCCAGCAACTCGTTCCATGTCTCCAGATCTATTGTTCTGATGGGACTGCTGCTGTGAAGGGTCTCGTGGTAGGCCTCAACTACTAGAACAATTACAAGGCAATGCATTCATCATAGCATTTACTATGGTTGGAAAACCCAATTGATGTTTGTCTTCTTCCGCTATCATAAGTCCTGACTAAGTCCATGAAGAAGTTAGAAAGCGGGTCGTGGTAATGTTTCACAAAGATTTTAGAGAAATAATAATAATCACCATAGTGTGTACACCATCATAGTAGTCAACGAATGGGTGCTGGAAATTCTAGAGTAAGAGAAGTGAAATCGGCACACGTCTGTGATTCTACTCAAAATACTCGTGCACTGGGTAGACAAGAGTCAGATCTTACGAGGAATTAATCATATAAAAACGACAAGCAAAGGTGAAAGGCAGTCTTGGTTATATCTAAATTTATCGGTTTCAGGCATACTAGCAGACTGCCAGATACTGATTGGCCTTGAAATCTTACTTGCAGCATGTTTTCTTACTCTGACCTTTCTGAAGGTAACTGAAACAGCTTTATCAGGCAGCGAATGATTCACTAAGAATTACCATTGCGTCTAGATACAATTAATAGTCTTACGACGGTTTTACTCAAGACCGTCTCTGTACCAATACTTAGACTATCACATACTGAGAGTTTCTAACGCTGTTGATAGTCCATAAGCACAAATAATTTGCATAAGAGATTAGAGTAAATAGTCCTCCCACTACTCAAAGCTAGTTAACTTTAGTCGATGAATTCAACATCTGAAGCAACATTCTGCATAGGAAGCGCATTTGTGTAGGTGCACGCATCATAGGCCTATTTGCGAATGTGTGCATGTGTACAGCTTCTGTTGATGATGTCGGTACTTGAAATTCAGAAGTTCTATCAAGCTGGCAATGACAGCATGTTCTGTTTCCATAGACATACGGAAACACTATTTACTATTCATAACAAGCGAGCGAAGCTCTGTCAAACAGGTGTCTATGGAAAAAGTCCCAACAGCAAAACACAATGCAACAGAGTCACAATGAACAAAAATACAATGAAACAGTGAACTGATGAGACTAAGCTGTTACCATCATGTAGCTGTTGGCCTGGCACATAGGTAATAGCGCCCTCTGCCAGAATAGTTTGAAGCCACGCTGTTAGCAGTAACAGCTTGCAGTAGTATGACATGATGAGCTTGTATCAACGGCCACAGCGGACTGCTCCAACACCCTCCTCTATCCTTATCTCCGTCACATGATGTACATATCAGTGCCCTATCACTGTGATGCAATGAAAAACATCAATGAGTCAGCTGGCCGTCAGGGTTAGACTTTTGAGAGGTCACGAACTGTCACCTGCGACCACCTGCTAGTAACTAGTAGATAACATGCCATACACACGTGCTGTTTGATTGACTGGATCAAGAGTAACAATGTTTACATTTCTGTTCCTATCACTGCATTGTCATCTATTGTAGGCACACTCGTGTCTGTTTACATATCTTTGCTCAGCAGTGCTTGTATTACATTATGCTATGACTGAAATGATTTCCGCATCAGTGATATATTCGACAGCACTGGCAGCATTGGTGGTACTGAAACCACTGACGGCACTGACAGCACTGATGGTGCTGATGACGCTGACGACGCTGAAAGCACTGACAGCACTGAGAGGTACTGACAGTACTGACAGTACTGGCAGCAGTGATGCTTGCAAGATACTGTGGCAAAGCCTGAGTGATCAAACCTTTAAGAATTACTGATTTTTCCCCTGAATGGACCAATCAATGATAAGATGATGAAGTGGTCATGAAGAGATAACGGCAATGTTTCTTTTCCCAATGGGTTCTCAGCCATTGTGGCTCCTGATTCCTCAGAAGTAGTCTTTGAAGTTGGGAAATGGTCTACATATCTCAATGGCACTGGCATAGTAGTAGAAGTATTTTCCATCTTTTTTTATTCGGGAGTTGTCTTCCCTAAATTTGATGCCCATAGAAGAAAATTACCTAATGGAACTACATGTCGAGTACAAACACTTTAGGTTGATGTTCAATGTCAACATATTTCTTATTCATGTCACTCTTGTGAGATGATGGAAATAGGAAACATCACGAAGAATATTTGATAAAGAGAGGATAACTCCAAATGCGACTAGCTTCCTACAGGCTCCTCTTTGAGTGGAACCTATTAGAAAACGTGGCTTCAATATATGTGCATTTGGCACGTGTGCGCGTGCGTGGGCACACGTGAGAGTATGCGTGAAAATTGACAGGAGAATGACAAGAACTAGAAAAAGTTACTATCTTTAGTAAACTTCTAACATGGCTGAAGAGCTAGAGAAACAGCCAGGCTGTGTGTGACAACCCAATTCACCAGCGGTATGGATAAGAAATATCCTGCAAAGCCCTTGCATGTTTCTGATGATTAAATCCAGGGCTTATGACTTTGAGAACAGTAGGCTTCAGGAAACTGAGGTATCATGTCAAATAATCACAAATCATATGCACGTGAACAGTCAATATGTAGCTGGAAAAATATTTTCAATGAGGTAAGACCCTTCTCATTGGTTAAGGACACATCAAGGACACATTCATAGAATGACCTTCACACATTCTACGAAGTTCAAGGTCTTCAATGGCGTTCTACTTGAGACCGATCATTTATGAGAAACTGATGATAATCAAGTCTAGTGCTGACCCATGATGTACTAGTTTATTTATGAGATTGATAAAATTGCTTTCAATATGTTTACGCCAAGTTTGGTTTACTGTCATACGTTTTAAGAGAAATATCTCCAGCACTTTCGTTCACACCATTTTCAGCTAACTTTTCTTTACTTTCATTCATCTTCTGTTCAGTTTTGCTCTTTTTCCTGTCACCTTTGATGGAGAGAGGTGTGATGTACAGCTTGTCCAGGTTGATGAACGGCATCTCAAAGCACAGACTGAATGCGAAAGCTCCAAACATGGCCAGCACCAGGAAAAGCAGGAAATCTCCAATCTGTAGAATAAAACCAGTGAAATGGTCGGGTGACTTGAAACAAAATCTAAAAGTTGATTTTAAGAACTGAAACTTTGGTGAGGCTAAATGGTTCTTTCCGCAGGTCGTCCCAGCCCCACTCTGTATTTCCCAGGGGGGGGGGGACCCAGCCCTACTCTGTATTTCCTGAGGCGCCCCAGCATTTTAGATGCCAACATTGAGGACTACAGTTGCTTTCTGAATGTTCTCCTGCAGCTAGATTACGGCTGATATGAGCTCAAATAATCCATAGTCAGAGCTGGAGGGTGTCAGAGGCTCTCAGAGTTATGGAGAACTGAATCTCTTTGTTTAGCTGCCAAGTTGACAGGTCAAGACTATGCTGCTGTACAGATGCCATCATTGATAATCTAACGAGGCATAATTAAACGATTTATGAAGTTAATCTCTATGCTTGCAACCTTTACTAGTAGTTATCTGCTCTTGTTGTAAGATAGGCCAAGCACCTTATAGATATCACGTTGCGATAGTTAGTAATGATAGAGTAGGTAGTGGCAGGAAGCATTCCTACCAGCTGTTGCTCAGAGTAGCTGACTCGGGTCCTGATGGTCCAAACGTAGACTTGTACAATCGGTATGTGGATGAGGTAACCGCAGTACGTCAGTCGACTCAGCGGTACGAAAGCCTTCCATGACAGCAGCTCGTTTATCCAATCTGAAACATACATCGGTGAAGTTTTGTCTATTATGTGTTGTACCCACCAATGCGATATTGTACTGGACTTTCTCTTTCAGTCACTCAGCCAGAAACTGTCGAAAGTATAAGTTTATCATTTCTAATTTGGATACGTCGAATGCAGGTTTAAAAACTCGCTGAAGGTTTTCTTGTAAAAGTCTCGTAAATTGCGTTGTCATGAATTTCAGCTCTCCTTACCTCCCTGGCCAAGGGCACAAGCCACAATCAGGTATGACAATCCTAGGGACCATGATGTCCTTGCCAAAGCGTTGAAGAATGTAGACTCGACAAGATATATGTCATGGTGACCCAGATCAGCTTCGTGCGGTCCATATACCGGGGCAAGACACAAACCAGCAGCCACCAGCCACAAGAAGGAATTCAAAACCTGGAAAGAGAAATTTTGATTTGACCATTTAGATTCATCATCAGTAAATAGCATCCATGATTAAAAGCAGTTTTTAATCTTCTGTCGGTAGACGCTGGAATCATGCGCTGGTGGTGCGCCAGCTTTTGGCAGCATTCATTACCCATTCGCTGCACTTAAACCTGCTTTAGCTTAACGCCGGCGTTTATGAAACTGGCCGACTGATAGAAGAGTAACAAACGGCGATTATCCCGCTTATCATGCCAATCATGAGTCGCTAGGCTGCGTCTCACCGTAAAGAGATATTTCTGTTTGATTCAAGAGCGAGCTACAATTGCATCCAAACTAAAATATCGATAAATACTAAATAATACATAAAATGGCTATGGAGTCATGCTAGCTTCTTTCATACAAAATTAGTAATAGAACCTTTGGTATCCTGATCTCTCTCTTCTTCAGCTCAAATATCACCAAACCAGCAATTAGCCCGACTCCGTAGCTCTGATACCTTGTCCATGGCGAGGAGTAGCTGTTCACAGTTGGAACATAGTCTATTGGCTCGCTAGGATATAGGTCAGTACAAAGTTACCAATAAAATCCGAAACTAGAGATATATAGCTGAGCATGATAACACTTACTACTTTAACTTTCCATTGTACTGAACAAGACTGAAGTAATCTCTCAGAACCCAAGACATGATGAAGTTGGAGATGTTACTGCCCAGTACCATGAGCACGGCTACGATAGATCCAGCAATCTTCCTCCTACAGCAGTGAAGGAAAGACATGAAAAACTTTGAAATCACTTACAAAGTTGTGCTTAGAAGGATGGATGGTTCTGACTGACTTGTAGAAGAGAAAGACGACAAACGGTGCCACGAGGAAGAACTGGAAGTCATTTGCGAGATACCATCCCCATCCCGTGCACTGAAAGAGATAAGTGACACGTACAATCTGTACAATACGTACAATATGCCGCGATGAATGCGCACATCAAGTCTTTAAATCTCAAATACAGAAATTATACAAGTAGAAAGAATGACGAAGTGTCATATAAGCATTTTTCAATCAAAATCTTGAGGTGGGAACCTACTCAGAACCGGCCAAGTAGTCAAATACGAGCAGGTACGGCTAGTCTCCACTTCAGAAAATAGACTTATTCAGGGTGTCAAAGTGTTCACATAGCTAAAAGTTTAAATTCTAAAGCATGACTAAGTGCGTGGGAGCTATAAAGCCTTTAGCCCGGTTCACCACACCTAGGAGCTCAAACGCTAGGGCTTTATCAGTTCCTTTATTGCTTTCGGAGCATGGAAAGAGCAAATGGTACGCAAATGCTCCTGTTGTTGTTGGAACACGGGTGAGAATCTGACCATCGGTTGCTTCTTATCAGAAATTATCCAGCTAGACACATTAGCATATAGCTGGGTAATTACCTGATGTGGTGGGATTTATCTGTAGTTATGCACACTCACAGTCATCGGATGTTGTCTGAAGTTGTTGATATACAGTAGGTTCCACCACCAGTAATCGGGGCACCACTTTTCTACTGCTTGTGGGTACGCTGCATGCTGGGGCCAGTATGGCCCATCGGAAACGAAGTACACCAGGCACACCCATATAAGAATGGTTATTCCATACGCAGGAGTCAACCTGAAAGGATGATAACTGTGCTGGTAACATGTATGAGCTTGCGTCGTAAAGATGTCTAACCATGGGTGGTTGAGTATTTAGCATCTTAGCCAGTGACCTGTGACTAATTGCATGCGGAAAGCTCACTGCTTTATGGGCAATTAGCTTTGGGGTGAGTGTAATATAAGTGCAGTAAGGAAATGGTTTTGAGTGGTGCTAACGGTGACACCATAAATTTTATGTGCAGAACCCTGGGTATACTTAAGTACAAACCAATAGAGAGATAGGATGAGTTTACTAACCAGTGCTGCTCGTCGTGTTTTATATACATCAACCTGATGAAACTGTAACAGCAGGAGTTCCTAGCTATCATACAGTACTAACCTGATGTATCTCTGGATGTATATCAGTGGTATCGCCTTCAGTAGGCCTTTAAACTGCATCTTCCTTCTTTCAAAGTCTTTGAGGAACAGATAGCCAACCAGCACACCGCTGAGAACGAAGAAACTGTCTACCGATAGATTCCCTTGTGTGATTGCCTTGGCTGTCCAATGGCGTGGGAAATTCAACGCGAATTTGCTGTTTTCTGAAATTGATTCCATCTAACATTTTTGATTTCGTCATAATATTGTGATGAAATGGAAGTAAAAAAAAGACTCACTCATGCGATTTGCACTGTAGAAGAGAACAGTGTGTCCGAGGATGACCCAAGACATGGAGAAGAAGCGGATTCCATTGATGCACTTGATCGCACCCGGTGGCTGCTTCGTGTCTAGAATCTTCTTCGCATTTGAGTAGAAAGAGAAGCTTAGGATCGTCTTTGTAAGGAGTCCTATAAAAAATAAAATTGTGAGAATTATTGAAGTAGATAATCATTTCTGAAACTCTGTTAGTTAGCTTTCACTCTTAATTGAGACTAAAACCACTGCATCCATTTCGCGTGATCTTCGTATCGTCCTCTAGTTAAGGAATATGGGACATACTGTAACAGTTAGCAAGGTTTCAAACATCAAGAAAGCAAAGGTAAAGCATCACAAGGAGTGTGTTGTGAACAAATCAAACGATTGCATAGGAATTGACTCAAAATAAAGTTTGCAAGGACTCAAAATTGAATTTTAAAGTTCTCTACCCAGAGAGGAGCTTATATTATTCCTGCTGTTGATGGAAAGTTAGATACAAATTAGGAATCTTATTATGATACATACCTCTCTTCTTGGAGTCGCCATTATCAGAGCAACCATCTATCCACAGCAGAACCTTCTCAAGCAGCGTGGCTAGGCAACATATTCCCATCAGCACACAGACAGTCACGCTGATGAAGAAGTTTAACATAACTTGAAAAACTTCACCTTACACGGCATCTCAACAGCTAGGAAACTTGGTTATTATGCAGTTGATATGCGTAGGACTTACAAAGCGACCATGTTTCCTGTGTAGAATACTCTCTCATCTCTTCTGATCTTGCATATGGCACCAACCTTGGCTCCTGGAAAGATTTGTTCCACAAACAGGCCGTAGAACGAAGCCACATCGGTTCCCTGACAGCCCCTTGGTACACACGATGCCATTTTGATAGAAATTGGCATATTTAACTGTAACAGAATAAGATGATACCTTAAAACTCTTACATTCCTCATGAATATCCCCAAAAAGATACGCTATGACTTCATCATAGAAATTTGCATGAATTCATATAAATTCACATGAACTATGACTCACAATCACAGTAGAAATATCCACAGTACAGTATCTGGTGTCGAAGACATCATTGGGCAGGCTGTAGTTACTGCCTAGTGTGACGGGATTGGATATGCTCAGACATTCATCAAAGTCTCCCAGCCAGTTGAAGTTACCCTCCATAACTCCAGACTCTATCTTCGCCCAAGAGTCAAACACTTAAACAGAAGAGGTCATAGTTTTTTACAATGTTCCTAATCGAGTTAAGGGAATATTTTAGTGCTAAAGGTACATTAAAATTCTACTCAAATAACAGGCTATAGTAAACAAACATATCTTTGAAAATCTAGTAGCATTTTACGAAGAATGCAATCATTTTGTAGTTTTCCTTCACGTCTAGGCTAGCAGGAGCTCAGGGTTAATTTACAATCACCAGATATATGAAGCAATCATAGGGTGAACACTTGCTTACCTCTCATTGCCCATTCCGCTCTGACGTTCTCCAGCAGGTACCCTGTCTCCATGGTACACTTTTTTGTCACGTTATCAGCTCCTAGAAATGCCAGTCCATCTTCTAGCAGCTCCACAGGATCTTTCTGTGCGAGCTCTCTGAGTCGAGCTTCAACCATTGCTTGGATCAGTGGATTCGAGGCTAACTTGATTGCTCCTTGCACTAAGTCAAGCAAAAAGTGATCAACTGAGTTGTAGCTGAACTGGGGTACATAGTTTATAGTCAACATTCACATTCAGATTTCTCGGCTTTTCAGCATCAGGGTGCCGCTTCCTCAATTTACAAATATTTTTTCACATCAAATAATTCTGCATCGTATTAGAAAATATTTCAATTCTAATCAAGAAGGTTTTTTGCCAAGGAAAATACGGCGTTAGCTCACAACGCACAGATCTAACAATTACAGCAGTGGGCAGTTAGAAATGTGTTTCAATGATTCAATGATTACTCGCAGCACAACTACGTGGTGAAAACAAGAATAGGCTGATAGACATACACGAGAATCTAGAGATCAGTTTCTACTCACGCTGCTGGAGTGCGCTTTCAGGATTATAGCCTCCAGCTCCGTTCATGCCATGGCACAGGTAGAAACATGCCGCCAATATTAGAGGGAGTCTGAGAATCATGGCTGAGACAGAGACGAAGCTCACAGATGGAGAGCAGCGGGAAGTGTGCGATATACCCTGCTCCCTTTAGTTATTAAATAAGTGAAGCGTTATCAACCCAACTGTGTTTACACAGTGCATCATCAGACTGCAACACCGCTTGAAAAACTTTAAGCCGTTGTGCAAGAGCTGCACGTGAGAGCCATAAATAACTGCCAAGTGCTGCTGATAATCCAAAAAATCACCTGATCGCCTGATACCGCGTCATCAGTTGATTGGGCGTGGCTCCATCTCGTGGTGTCTCAAATCTTAAGCTTGTGATTAAATTTAGCGGTTTTTGTCATTCTCCTGTAGATATTCATGCACCAACACACACGACAGTGTGCGGGAGTGAACGGGAGTGAGCGCAAAAATCGACAGGAGAATGACAACATCGATTTAGCTATCGAAATGCAGTTTAGCAGCTGACAGTTCATTTGTCTAAAGTTGAAGTTTTTGAACAAAAGTAGGACACAATCCAAGCTGCTGTGACTGAAGTGTATTCGATGTTATATCGCAGAGATCCAATCAATAATCAACATAAAGAAATTAATGGAAGCATGATCTTAAAAATTCTTAGGTCCCTCGTGAATCTGCGGGGTTGGCTAGTGTGAGTATCAATCAATGGGATGATACGGTGACTTCAATAATAGGATCTTACAAGAATGAGCTAGGGTCTGTTATCATCCGATAGGATTAATCCCCAGCGCACCGCTCTAGTTTTTGGCTCCATGATGAAATCTCATGTTTGCCGATGCCCACATCAGCAGTGATAGCCAATGGGGTCATGTGGTGTTGATTCCGGACCAATCAGATAAAGCTCTCACGCAAACAATATGATTTGATGTCTCAACATTTCCTGTCGCTCACCGTCTATCATGACAAGCTCTAATTCTACACCTGAGTAAAGCTTTCAGCTTATCGCTGGAATCTGATTGTCTATTTTTGTTGCTTGTCACAAAACTTACAAGCATAGGATTGTCTACTTCAAGATGGAGAATTTGAAGCAGAGTGTGTGTGGAGAAAAGTTACAAAACTACAAATTCTTGTTGCTCATAACTGAGGGAATATCCACAGATTTGAAGATTAGATACCATATTTACACACTGTACCTGCGGTTGGTGGCCTCAGACACAGCGTAGCGAGACCTCCGCGTGTACATATCATGCATAAATTAATTCTTGCACCATCCTGGACTCTGAGCTGTGATTGGATGTTTTACTCTGATTATCTGAGCGCGTGGTAACTGCAATGGTGCGGTTTATTGTTGGTATGCCGCTCACGCCCTTAAGTAAACCATTGCTACTATCAACTCGCGTCTCGGCTCAATTCTCTGACTTACAGGGTTTCTGTTGCACTGGAAAGCGCTAACGGCTGCAGTGAACAGTCAAGTTTCTCTGTTGACACCCAGAGTATTTTCATGCAAATCAACTCTACAGTATTTCAGATGCCAGAATTTAGGATCAACATTTGTATCATTTTTTTCCTACTCTGTATGGGCTTTGAGTTCTGAGTTCTTCAAGTTCAGAAAAAAAACAAACGTCATGTACTCTAGTCTCAGAGGTTGACGGGTAATGCAAGTGAGTCTATGGCAGATATTTTCTGTGGGTCCTCGCAATAAAACTACTCATATGGGAAATTATATGTCTGTAAGCAATGTGAAAGCGAATTGATTGTGAATTTTATTTTTAATCAGCAGAAGATATTTTCAGGGTCGCTAAGACTCTGGTGAAGAATTATAGGCCTCATTAACTCTTCCATCATACAACTTAAGAGGGATATCTCCGTTCATCCCATTATTTAAATGGAAACCATTTTCTCCTCTCAGCATATAATTTGCACTGACTCCATTTACTCCATTTGTAGCTGGCCTTTCATTCATCTTCTGTTCAGTTTTGCTCTTTGTCCTGTCACCTTTGATGGAGAAAGGTGTGATGTACAGCTTGTCCAGGTTGATGAACGGCATCTCAAAGCACAGACTGAATGCGAAGGCTCCAAACATGGCCAGCACCAGGAAAAGCAGGAAATCTATAACCTGAATAACAACAATTTTCAACTACGATTAGTTATGTCAATGGTAACAGCACTACAAATATAAAATAAGATGAAAAGTTTGTTAAAATAGTGCCACATAACATGACAGATGTTATGCCAAATTGCATGATCATTATGAGGATGTGTGTGCGGTTGTAATTGTACAGTAAAGGATGATCCGCATCAAACTAGGATGCAATTTTGGTATTTTATCTTCCTATCAGGATGGAAGGAGCCGGCCTTGAGGCATGGAAGGTCAGTTGTTAACTGCGGTGGTACTAAAGCCAGCATGCATGCAGTGAAAGTCAAGTACATACCAGGCTAAGTGCAGAGTAAAGCTTATGTAGCACTGGTTCCACATGCTGACAGGAGAGTAAAGGATGCCATAAAGGCCTCAAATATACCGTGTCACCGAACCATAAACAAATCAATCTGGCAGAGATTTTGAATGTGTGGTGTTAGTCTACTCAGGTGTCTTTACAAAAGAAGACAGACCTCAAATATTCTCCAGTCACATACCCCCCAGGCCCGGGGAAGAGACCCCAAAGAAACAAGACAAAAAGAGAGTCGAGAGGGGGGGGGGTGT
>ERZ1740065.1584-NODE-1584-length-13768-cov-4.778604_pt1 | contig 13768 bp, 11 predicted proteins | sample MGYA00581738_ERZ1740065 | MGnify/ENA primary metagenome ERZ1740065 (study PRJEB43018, sample SAMN04849749) | marine metagenome | isolation source: floating plastic debris | place: Pacific Ocean | collected 2008-09-01 | study: EMG produced TPA metagenomics... | reverse complement strand
CAACGGCTGCTTCCGCATTTCCTTCTTCTGCGGCCACGTCTCCTCCACCGCCACCGGCGCCTTCTTCGCCGCCAAACTGTATTGCGATTACCACCCCGGCCTGGGAGCTAAAAAATGGTGGTGGTACGGGGGCGCTACCCTTCCCACCGCCATGGTGGCCCTCTACCGCATCAAAGCCCTCAAACATTTTCCCAGCGACGTCATCGTGGGTGCCATCGTCGGCACGGGCATGGGACTGCTGATCCCCGAGCTGCACCGCCGCTGGCAAAATCGGCTCTTATTATCCGCCGTTTACACCTCGGATACAAGGGCCCTCGCCCTCCGCAGGCGATTTTAGAAAAAAAAACAAACACAGCGCGCTCCAAATACAAAAAACGACGTTACAAAACCCCAACTGGACACCGAGCACCACGCCCGCAAATGCTGGCCGCCGCCCCCGCCGCATGCCCACTGCGCTTGATGTATCCCACGTTTAGCCCGTCACATAATTTTTTAAAACATTATTGTTTTTCATTTTTACGCCTTGAGTTAACGGTCCAAGCCGCTTATATTTGTGTCAACGAATCTTACAATTTTAATTACTTCCCTCTTCTACAACGACCGCGTTCTCCGTTTACCCCGCCTTCGGTAGAATGCCAACTATCCTCCCTACGAATCTTAGAGTAAACCAATTTTTTAATCCTCCCCCACCAAATGGTGACTACGGATGACGTCCACAATTACCAAAACTTACACCACAATCTCCTTATTTGTCCTTTTCTGCTCCAGCGCCTCCGCGCTTCACGTAACCATCCTGGAAAGTCAGTCTTTCCACCCGGCGCAGACCATGGACCTCAACTGGTACAACGCCGCGCTGGTACTCGGACACGACGCCCAGATCGAAACCTACGATTTCCTCGATGATGCTTGTAACTTGCGCCACACCGACATCCTGGTGGTTTCCTCCGGCCTGATCGACCTCAGCGCTACGCAAAGTGCCCACATCAAAGAATTTGTACGCCTGGGGGGCCAGCTTTACCTCCAGTCGGAATACCTCTTTACCCACGCGGGCAACCTCACCTTTAAATACCTGGTGGACGAGCTCGGCGGACAGTTCAACTGGACCGGTCAGGGAGCTGGTCAGCAAGTACCCATGCAAGTCGAATCGCCCCTGCGCGACAATTACAATACCGTCGATCAGCTCAACTATTTTTGGTACGGAACCTACGGCAATGGGGATGGCACTATCCGCCCCTTCCTCCGTTACCAAGACCGTTCGTACGGTTTTATCTACGAATCCCCTAACCCCGCCCACGGCAAAATCGTTACCTCCTCGGATCAGGATTGGATCCGCAACTACTCCAATCCCCTACTACTCGAAAATATTTTAAAATACCTCGAAGGACAGGCCCACACGGGTCTGCTGCCTGCGGTCAGCATTAGCAGCTCGTCAGAACAACCCTGCACGGGCGAAATCGTCACCTTCCATGCCGACATCCTCAACTACCACCCTGGGGTGGCATTGCAGTGGACGATTAATGGTCAGGCCGTCAATGGAGCCCACGGTACGGTTTTTCAGACGGACGACCTCCAGGATGGAGATGTGGTGGAATGCGTGCTCGAACTCGAGCAATTGTGTAATACGCACCGTCACGTCTCCAATCCTATCTTGATCGCCATCATCGTACCGGTCGCCAGCCCCGAATTGGAACTGGTGGTCGAACGGGTAGAATACTGCACCGGACAGGACATCTTCTTCAACGCCAGCACCGAAAATGGCCTCGCGGGCCTGAGCGACATCTCCTACGAGTGGTTCGTCAACGGGCAGGCGCAAAACGTCAACAACAACTTCTTCGTCATCAATACCCTCTCCGATCGGGATGTGGTACACTGTGAAATGAGCTTCCAACGGCCCTGTCTGGGCCTCGGTGCGGTAGCGACCCAAGGCGTAGCGGTCGACATCACCACCAGCTTGGATCCCAGCATCCAATTGCTGGCCACCGCCGAAGTGCTCTGCGAGGGCGACCTGGTTCACTTTACGGCGGTTGGGGAAAACTTGGGGCCCAACCCCCGCTACGAATGGCGCATCGACGGCGAACTCCAGCCTCTGACGGGGCCAATCCTGAGTGCCGATGATCTCCGGGATGGACAAATCGTCACCCTCACCGCCAACAGCAGCGCCCCCTGCGTCACGAGCAGCAGCGTAGTGGCCACCCCCATCCGTATGAGCGTACTGCCCATTTTGAGCCCCACGGCTAGTCTCCACACCGAAAGCGACAGCATCTGTGCGGGCGAAGCCGCCCACTTTGAAATCGTCGGCCAGCACCTGGAAGCCGCCAGCTACGAATGGTCCGTCAACGGGCACCGCATCGGTCCCGACGCGCCCGTATTCTCCAGCACCACCCTCCAGGATGGCGCCGAAGTACGCTGCCGCGTCCGCCTCACCGGCCCCTGTACCACCACCGACCTGCTCGAACCCGCAGCCATCAAAATGCAAGTCAGTAATCTCAATACCCCCCAACTTGAAATCGATGCCAGTGCGGAACGCGTCTGTCCGGGCGCCTCCGTACAATTTACTGCCACTGGAGAATACTGGGGTTCCGCCCCAGTATTCCAATGGCGGCTCAACGATAGCCTCCTGGCCCACACCGAGGCCGACATTCGCCTCAGCGATTACCGTGCCCACTACCAGCTGCGGGCCACCGTCATCAGCAACGACCGCTGTCTGCGGATCGACCGCGCCGAATTTACCGCCCCCATGCCGGCCGTACAGCCGCTGCAACTGGAAGTGATCGACAACAATCCCGAGCGCTGCCAACGGGCCGACGGCTGGGTAGAAGTCGCCATTGACGGGGGTTTTGAACCCCTCCAGTACACCTGGAGCAATGGCGCCACCACCAGCTACCTGACCGACCTGACCGCCGGCGACTACGCCCTCACGGTGAGTGATGAGCTGGGCTGTACCGCCACCGTACGAACCGAAGTTGACGCGGCAGCGGGGCCCCAGATTGTGGACGTACAAACCAGCCCCGCCCTCTGCGAACGGGTGACGGGTACGGCCAAGCTGGTTCTCGCCACCGAAAACGAATCCCATACCTACACCTGGTACCAGCAGAACGGCGAAGTTCTGGACGCCACGAGCACCGAGGTGGTCCTGCCCCACGGCTGGTTTAGCGTGGAGGTCCGCGACGAGTACGGCTGTGTCGAGCGCCGCGACTTTGAAGTCGAACGCAACTCGCCCGTCGAAGTCGCCCTCAACGAAGATTTTGAAATCCGCCTGGGCGACCGCGTCGCACTCGATGCCCTGGTCAATGTCAACACGGACCTCGAGTACCAGTGGACCGCCAGTACGGAAGAAAAAATTTGCGACGATTGTACCACCAATGAGGTACAGCCCACCGAGCATACGACCTACCGGGTCGTGGTGAGTGACGAATACGGTTGTACTGCCACCGATGAGGTGAAAGTACGCGTGCTTCCCAATCGCGATCTCTTTATTCCCAATGTCTTTTCTCCCAACGGCGATGGTCAAAACGATTACTTTATGGTCTACGGCGGCGCCAACCTCGTCTCGGTGGCCCGGATGCAAATCTTCGATCGCTGGGGAGCCACCCTTTACGATCGGAAAAACCTAACGCCCAACGCCGAAGGAGAGGGCTGGGATGGATTGTACCAGGGGCAGGCCCTGGGGCAGGGAGTCTTTGTCTACGTGATTGAGCTGGAATTTTTGGATGGCGAACGGCGGGTGGTACACGGGGATGTGAGCCTATTTTAGGGGGAAAGTGGAAAAAGCAGACGTTAAGGGTCGTTTTGGATACATTTTATTTTAGAAATGTATTCAAAACTGTTCTACAATGGCTTAGCGGTCCGAAAAAATTGCATTTCCGAATGCTTTTTAATATTATGTATAGGCTAGAAGCTAATCCAGACCCAAAAATTCAAAATATGTTGCTGTTTTTGACCTATCTCTTTCGGCAAATATTTACCCGCAAAGGGAACAACCGCCGTTGAGCCATCGACACTCCCCCAAAAGTCTCGTACCTTTATCATTCGGACCAACCCCCGTCTCAATGATCCGTTGCTCCTTGTTGACGTTACTGCTTTTCTCCGTCGCCGCTTGGCGCGCTACTGCTCAAGCGCCCCTACCCGCCGCCTTTGTCCAGCAGCTCGACGCGGCCCAAATCGAGTATTTCGAACCCGTCGAACAACAATTTCGGCCCCTGCGAGCGCTTCAAAACGCTTTTTTCCCCTGTGATCACGCCCTGCGGAAGAAAAAATCCCGCCTGGAAATCCGCTATCGCATCCTTCCCAACGACGGCTCACCACTCAGTGCATTGCCCCAGCTGCGTTGCCTGACCACCGCCACCCACCTGGCCAGCAACGGCGCCCACTCCACCCTGGCGGTCCACAGCATCCCCGCGGACCAAGTCCAAGAGCAATACCGGGCCGACTGGGGAGGCATCGTTTTCTTCCAACCCAAGACCGCTTTTTCCACCCGCCAACACTGCAAATTGCTGGCCCTCTACGCCGAAGACAAGGGCCTGGCCCTGATTTTTTTTCTCTTCGACCAAGCCGACGAAGCCCCCGGAGACGATTGGACCAATCTGAGGTTTCGCTAGGCGATCGCGGTACTTAATGGTAAGCACAAAAAAGAAGGGAGAACAGTCGATGCCCGCTGGGGCAGTATGGCGGGTTGACATTGGGAAAGGGGGAAGGAAAGGATCCATCAAAAAGCTCCGGAAAAAGGAAGTCGCATGTTCCTTGGCGGAAATGCGACTCACTACAACAAATTATAATCCCATGAACATATCCAAGTTGAAGGGGCGATCGCGGATCAGCTTTTCTGGCCGCTGGATCAAGCCCGGGTGACTGATTCCATTTTCACTTTTTCTTTCCCTCCGCATCAATCACATTACAATGATCGATAAATAAACCAGGGCAAAAAAGGACACTTTCGCGCCTTTGTGTAAATAAAAATTAGCGATCTAGCGTATATAGTTATTGATTATCAGTTATTTATACCAATAATTTACTCGATTAATGTGAAAAAAAGTACCGTATCCAAATGGATATTTGCCCCATTTTTTGTCAAAAAAAAGCATCTCCGAGTCAGATCAGAGATGCTCATTCTAAAAATCGATGCCAAAATTGCAGAGTGGACTCCCCGAAGGAGTCGGTCACTTTGCCATAAAGTTCTTTATCCATTGCTTTTCCCGGCTTACGCTGGGCGCTGGCCCCGCCAGCTGCCCCTCGGACGGGATCAGTCCAAAGCCTTGGTCAGGCGGAAATTGCTCATTTTTTGATTGGGATAAACGATCTGTACCGTGTAGAGCCCTCCCGGTAAGCCGGAATCGAGGTTCATCGCCAATTCGTGACGGCCCTGCTGGAACAGGTGCTGCTCCTCCATTATGGTCTGGCCCTTGGCGTTGATCAGCCGTACCGTCACCGCCTGATCGGTATCCACTTCGTAGTAAATATTAAAATGGTACATAAAGGGATTGGGATAAAACACCAGCTCCTCCTCCAATACCGGGAAGGAAACCACCCGGAACTCGGAGGCCGTTGCGTTGCCCCCAAAGTCGACCTGTCGCAAGCGGTAGTAGCGATCCCCCCGTTTGCGTTCGATCTGATCCACAAAGGTATAATCGGTCAGTTGGTTGGAGAAGCCCTGCCCCATCACCTTACCGATCACCCGAAAGTCGTCTTCCAGCACTCCTGCGACGCCTTCCGCCATCTCGACCAGAAAAAAGTCATTGCCCTCCTCCGTCCGCGTCGACCATTTGAGTACCGCATCTTCACCGAGGCGCTGGGCGCTAAAGGTATCCATCGTCACGGGCAAACGGCTGGGCGTCGAGATGCTGATATTGTCGAGGACCAGCCCTACGCTCCCCTGCTGGCGAAACTGCAACTGGGTAGTCGCCGAAAAGTCCTGCCCCAGGGTTTGTAGGATCCGGGTCAGGTCGATCGTCTCGGATTTCTTCCAGTTCTTATCAATATCCAGCGCCAACAACTGAAACCAGGGATCATTTTCGGAACCCCGAATGTACACCGTATTCTCGTTCAGTGCCGGAGCGGTTCCGTTGGTGTAGACCCCCAAATTGCTCTTGTAGCTAAAGATGAAATACACCTCTTCGTTGGTACCCGCCAGGGCGGACAATTCCAGGTTGAGGGTGGCTTGGTTGAGGTAGGTATTGTCGTCCGAGCCCGAATTGCCGATGGTCAGGGCGTTGCCGCCGTTCTCGTCGGCCTCGGTAAAGCCCCAACTGCCTGCCCCCAATTCCAAATCCCACAGGAGCAAGCCACTGGGACCAATTTGACTTTCGGTAAAGTCGCTCGCCGGGCCCAGGTCCTCAAAGGTCTCGATGTGGGGCAGCGACAGGGCTCCGTAGCCCAGCTGGGTGGCCCGCATCGGGACGCTCAGGCTGTCGTTTTCCGGGTGGGTATCTCCGGGGATTTCCATCCAGGCGCGAATCGTGTATTGCTGCGGACTGGACAGATCAGCTCCCTGGCTAAAGACGTAGGTGGCGGACTCTCCCACGGGAATATTTCCGGTGTAGGTTTCCTCCACGGGCGTCTGGTTATTGACTTGATAGTACAATTTGACCTCCTCCAGGGCATTGACCCCCATGTTTTCAATCCGTACGCTGATCAGCTCATTGCCACTTAGCGCGCTGGAGGTATTGAAGCGTCCCCGCAATTCCGTAAATCCGCCGTGTAGCAAGCCATCGTTTTCCCAATCGCAAGGCGTCACAATCTGCGGCACGCAGGAAATCGCCTCCGACCGCTCGCTCCGTCCCCCCGACGGCCCGATGGCCCGTACCGAAAACCAGTACATCTCTCCCAGGCTCAGTCCTCCCTCAATCGTGTAGGTGGTATCCGTTAGCGTGGCGATGGTCACCATTTCTTCATCCACAAATTGCATCAACTCGTAAGCCGTGGCGTAAGTCTCCGGCGACCAGGTCAGCTGGACGTAGCCCGCACAGACCGACTGAGCCGCCAGGGCATCGGGTACCCCCAATACGCTAAATTCAAAATCACTTTCGTCGCTTACGCTGGTGTTGAACTTGCTCACCCGGATCCGCGCCTGCTCGGTAATGGTGTTGGGCACCACCCAATTGGCGTAGCGGACGTTGGGCGCCACCCCACTCTTGACCACTTCCCAGGTCGCTCCGTTGTCCGGGCTCCACTCCACCGTAAAGTAATCGGTGTTGCTAACCTCGGCATCCCACTGGATGCGCTCGGTCGTCCCCGGATCAAAGGTTTCGCCTCCCACGGGAAAGGTCACCACTACTTCGGAGTATACAAAGTCGTAGGTCAGGATGTAATTTTGTGGTCCCATGGGGACGTTGTATCCATTGATTTCGATCGTATAATTGCCACCCGTAGGCGTATCAATCGTCACTTGTTCGATGTTGTTCAGCCGGTCCACGCCCCGCGTAGCCAGGTCCTCGACGTTGGCAGCATTGGGATTGAGTACCCAGGGGGTGTAACTGTTAGCGTCCGGTGTTTGTACGAGTAGGTCCAGGTCGTTGACCAGGGTCACGGTGGCGTCGGCCTCGGCGGGCGCGTCGTGCCAGTAGAGCATCACCTTGACCTGCTCGACCCCCGCGGGTACGGGAATTGTATGCTGCTCGGTACGGGCGTGCTCCACACTTCCCGTCAGGAAGCGATCCTCTTCGATGGCGTCGATGGCCCGACGGGCGTTGATCATGCCGTAGCCAAAGGTGTAATCGGGCCCCACGTTTCCCAGGTCTTCCGCCGTATTGCAGGCGATGGCCTTCATCAGGGCACCGCTGGGATTGGCGCCGCCGTTGAGTTCGCGGTAGCGCTCGTACATCAGGGCCATCGTGCCCACCACGGCGGGTGCGGCCATACTCGTCCCCGTGGCACTCCAGTAGTTGTAATCCCGCCCGGTGGAAGTCACCTTGGTTCCCACCCCACAAATCTCGGGCTTGATCCGCCCATCGTCGACTGGTCCGCGACTCGAATTGGGGTTGATCGTTCGGTTGTCTTTGGCGTTCCCCACCGTCAGGACGTTCTTGGCGGCCTGGTAGTAGCGGAGCACGGTATGATAGGATTTGGGAAAATCCCCACAAGTCTCCCAACCGTTGTTGCCCGCCGCGTAGACGTGCAACAGCTCGGGATAATCGAGCATCTGTTGGTCGAGGCTCTGGCTGGAATAGTTGTAGGTCCCGTTGATCTCACAATTGGACGTGGTACCGTAAGAATTATTGGTCAGCACCATACCGTAATTGTTGACGTAATCATTGGTATAGTAGGTAATCAGGCTGGTCTTTTGAATAATCAGTTCGCTCTCGGGAGCCATTCCCCGGTGGCGAGGGTGTAGCGCACCGGATCCTCCGATGATGCCCGCTACGTGATCACCGTGGGCACCGAAGGAGCTATAGGTACCGGAGGCTTCGTTGTTGACCCGGCCCGCAAAATCTTTGTGTTCGCCCAGCTCGCCCCCATCGCCAATCCCGATGGTGACGCCGTGTCCGCGCAGGTTCAGGCTGCCGGGTACGATGCACTGCACGGCGTTGATCCGCTGGGCGCTGCGAATTTCGTAGTTCAGTGGCTGATCGGGCTCTTGGACGTAGTCCAGGGCACGTACCACGGGAAGGGCACTGAGAGTAGCGACCTTGTTGGTGGCCAGGCGAGCCAAAATCAGGCTTCCACGGTTGTGGCGAAGTCCGATCTCCGTGGCTTGCAGGTCGTTTAGAACAGCATCGATGAGGGGACTGGGGGTACTGGGGAAAAAGCTGATGGCCAGCTCGACTTCCTCCGTCCCGGCAGTCGACCAGGTCGGGCGCTGCTGCTGACGCAGGGCCCGCGACATTTTCTGCTGGGCCGTCGGTGCCGCGACCCCTTGGATTCCCAAGTCCCGCAATTGCTCGGTGTCGATGCTAGCGGGCAGGCTGGCCCAGTAAGTATTTTGCTGAATCGGAGCGACGAGCTGGATGTCCAAATCCGCCAGACGCGCCAGCAGCTTAGCATTGGGTACCGCCTCGAAGCGTAGGTGCAGGTAGTACCGTTGGGCTTGCTGAATTCTGGAAAGTTGATCGGGATCGGACCGCAGCTCCTGCAATGGAAGCAGGGCCTCGGAAGAAGTGCGATTTTGGTCTTGTCCCCGTAGTGCGGTGCATAGGAGTAGCAGGAGCGCTAACACCGCGGTGTTGTGCTTTCTCATGATGGCAATACAGACTTTACGTTTTACAATTTTGGCTCGATAAAATAACTGACCGGGGGGAGCGTGGACCTCACTAGGTATTCCGAGTAGCGGACCACTCGAAAGCGCAATAGTTTATCCTAAAATCAGGGGTAAAATCGACCGCTAGGGAGAAAGCGGCTGTAGGGGAGGGCCAACTTTCGTCGGCGGGGGAAGGAAGGCGGCTTATCAACGGTAGCCTTCAACAACTATCTGACAAAAGGCATACCAATTTACGGGTAGAAAAAATATTGGAAAAAAATATATTGGTGGCGAGGCTGGAAATCGACCCGTTGGGCTTAATCGAAGGGCGAGGAGTAAGCGGGGTTTTCGTTGAAGTCGGGATCTTCCAACATTTTGAGAAAGGCGAGTAGGTCGCGCTTGTTCTCCTCGGTAAGGCCGAGGGGCAGGAGTAGCCCGTCCTTATTGGGCGAATGCTTGCCGCCCGAATTGTAATGCTCGATCACTTCTTCGAGGGTGGCGAGGCTGCCATCGTGCATGTAGGGAGCGGATTTGGTGATGTTGCGGAGGGTGGGAATACGGAAGGTGCCATTGTCAAAGGGATCGCCGGTGATGAGGCCGTGTCCCTTGTCCTTAAAGTCTTCCAGCGTAGCGGCTTCCTGCAGGCCGTTGTTGGTGTATTCGTTGGTGGTAAAGAGGGGAATGTTGTGGCAGTGTCCGCATTCGGCGTCGGGTAGCCCCGAACCGATATCGAAAAACATTTGGTAACCATTGAGCTCGGCGTCGGAGAAAAAGTACTCCCCCCGAATGGCGCGGTCGTAGAGGGAATTGCCACTGCTGATTAGGATGCGTTCAAATTGGGCGATGGCCTTAGCCGCCAGCTCCTTGGTGATGTCCTCCCGCGTCTCGATGCCAAAGGCCCGCCGGAACATCTGCGGATAACTGGGATGCTCTTGAAATTTTTCGATCACGTTATCCCAGGTATTGTGCATCTCGATGGGGTCGGTGATCGGCATCAGGGCCTGCTGCTCAAGGGTAGCGACTCCGCCGCCCCAAAAGAAACCGTTTTGGTTGAAGCCCAAATCCAGCAAGCTCATGGCACTGCGCTTGCCAAAGATACCATCGACGCCCGGGCTAAAACGCAGGTTGTCCGTAAAACTGCTTTGCGAATTGTGGCAAGTCGCACAGGACATGGAGCTGTCTACCGATAAAATGGGATCGTAAAACAGGTGCCGCCCCAGTTCGACCCCCTCCACCGTCAGCGGATTATCCGTGGGGATGGGCATCGATACGGGCAAGCCTTCCCCGATAACCAGATTGTAAGGACTGGGATCGTACTCGATATCCAGCAGCCCCCCCTCTTCAGTGGCATTGCACGCCATGGAGTCGTCTTTTTTACAGGCGATCAGAAAGAGTAATCCCGCTAGAAAAGTGAGAAGGAGGAATCTTGACATGGCTGTTTTGTGATCTGCTTTATTGGTTCAAAGTGCCCTACAGGGAAAAGACCTGCGAAAAATACAGCATCAGCTGCGAAATAAAGGCAAAATCGTCGGGATTATGCGTCGTCTTCTTGTCGGATGCGTCGAATACGGGAGTTCCATCCGTCTTGCGGAACAGCCGCCGCAGGTCTACCTTGACCTCAAAAGTCGGGTTTTTCCCCTCCTCTAAGGTCAACGTATCGTAAATAAATGTACTCTCGTAGGCATCGTCCGACCCCAAGTGGTAGAGGAAATTCTCGTCGCTGTCAAAATTACCATCCCCGTTGAAGTCGATGGCCCCCTCAATCATGGCGAACATGTAGCTCTGCCAACCCTGCCAGTAGTGCAGGGAAGAAGCCAAGGGGTGACCCGAATCGTACTTGGCGGGCGAGGTCCGATTGAGGTCCGCCGGAACGCCCAAGCCCATCTTGATGCCATCGTAGCGATCTACGGGAACGTTGGTACCGACAAAGCTAATTCCATCGGCCACATTACCGGGGTTGACTTCCGTAAAGTCGGTAAAGTCGACCAACTGCAGGTCGAAAACATCGGTTTCTTCCTCCTCGCCGTTGATGTTTTTGAGCAACACCACATCGGAGACGTAAAAACTCACCCGGGTAAACCGAATCTCGGTGCTGTCGTCCAACTGGTAATTTTTACGCATCAACAACAGCTCGTCATCAAACTGTGCCTTGAAGTTGATCTCCACGTCCACAATCGGACCGAGATCATCGTCGGGGTTGTTTTCACAGCCCGTTTGGAGCGTGAGGAATAAAAGACCGCTGAGGACCAGCGAGAGGAATTTAACGGAAAAACGTTCTTTGTCAAACATAGGGAAAGAGATTGCTGCTTTTTTCTTGGTTGCGATGGGCGACTTCCCCATCACTTGTCAGGTATAAAACTCGAAGAATCCGTTCGGGGTTGCCTGTGCCGTTTAAAATTAGCAATAAAACCAGCCTCATTGTCCCGTAGAAAGGAGGTTTGGCAGATTATTGACAATTTCGGCAATCACCAGGGCCTCGTCCGCTCCTATTGCCACAAAATCTATGCCTTCCAGGAGTTTTTGATTGTCCGCCTGCAGCTCAAGCGTAGCGGATACCCCAAAGTCAATGCTGGTCGGTAGCGCAAACGACAGTTCCAGGCCATTATCGAGCGCGGGAATGGTGTAGCTCAGGGTGTCCCCGCTACCGGCTTGGGACACCAGACGGACCCGCCCCAGGGCGTACCCCTCGTCGGCCCGCCAGAGGCTATCGGCCTGCAGACTCAGTTCGTGATCGTCGGGAAAAGAAGTCGGCACCGCCGCCGTCAAACTCGGTGCCAAGCCCAGCCGTAGCCGCAGGCTATCGTAACTGCCCGCCGTATTGAAATTCCCCCAGGTGTAGTTGCGCCCCTTGATAAAATCGACGATCAAAAAGTCATCCGTAAGCTCCACCGCCGTCCCCTCCCCCAGGTCTCCACTCACCCGATTGATCATCCGCAGGCTGCCCTCAGCACCGACCAACTCCACCTCCGAGAGGTAGTAAATAACCTGTACCATGCGAAGGGAATCAGGGCAGCCATTAGAAAAACAGACGCTGTCGAAGATAAAGGTCGAATACAACAACAACTAGCTGACCAACAGTCGCTATTCGGGATAGGTACAGCAGCCCGGATCGTCGGGGCACTGCTGGTCGGCATCCGCCTCGTAGTTGCTGGCGAAGATGTCCAGACAACCCTCGACGGGTTCGTAACAGGCTGGGAGGCCCAGCGCTAGGAGCAAAAGGCAGCCGGAGAGGAGCTTAAGATTCGCGCTGCTTTTTTTCATATTCTTTTACCAGTTTCTTCACCAGTTTCTTGACCTGCGTCGAAAATTCCTTGTTGAGGATCCAATTGTAGTACTGCCGGTCCTCGTACAGGGTCTTGGCCACCGGACGCCCTTGGTATTTGCCAAAGTTGAATACCACCACCCCTTCGTGGTTGTACTTCATCCGTTGGGTAGCGTCGATCATACCGCTATCGTTGGTAAAATCGTGGAGGGCCTGAATGTCGTTGACCACCGGTTTTTCGACCACTTCCCCATCCGAGCCGATCATGTCCTGGTCGGCGTAGCGTTGCAGTTGCCCCCGGAGTACGTCTACCGTGGCGTGTACGTCAGCCAGGGCATCGTGGGCGTTTTCGAGGGTCTTGCCACAGTAGTAGCGCAGGGCAGCTTGGAGGGAACGGGGCTCCATTTTGTAAAAAATCCGTTGTACATCGACCGTTCGACGACGCGACATGTCCCAGTCGATGCCTACGCGGGCAAATTCTTCCATTAGAATGGGCACATCAAAGCGATTGGAGTTGTATCCGGCCAGGTCGGCATCGCCAATAAAATCCAAAATTTTGTGCGCCACCTGTTGGAAAGTGGGTTTGTTTGCCAAATCCTTGGGCAGGATCCCGTGGACCGCCATGGCCTCCTCGGAGATGGGGATGCCCGGATTGATCAACTGGACCAGCTCCACCGGGGGGCGTCCGTTGGCAAAATGTTTGACAATCGCAATTTGTACGATGCGATCGCGGATGACGTTCAAACCCGTCGATTCAATATCAAAAAAGCAAAGGTCTTTGGTGAGCTTAAAATCCATGGTTAGGGAAATCTATTTTTGGAGAAAAGCCTTCATGCCGTCGGTACTGCGCGCCGCCAGTTCGCCCGTCTCAGTGCTGTAAATCAAATACGCCTCCACGCCTTCCAAATCCTGGGCCAGTACCAGGGCCGAGTCCAGCCCCATCACCATAAAAGCCGTAGCGTAAGCATCGGCAAGGATACAACTTTCTGCCACAACCGATGCACTCAATAAGGTACTTTTTTCGGGATATCCCGTGCGGGGGTTAATGGTATGGGCTTAGGATGCCTCCCCCACCAGATAGTAATTGCGGTAGTTGCCGGAGGTGGCCATCGCCCGGTTGTCCAACTGGACGGTAGAAAAAATAGCCTTCATATCCGCTCCTTCCTCGGGCAAGCTGATGCCCAAGCGCCACCAATCCCCGCGCTGGTTTTTGCCCCGGGTACGCACCTCCCCCCCGATGTCGACCAGGTAGTTGCGAATGCCCCGGCTCTCCAGCAGGCGTCCGATCTCATCCACAGCGTAGCCCTTGGCCAGGGCACTGAAGTCCAGCTGAATTC
>ERZ1740065.1583-NODE-1583-length-13768-cov-5.817618_pt1 | contig 13768 bp, 9 predicted proteins | sample MGYA00581738_ERZ1740065 | MGnify/ENA primary metagenome ERZ1740065 (study PRJEB43018, sample SAMN04849749) | marine metagenome | isolation source: floating plastic debris | place: Pacific Ocean | collected 2008-09-01 | study: EMG produced TPA metagenomics... | reverse complement strand
CGGTGACGGACCGCTGCGATTTCCGCTGCGTCTATTGCATGTCCGAGAATATGACTTTCCTGCCCAAGAAGGAACTGCTGACGCTGGAAGAGCTGGACCGGCTCTGCTCCACCTTTGTCGGGCTGGGCGTGGAAAAGCTGCGCATCACCGGGGGCGAGCCGCTGGTGCGCAAGGGGATCATGACCTTCTTTCAGAGCATGTCGCGGCATCTCGATTCGGGCACGCTGAAAGAACTGACGCTGACCACCAATGGCAGCCAGCTGGAGAGGTTTGCAACCGATCTCTACGCCGCTGGTGTCCGCCGCGTGAACGTCTCGCTCGACACGCTGGATGAGGCCAAGTTTGCCGAGATCACCCGCTGGGGCCGCCTGCCCCAGGTGCTGCGCGGCATCGACGCCGCACAGGCCGCCGGCATGCGCGTCAAGCTGAACGCAGTGGCGCTCAAGGGTTTCAACGAAGAAGAACTGCCCGCCATGACCGAATGGTGCACTGCGCGCGGCATTGACCTGACGTGGATCGAGGTCATGCCGATGGGCGACATCGGCAACGAGGACCGCCTGGGCCAATACTGGTCTCTGAAAGACGTGCGCGCCCGCTATGCCGAGCACTATACCGTCACCGATCTGGCCGAGCGCACGGGTGGCCCCGCGCGCTATGTCCGGCTGGAGGAGACCGGCCAGAAAATCGGCTTCATCACCCCGCTCAGCCACAACTTCTGCGAAAGCTGCAACCGGGTGCGCATCACCTGCACCGGCGAGATCTACATGTGTCTGGGCCAGGAAGACCGCGCCGATCTGCGCGCCCCCCTGCGCGCCCACCCCGAAGACAACGGCCCGCTGGAAGATGCGATCCGCGCGGCGATTGCCCTGAAACCCAAAGGGCATGATTTCGACTATTCACGCCAAAGGCTTGACGGACAGATGCCCCGCCACATGAGCCACACAGGCGGCTGAACGGTCCCATGCGCGCGCCGCCGCTCTTCTACCTCTACGTGGTGGTCACCGTGTTACTCGCGCCTTTTGTCGCCTGGGCTGAAATTCGCAGGCTGCGTAAACAGGGCATGCCTGCGCTCCGGGCGCACGAAAGGATGGGCCATGCCAGCCAGCCACGCTCTGGCAGCGGGTACCTGATCTGGTTTCACGCAGCCTCGGTCGGGGAGAGCCTCTCGGTTCTCGCACTCATCGCCAAGATGGGGGAGCTTCTGCCCCGGGCGCATTTCCTGATCACCACCGGCACGCCGACATCCGCCCAGCTGGTGGCCGACAGGATGCCGCCGCGCACGGTGCATCAGTTCGCCCCGCTCGACGCCCGCGGGCCGCTCTCCCGGTTTCTGCGGCACTGGCGGCCCGATGCCGCGATCTTTGTCGAAAGCGAACTCTGGCCGCGCATGCTACGCATGACGCATGAGTGGGGCACGCCCATGGCATTGGTGAATGCTCGGCTCAGCGCAAAGTCGCGGGCGGCCTGGGCCCGTCAACCCGCGCTGGCCGCCTACATCTTCGAGGCCTTCGATCTGATCCTGACGCAGAATGACGAAATGGCGCAGGCCATGGTGGATATGCACGCGCCCGCTGACCGGGTCGCCCGGGGCACCAACCTCAAATCCCTGTCGGCACCGCTGCCCACCGATCCGGCCGTGCTGGCGCAGGCGCGCGCGGCGCTCAAGGGCCGACCGGTCTGGGTCGCCGCCTCCACCCATCCGGGCGAAGAAGGCATCGTGCTCGCCGCACACGCCGCCCTGCGCCGCGATCACCCCGACCTGATGCTGATCCTGATACCGCGCCACCCGGATCGCAGTGACGAGGTTGCCGGACTGATCCGGCAGCAGGGCCTCAGCTTCGCGGTACGCTCGCAGGATGCATGGCCGCGATCCGGCGAGGCGGTTTATCTCGCCGACACGCTGGGTGAGCTGGGAAACTGGTACGCTCTCACCGATGTGGTGTTTCTCGGTGGATCGCTTCAGCCGATCGGGGGGCATAACCCCTTCGAAGTGGTGCAGGCCGGCGCCGCGGTCCTGTCCGGACCGCATGTCACCAGTTTTGCGGAAACCTATGCCGATATGCGCGATACCGGCGCCGCGGAGATCGTGGAGGACGCGGAAACGTTGACGCGCGCCGTGCATGGCCTTCTGCAGGGGGGAGCCACACGGGACGCGGCGCTGCAGGCAGCGGAAACCATCGTCCGAAACAAGTCGGATGCGCTCGGCAGCATTGCCGCACGCCTCATTCACATACTCAACCTTGAAGAAGAGCGCAGATGACGGCGCCCCTCACCCGCGCACCGGCACTGCGCGATATCGAGGTCATTGCCCCCAATTTCAAGCGCCGCCATTCCGGTGTGACGTCAACGGTGATCCGCCTCGTGCCGCTGCAGGCGCGGAACATCGCAATCACGGCCTGCGCGCCCGATCTGCCCCCCGAGGTACCCAATATCGCGCCGGGTCGCCTTGTGGCCCTGTCGCGGAACGGGCCGTCGGGAGTCCGTGTCTGGCACGCGCGGCGCAACGTGGAAATGGTGGCGGGGCTGGCGCTCAAATACCTGGCAGCCAAGCGGCTCAAGCTGTTGTTCACCTCTGCCGCGCAACGGCGGCACACCGGCTTCACGCGCTGGCTGATCCGGCAGATGGACGCGGTGATCGCGACCTCGGCCAAATCCGCAAACTACCTTGAGCGCGATGCCACGGTGATCCGTCACGGCGTGGACTGCGCGCAGTTCGAGCCGGTCGAAAACCGGGCCGCGTTGCGGGTCGCGCTGGATCTGCCCGAGGACGGACCGCTGATCGGCTGTTTTGGCCGCATTCGGCACCAAAAGGGCAATGACCTCTTCGTGCAGGCCATGATCGATGTCTTCTCCGAAACGCCAAGGGGTACGGCGCTCATCATGGGGCGTGCGACGGCGGATCATGAGGCGTTTCTTGCAAAACTCAAAGAGAATGTTGCCGCCGCGGGCCTGTCAGACCGCATCCTGTTTCGCGACGAGGTGCCGATTGCCGATCTCGCCCTGCATTTTCAGGCGCTGGACCTCTATGTCGCCCCGCAGCGCTGGGAAGGCTTCGGGCTGACACCGCTGGAGGCGATGGCCTGCGGCGCACCCGTTGTCGCCACCAAGGTCGGGGCCTTCGAAGAACTGGTTGTGGAAGGTGAAACCGGATATCTGGTGGAGATCGAGAATGCCGCGGCCATCGCGGATCGCATCCGCCGCCTTCTGAACGACCCGGACGCGCTCACCCGGATGTCGGACGCAGCGCGGCACAACGTAGTGGACAATTTCCGCATCGAGCAGGAAGCCGCATCCATCATCGAAATCTACCGCAAATTGCTTGCCGCCTGACCGGCAGGACAGCCGCGATCCTAGCTGGTCGCGGGTAATCGCTGCTCCACGATTTCCGCCCACCAGCTGCAGCCCGCCGGGATCGCGTCATCGTTGAAATTGTACTCCGGGTGGTGCACCGCCGCCCCCGGCCCATTGCCGACAAGGATATAGGCCCCCGGGCGCTCTTCCAGCATAAAGGCAAAATCCTCACCGCCCATGACCAGCGGAGCATCTTCGCAGGCACCCGCAACCGTGGCCGCTGCCTGAGCGGCAAACTCGGTCTGTTCGGAATGGTTCACCATCACCGGATAGTTACGCGTGTACTCGACCCGGGCCGCGGCCCCAAAGCTCTCGGCCACACCCTGCGCCAGCTTTTTCAGCCGCATCTCCGCCAGGTCCCGCATCTCATCGGACATCGTGCGCACCGTGCCCTTGAGCGTGACGCGCTGCGGGATCACGTTGAACGCCTTGGAAGAGGTCTCGAACGAGGTGACCGACACCACGATCTGATCCACCGGATCGGCATACCGGCTGGCAATGGCCTGGGCCGCGATGACGATCTGGCTGGCGACAACCGTCGTATCGATCGTTTCATGTGGCTTGGCCGCATGCCCGCCAAGCCCTTCCACCTCGATCTCGAAGATATCGGTCGCGGCAAAGAACGCCCCGGGCCTGATGGCAAAACTGCCCATCGGCCGACCTGGCCAATTGTGCATGCCATAGACTTCCTGGATATCGAAACGCTCCATCATCCCGTCCTCGCACATCTCGCGGCCACCGCCGCCACCCTCCTCGGCAGGCTGGAAAATCACGACCGCGGTGCCGTCGAAATTGCGGGTCTCGGACAGATACTTCGCAGCCCCCAGCAACATCGCGGTATGCCCGTCGTGGCCACAGGCGTGCATCGCACCCGGCGTCTTGGAGGCATAATCCACCCCGGTCTGTTCCTGGATCGGCAGCGCGTCCATATCGGCGCGCAGCCCGATTACCTTCCCGGAGCTGTCCGACTTGCCCTTGATGACGCCCACCACACCGGTGCGCCCGATGCCGGTGACCACCTCGTCGCATCCGAATGCCTTGAGCTTTTCCGCAACCAGCGCTGAGGTCCGGTGCGTATCGAAAAGCAGCTCGGGATGCGCATGCAGATCACGCCGCCATTCGGTGATTTCATCATGCAATTCGGCAAAACGGTTCTTCACTGGCATGAAAGCTCTCTCCTAGAGGTGGTATGGACCATCGGGGGCTGCGGAAGCTGCGGGTCGCTGGCATGACCCGCTGTCGCCCCACAGCGCTGCATTGGGAACTTTGAATGATTCTGGCCCCTTGCTTTCACCTTAAACCTCCCGGCAGCAGCTTCAACCCGAAGCTGTGCTGGATGGGTGATATGGCGTCAGAGCGCCGGGCCGAGTCGCACCGCCGTGCCATCTGTAAAACGGTCGAACCGAAACCGGCTGAGATCGTGACCGGTCGGGTTTCCCATGCACATATCCGCAAGGATACGCCCCATCGCGGGACCGATGCCAAAGCCGTGCCCGCTCATCCCGGTGCCGAGTGTGAGCCCGGGCAGCGCCGCAACGCGGTCGACCACGGGAACCAGATCGGGCATCGTGTCGATCATCCCGGCCCAGGCATGGGACAGCTCGAAAGGCGGCAGATCCGGAAAGAGCGTGGCAAAACGGCGCGCAAGGCTCTGCGCCTTGGCCATATTCGGGGCGGGGTCGAGAACACGTTGCCGTTCAAAGGGGCTCTCGCCATTGCCGGACCAGCGCCGGGGCGTGCGCCAGGCGTCCGGGAACCCCTTGGGGGCAAAAGGTAAAAACCGTGTTCCGAAGGGCGCGGCGCGCAATTGGGTCAGGAATTTCGGCAAGGCCCGTATCGCGTCCCACCCAAGGAACAATTCGTGAAATCCGCCGGGCGCCAGGGTATAGCCGCCGGCCGCCCGGGGCCGGAATGCGAGCCGATTGTCCGCCATGCCCCCCTCCGCCACCACCGGAAGCGCTGTTGTCGCCGCAACCGTGGCGCGGACCGAAAGCTGCGGCACGGCAACACCATGATTGCGCAGGAACAACGAAGACCACGCGCCACCGGCCAGCACCACTTCCGAGGTGGCGATACGACCGGCTTCGGTGATGACCCCGGATACCCGGCCCGCAGTCAGATCGAGACAGCGCACGGCACAACCCTCGCGAATGCACGCGCCGTCCCGCACCGCAATTTCCGCCAGCGCCGGCACCGCCACCCAGGGCTCGGCGCGCATGTCCGACGCGGTGTGCAGAGCGCCCACATAGTCCCGCGAGGTGCCGGGCAGCGCCTTGGCCGTTTCATCGGCGGTCAACAGCCGGGTGTCCACCCCATGGGCCTGCGCAAAGGGCAGCCAGTCGGCATAGCGCGCCATCTGATCTTCACGCTCGGCAAGGTAGGTCACCCCGCCTTGGGTCAGGCCAATATCCCTGTTGGTCTGCGTCGCCAGTTCGCGCCAGTGCCGGTTGGCCTCTACCATGATCGGCAGCTCGGCCGGGTCCCGGCCCTGCTGCCGGATCCAGCCCCAGTTGCGGCTCGACTGCTCGCCCGCGATTCGCCCCTTTTCAAGCAAGACCACGCGCTGCCCCGCCCGCGCGAGGAACAGGGCCGTGGACACCCCGATCACCCCGCCGCCGATCACCACCACATCCGCCACCTCGGGCAGCGTACCGGAGAACTGGACAGGCGTTTCCAGCGAGATCGGAAAGGGTTTCATGTCAGCAGGCGTAACGGGTCAAACAAGGCTGCCGACGCGCTGCGCCGGCACTCCCGACCGCGACAGCCGGTCATTGCTGCAAGCGCCGTACAAGCCGCTGCATGAACTCCCGACCTGCCTCGAATTCCGCGACCGAGATGAATTCATTCGGCTGATGCGCCTGCGCGATGTCGCCCGGCCCGCAGATGACGGCGGAATAGCCCGCCTGCTGAAACTGACCGGCTTCGGTGCCGTAGCTGACCACATGGCTGGCATTGTCGCCGGTCATGCCCCGCACCAGAAGTTCGGCTTCTCCCTCTGTTTCAGGCTGCAGGGCGGGCACGTCGAAACGCGGGGTGATCTCGATCCGTGTGTCGGGTACAATCGCCTGCATCTCCGCCTCGACCTCGGCAACCCGCGCCCGATACCGCGCTTCCCAGGCGTGTTTGTCCTCGCCGGGCACGACGCGGAAATCCATCGCAAAGCGGCAGTCCTTGGCCGTGATGTTATGCGCCGTGCCACCTTCGATCATGCCCACGTGCAAGGTGGTAAAGGGGGGATCGAAGAGAGCGGCCAGATCACCGGGGCGCGCGGCCTGATTGGCGGCGTTCATCTCATTGGCCCAGGTGATCAGCTTGGCGCCGAACATGATCGCATTCACGCCGCGGTCCAGAAGCGAGCTGTGCACCTCGAACCCCTGCACATGGGTGTCAAAGCCGGTGCCGCCCTTGTGTCCCGATACCGCGCGCAGCGACGAGGGCTCCCCGACGATCACGGCCGAGCCCTTGGGCAGAACCGGCTGCATCGCCTCGATCATCGGCGGCGCGCCGGTACAGCCGACCTCCTCGTCGAAACTCAAGGCGATCTGCAGCGGGCGCTTGATGCCCGCGTGATGCGCCTCGACCATGGCCCAGATCGCCAGCGCATCGAAGCCTTTCATGTCGCAGGTGCCACGGCCGAAATACTTGCCTTCCTTTTCGACGACATCGAAAGGATCGGTGTCCCACGGCTGACCATCGACCGGCACGACATCCGTGTGCCCCGAGAGCACGACCGCTCCTTCTTCCCACGGGCCGACATGGGCGAACAGCGCGGCTTTCGGCTGCGCCGGATCGGTGTAACGATGGGCCGCGATCCCATGGCCTGAGAGGTAGTCCTCGACCCAGTTGATCAGCGGCAGGTTGCTGTCCCGGCTGACGGTCGGAAAGCGGATGAGCTGCGTCATCAGCTCCAGCGGGCTGAGCCGATCAGTCATGCAGGCGGCGTCCGGTCAAACCCTCCGGCGCATCCTGGCCTTCGCGCAGCTTGTTTTCGGTGCGCACAATCGCATCGCTGCGTTTGTAGCCTCCCCAGTCGCCCTGCAGCACGAAATGCCCCGGCTCCACCTCGTCGTAGCGCGAGGGCTCGGGCACATAGTCCGAGGGGTGGATCGGCGACGGAATCGGTTTGAAATTCAGGTCCCGTTCGTCCTTGCGCTGGCGCGGATCGGCAATGGGGACGGCCTTCATCAAGGCCTGCGTATAGGCATGCTGCGGGTTTTCAAAGACACGGGCACGCGGCCCGAGCTCGACGATCCGGCCCAGATACATCACGCCGACATGATGGCTCACGCGTTCGACCACGGCCATGTCATGGCTGATGAACAGGAACGACAACCCCAGCTCGGCCTGCAGTTCCAGCATCAGGTTCAGCACCTGCGCCTGCACCGAGACATCCAGGGCGGAGACCGCCTCATCGGCAATGATCAGTTTGGGGTTCAGCGCCAGCGCCCGCGCAATCGCCACCCGCTGGCGCTGTCCACCCGACAGCTCGTGCGGGAAGCGCCGCATGAAGCTGCGCGGCAATTCCACCCGGTCAAACAGCATCGCGACCCGGTCCGCCACCTCCTGCCCCTTGAGCGTGCCATAGTTGTGGATCGGTTCCGCCACCTGGTCTGACAGCTGCATTTGCGGGTTCAGCGAGGCAAAGGGATCCTGGAAGATCATCTGCATATCGAGCCGCGCCCTGCGCAGCTGTGCCTGATCCAGCGCCATGATATCGACACCGTCGAGATTGACCTCGCCCGACAGCGGATCGACCAGCCGCAGGAGCGACCGGCCGGCGGTGGACTTGCCGCAGCCGCTTTCGCCCACAAGGCTGAGGGTCTGCCCCTTGTTGAGCGTAAACGAGAGGTCTTCCACCGCGTGTACATTGGCCACCGTGCGCCGGAAAAACCCGCCTTTGACCGGGAACCGTGTGGTCAGGTTCTTGACCGACAGCAGCACCTCATCGGTGCCCGTGATCGGTTTGATCTCATGGCTCTCCGAGCCCAGCAGCTTCATCGGCTCCGGATAGGCCTTGCCGCGCATCTCGCCCAGCTTTGTCACGGCGGCCAGCAGCGCCGTGGTATAGGGGTGCTGCGGGCTTTCAAAAATCTGCTCGACCGGCCCCTCTTCGACCTTGTTGCCACGGAACATGACGACCACGCGGTCGGCCATCTGGGCCACCACCGCCATATCGTGGGTGATGAACATCACCGCCGTGCCGGTCTCGCGCTTCAGCCGGTCCATCAGGGCGAGGATTTCCGCCTGAATGGTCACATCAAGGGCGGTTGTGGGCTCGTCCGCGCTCAGCAGGCGCGGCTTGCAGGCCAGGGCCATGGCGCTCACCACCCGCTGGCGCATGCCGCCGGACAGCTCGTGGGGATATTGCGCCAACCGCCGCTCCGGCTCTGGGATGCGCACCTCGCGCAGCAGTTCCAGCGCGCGGGCATCGGCTTGCGATTTGCTCATCTGCTTGTGCAGACGCAAGCCTTCAGTCAATTGCCGGCCCACGGTAAAGACCGGGTGCAGCGCGGTCATCGGCTCCTGAAAGATCATGCCGATCTCATTGCCCCGAATGCCCCGCATGGTTTCGGAATCCGTCTTGGCCAGATCGATATCGGCAGCTTCCGGCCGGTCGAACATCAGCTGCCCGCCGGTGATCTCCCCGCCGCCGAATTCAACCAGCCGCATCAGCGACAGGGAGGAGACCGATTTGCCCGATCCGCTCTCGCCGACAACACAGACCGTCTCGCCCGGATTGATGTCGAAAGAGACGTCCTCCACGCCCACGACGGGGCCGTCCTTGGTTTGAAATTCGACGCGCAAGCCCTTGAGTTGCGCTATGGGCTGCACCTGGCTGCCCCCTTGATCCTGATCCAGCATTGCCGCCCCTGTTGTCCTTATTCAGCGACGCTAAAGCCAAGATGGCGGCAGTGTCAAACCCGTGCGGGGCAGTTGCCACAAAGTCATCCATCACAAGGGTTGCTTTTTCCGAAAAAGATGCTTCGATGGGCATATGCAACCGGGGGTTCGGCTCAAAAATAGCTTCTTTCCGCAACGTTAGGCCTGTGTTCTCACACAACCTCCGGTCAGCACCAATGCGCCCATGAATCCAGCGAGGCGCACAACGGCATTCACGTGTCCAACATGGAGTAGAAAATGAAACTCAGAACCCTATTGATGGGGGCAATCGCGACAACAGCCTTCACACCCGTCGTCTATGCGGACGGCCATGAAGGCGACCGCGGCCGAGATGGTCAGCTCAACATCATCTACTGGCAAGCGCCCTCCACCCTGAACCCGTTCCTGTCCGGTGGCACAAAGGAAAACGAAGCGGCCAGCCTTGTTCTGGAGTCCCTTGCACGTTTCAATGAAGCGGGCGAGATGGTGCCCTGGCTCGCAGAGGACATTCCGTCGGTCGACAACGGCGGCGTGTCCGAAGATCTGACATCGATCACATGGACGCTGAAGGAAGGCATTGTCTGGTCCGATGGCACAGCGCTGACGGCAGATGATCTGATCTTCACACATGAGTATTGCACCCACCCCGAAAGCGGCTGCGCCAGTGTCAGCTACTTCGATGGCGTGGTCTCGGTCGAGGCCGAGGGCGAGCGCGGCGTGAAGATCACCTTCGATGCACCCAAACCTTTCCCCTACACGGCCTTTGTCGGCGCGGAATCGCCGATCCTGCAAAAGGCGCAGTTCCAGGACTGCCTTGGCGCCCGTGCGCCTGAGTGCACCGAGGCCAACTTCGGCCCGATCGGCACCGGCCCCTTCGTGGTCAGCGACTTCCGTCCCAATGACGTGATCACCTATGTGGCCAACGAGAACTACCGCGAAGAGGGCAAACCGGCCTTCGCCACCGTGACCTTCAAGGGCGGCGGTGATGCGGCCGCAGCCGCGCGTTCGGTGCTCGAGACCGGCGAGTTCGACTACGCCTGGAACCTGCAGCTTGCACCCGATGTGCTGGACCGCATGGAAGCGGTTGGCAAAGGCACCGTGGTCGCTGCCTATGGCACCTCGGTGGAACGTCTTCACCTGAACCAGACCAACGCCGATCCGGCGCTCGGCCCGGACAAGCGCTCGGTCTTCATGAATGGCGACAACGCGCATCCCTTCCTGACCGATCCGAAGGTGGGTCAGGCGCTGTCGATGGCGATCGACCGCGAGCTGATTGTCGAGGTCGGCTACGGAGCCGGTGGCCAGCCGACCTGTAACGTGCTGCCCGCGCCCGCGCTCTATGCGTCGGAGGCCAATGACTGCCTGACGCAGGACATCGAGGGGGCAAACGCGCTGCTCGATGAGGCCGGCTGGGTCGACACCAACGGCAACGGTATCCGCGATAAGGATGGCGTGGAGCTGTCGGTGCTTTACCAGACCTCGACCAATGCCGTGCGGCAGGACACCCAGGCGCTGATCAAGGACTGGTGGAGCCAGATCGGCGTCGAGACCGAGCTGCGCAACATCGACGCCTCGGTCTTCTTCGGGGGCGATCCGGGCTCGCCGGATACCTTCCAGAAGTTCTATGCCGACATCGAGATGTACACCAACAACTTCGCCGGTGTGGACCCCGAAGCCTATATGGCGAACTGGCTCTGCTCGGACATCCCGACCCCCGCAACCCAGTGGCAGGGCTCGAACATCCAGCGCTTCTGCATGCCGGAGTATGACGAGCTGGTCGAGAAGATGTCGGTGACCTCCGATCTCGAAGAACGGGGTGAGCTGGCCAAACAGATGAACGACATGATCATCCAGAGCTACTCGATCATCCCGCTTGTGCACCGCGGCAACCCTTCGGCACACGCCAATACACTCGGCGGCGTGAAAATGTCCGACTGGGACAGTGAGCTGTGGAACATCGCCGACTGGTATCGCATCAAGAATTGATGCGACCCGCCCCGGCGCTGCACCCCGCAGCCAATAACGAGAAGACTGACGCATAAAGGCGTAGCGCATGCTCACATACACGATAAGGCGGCTGGTGCTGTCGATCCCGACCCTGCTGTTCATCAGCATCGTGATCTTCCTGCTGCTGCAACTGGCCCCGGGCGACCCGATGGCCCAGGTCCCCCTCACCGTCCCCCCCGAAGTCAAACAACAGATGCGCGAGGCCCTCGGCCTCGGGGCGCCGATCCATGTGCAATACTGGAAATGGCTGGTGCAGTTCTTCTGGATCGAACCGCAGGTCTTCGTGGACTGGCTGACCCGCGACAGCTTCTTCTTCGGTTGGCTGCCCGACACCAACCTCTACACCGGCCAGCTGCGCGTGATCTCCTGGCAGACCCGCTCCCCGGTGATGGATATCGTCGTGCAACGCCTGCCCCAAACGCTCTGGGTCGTCGGCATGTCCTACATCGTGGGCATCCTCATTGCCTTGCCCATCGGGATCTACTCCGCCTACCGGCAGTACTCGCTCTTCGATCAGGCCGGTACGTTCGTGTCGATGATCGGCTTTTCGATCCCGCCCTTCTTCTCCGGTGTGCTTGTGATCGTGATCTTCTCCGTGAACCTCGGCTGGTTCCCTTCGATCTATGACACCACCCACGTGGTCACCGACTGGGCCAGCTTCAAAGTCCAGCTCAACCAGATGATCCTGCCCGTGATGGTGCTCGCTTTGCAGACCACCGCTCAGATCAGCCGCTTCATGCGCGCCTCCATGCTCGACAACCTCAACCAGGACTATGTGCGCACCGCCCGCGCCAAGGGCCTCAAGGAGAGCGTCGTCGTGCTCGTGCACGTGCTGCGCAACTCGATGATCCCGATCATCACCGTGATCGCCCTGGGCATTCCGTCGATCTTCGGCGGCGCCATTATCACCGAGACGCTCTTCAAGGTGAACGGCATCGGCCAGCTGCTGCTGACCGCGCTCTTCGCCAATGATCTGCCCATGGTGATGACGCTGACCTTCATCTTCGCCGTCCTGATCGTGCTCTTCAACCTCATCGCCGACGTGCTCTACGGCATCCTGGACCCGAGGATTCGCTATGACTGATCAAAACGTGAATGCCGCGGCAGCCGAAGTGGAACTCTACGGCGCCCTCAAGGACAAGGAACCGCCGAAGGAGCCGCGCAGCCAGTGGCGCGACGTCTGGGACCAGTTCCGCAAACACAAGGGCGCGCTCATCGGGGGTGGGTTCCTGCTCTTCATCACGCTTGCCGTGCTCATCGGCCCGCTGATCTGGACCGTCGATGCCAAGCAGCTCGACATCCGGAACAAGGACATGCGCCCGCTCTACACGCTGCTCTGGGACAGCACGGCCCGCACCAGCTGGGAAAAACCGCTGGGCTCCGACAACCTCGGGCGCGACATCCTCGCGACGCTGATCGCCGGGGGGCGCGCCTCCATGGCCGTCGGCTGGACCGCGATGATCCTCGCGCTCTCCATCGGCACCGCCATCGGGGTCTGCGCCGGCTACTTCCGCCGGCTCGACGGGCCGCTCATGCGCCTGACGGACCTGTTTCTGTCCCTGCCCATCCTGCCGCTGCTCCTCGTTGCCGTGACGCTGTTCCGGCAACCGCTCCGGGCGAACTTCGGCCCGGAAACCGGCATGTTCATCCTGATTGTCGGCGTAATCGGCATCACCTCCTGGATGCAAACCGCCCGGATCGTCCGTGGCGAGATCCTGGCGCTGAAGGAGCGCGAGTTCATCCTCGCCGCCCGGTCCATCGGCACCACGCCGTTCAAGATCATCCGACGACACCTGCTGCCCAACGTTGTCTCCCCCATCATGGTGTCCGCGACGCTGGGCCTTGCCACGGCGATCATCACCGAAAGCGCGCTCAGTTTCCTCGGCGTGGGTTTCCCCTCGGACTTCCCAACCTGGGGCAAGCTGCTGTCGGATGCAGTCCCCCGGATGGAAGAATTCCCCGAACGGGTGATGCTGCCGGGCATTCTGATCTCACTCACGGTGCTGTCGGTGAACTATCTCGGCGATGGGCTGAGAGATGCGCTGGACCCCCGGATTCGCGGCCGCTAGGCCGCGGATCCGAGCGCGGACAGAGCGCAAATCCCCAGGATTTTTGCGGAGTCCGCGCCCCCTCTCAAATCCGGGCCTATAGTGGGACGGCGGGCGGGGCGCATTTGGCGCAAGCCCAAATAGCGCCGTCCCGCTGTCCTCCTCAAAAAAATACTGAACCCATTCGGGACTCCGCAAAAATCCTGGGGATTTTCGCTCTGTCCCGTCAGTCGACTTTCGGCGAAAAGTCGACTTACTCCACGCTCTTCCGCAGCCGCCGCACCATCCACCACACCAGTACGACAACCGGCACCGTCACCAGCGCTGTCAGCATGCCCTTGCTCAGCCCGGTGCTCTGCGTCAGCGGATAGAGCAGATAGCCCACCAATGACACAGCGTAATAGCTGATCGCCACCACCGACAAACCTTCAACCGTGCGCTGCAACCGCAGCTGCAGATCGGACCGCTTGTCCATGCTCTCC
>ERZ1740065.1582-NODE-1582-length-13769-cov-5.763235_pt1 | contig 13769 bp, 12 predicted proteins | sample MGYA00581738_ERZ1740065 | MGnify/ENA primary metagenome ERZ1740065 (study PRJEB43018, sample SAMN04849749) | marine metagenome | isolation source: floating plastic debris | place: Pacific Ocean | collected 2008-09-01 | study: EMG produced TPA metagenomics... | reverse complement strand
GGAGCTCGGCCGCCCCATCACCATCGCCGACCACGTCTGGATCGGCGGCGGCGCCATCATCCTGCCCGGCATCACCGTGGGAGAGGATGCCGTCATCGGCGCGGGCGCTGTCGTGACCCGCGACGTCCCCGCCGGGACAACAGAGGCGGGAAATCACGCCCGCCCGCTTGCCCCCAGGCCACCGACTGCCTAAAATAGGCATCAAAGGAGCACATCCATGTTTGGCATTCCCGGCAAGCAAGCCGTTACCCTGACCCCCAAGGCCGCCGCACAGGTGAGCAAGCTCATGGCCTCCGCCGGTCACGCGGGGCTGCGCATCGGCGTCAAGAAAGGCGGCTGCGCGGGCATGGAATACACCATGGAATACGTCGAAAAGACCGATCCGAACGATGAGGTGGTCGAACAGGACGGCGCGCGTGTGATGATCGCACCGATGGCGCAGATGTTCCTCTTTGGCACCGAGATCGACTATGAGACCTCGCTGCTGGAAAGCGGCTTCCGGTTTCGCAACCCCAATGTGACCGAAGCCTGCGGCTGCGGCGAATCGATCAAGTTCGGCTGATCACCCCTGCTTTTGCAGGTGCACGTAGGTCTCGGAGAACCGTTTCATCAGGTGCTCGCCAGCCCGGATCACCTCCCCTGACCCCATCGGCGCGACATTCGTCTCGTAAGACGGGTTGAAGAACAGCGGCACCGAAATCCGCTCGTCATCCGTGCCGATCACCCGATGTGGGGTGGCGCGCACACGGCGTGCGGTCCACATCTCCATCATCTCGCCGAAGTTGATCACGAATTCGCCCGGCGGCGCGGATACAGGGATCCAGCCGCCGCCACGCTTGCGCACCTCCAACCCCGGGGAACCATCGGTCGCCAGCAGGGTCAGGCATCCGTAATCGGTGTGGGTCGCTATCCCGAAGTCCCGCTCCGTGGCCCAGGCCGGGCGCTCCGGGTAGAAGTTGCCACGCAACCGCGCCATGGGAGCCTCGAACGCGCCGTCGAAATAGTGCGACGGGGCATCGACGGCCTGTGCGATCGCTCGCAACAGCTGCATCGCCACGGCACAGGCTGCGCTGTAGTAGGCCTCGATCTCCGCCCGGAAGCCTTCCGGCCGCTCCGGCCAGTGATTGGGCGCATAGACCGGTTGCCGGGTACGCGGATCATCCGGCGGCAAGGCAAATCCGCTGTCGAAGAACTGCTTGTAATCAGGGTTCGCATCGGGATCGACCTGCTCCGACCCGGACGCCCCCCAGCCCCGGTTCGCCCCGGTGCGCGCCATATCGACCCTCTCTTTCTCCGCCTCGGGCAGCCGGAAAAACGCACGGTACATCTCCAGCACCTCCTGCATCCGCGCCCTGCTTATGGCCGTATTGTGAACCGTGAAAAACCCGATTTCCGTGGCCGCGCGGCCCAGCACGCGCAGGGCCTCCGCATCACCTGCGGCAAGCTGTGCCGCATCCAGTCGTGGGATCATGGTTTCACTCCGACTCTGCCTTGACGCGTCCCATGCCACGGCGGGATGGGGCGTGCAAGACGTCCGGCAATTGCCGTGCTGCGCGCCCCCTGTTACCAAGGGCCCAAGCAAACACAGGAGGCACGGATGCGGCGCAAGTTGGCAGCAGGGAACTGGAAGATGAACGGGTCGATCCCGGCACTGGACATGATCGGCGCGCTCAAGCTCAAGCACCCCGAATGCCCCTGCGACGTGCTGCTCTGCCCGCCTGCGCCGCTGCTGACCCACGCGCTGCAAAACACCGCCGGAAGCCCTATTTTCATTGGCGCGCAGGATTGCCATGCCGAGGAAAAAGGCGCTTTCACAGGTGATCACGCCGCCGCCATGATCGCCGAGATCGGGGCCACCTATGTGATTGTCGGCCACTCCGAACGGCGCGAGGGCTATGGCGAGACCGATGCACAGGTCGCCGCCAAGGCACGCGCTGCGCAGGCCGCAGGTCTGACCGCCATCGTCTGCATCGGTGAGAGCCTGCAGCAGCGGGAGGCCGAAGAGGCGCTCGACGTGATCAAGGCGCAACTGGCGGGTTCAGTGCCCGACGGCAGCTCCGGCGAGACGCTTGTGGTGGCCTATGAGCCCATCTGGGCCATCGGCACCGGCAAGATCCCCACGATGGATCAGATCGCCGAGGTGCATGCGCTGATGCGGTCGGAGCTGCAGGCGCGCTTCGGGGATGAGGCCGACAGCATCCGCCTGCTCTACGGCGGCTCGGTGAAACCGGATAATGCGACAGAGATTTTCGCACTGAACGATGTGGACGGTGCGCTGGTCGGCGGGGCGAGCCTCAGGGCGGAAGACTTCTCGCCCATCATCGAAGCACTGGCCAGGAGCTGAACCTTTCCGCCGCTGGTGAATATCCCGGCAGAGCGCGCGGGGGGCTGAGCCCCCCGCCCCTATTGGATAATGATCTCCGGCCCCATCACCAGCGTCGGCAGCCAGGTGCTGATGATCGGGATGTAGGTCACCATGATCAGGAAGACGAAGAGCACGGCGGTGAAGGGCAGTGCCGCCTTCACCACCTTCATCATCGGCATATTCGCCACGCCGGAGGTGACAAAGAGGTTCAGCCCCACCGGCGGCGTGATCATCCCGATCTCCATGTTCACCACCATGATGATGCCGAGGTGAATGGGGTCGATCCCAAGCTCGATGGCAATCGGGAAGACCAGCGGCGCCACGATCACCAAGAGCCCCGAGGGCTCCATGAACTGCCCGCCGATCAGCAGGATCACGTTCACGATGACAAGGAACACAACCGGGCCAAAGCCCGCATCCAGCATCGCGCTCGCGATATGCTGCGGGATCTGCTCATCGGTCAGGACGTGCTTCAGGATCAGCGCATTGGCGATGATGAACATCAGCGTGACCGTCAGCTTGCCCGCCTCGAAGAGCGTGTCGCGCGTATCGCGGTGAAAGAACACCGTGACCAGCGCAACCGGTTTGCGCATGAGCGTAAGGTTGCGCGTCTCTTCCCCCTTCACATGCAGGGGCCCCATGTCGCGATAGACGAAAGAGGCGATGAAGAAGGCATAGACCGCCGCAACCGCCGCGGCCTCGGTCGGGGTGAAGATGCCGCCGTAGATACCGCCCAGAATGATCACGATCAGGAACAGGCCCCAGCCGGCTTCGCGCCCGCTCTCAAAGACCTCGCCCCAACCGCGCCATTCGCCCTTGGGCAGGTCACGCAGCCGGGCGATGATGTAGATCGTCACCATCAGCATCGTGCCCGCGAGCAAGCCCGGGATCACCCCGGCGAGGAACATGCGCCCCACGGAGACATCCGTGGCCGAGGCATAGACGACCATCACAATCGAAGGCGGGATCAGGATGCCCAGGGTGCCCGCATTCGCGATCACCCCGGCGGCGAAATCCTTGGTATAGCCCACCTGCCGCATGCCCGCGATCACGATGGAGCCAATCGCCACCACGGTGGCGGGCGATGAGCCGGAGAGCGCGGCGAAAAGCATACAGGCAAAGACCCCCGCAATCGCCAGCCCGCCCGGAAAGTGACCAACAAGAGCGATGGAAAAGCGGATAATGCGCTTGGCCACACCGCCGGTCGACATGAAGCTTGAGGCAAGGATGAAGAAAGGGATGGCCAGCAGCGTATAATGCCCCGCCATCGCCTGAAACAGCGTCTGCGCGATGGAGGCGAGCGACGTGTCGCTCAGCACCAGCAGGAAAACGATAGAGGACATGCCAAGGCTCACGGCGATCGGCACACCGATCAGCATCAGGCCAACGACCATGGCAAAAAGAATTGCGACTTCCATGGCTTAGCGCTCCGCGTTCAGGTGCTTGACGTCTTCGATGGCGTCTTCTGCCTCGTGGCTGACGATCAGGCTGGTCTGAGTGCCGCGCAGGATGCGTAGCGTCGCCTGAATGAACCGCAAGAGCAGCAGCGCCATGCCAAAGGGCAGCATGGCATAGGGAATGAAGCGCGGGATTTTCTCGTATTCCTCGCCCTGGTTGACGATGGGCTCGATCCAGCGCAACCACTCGGGCATCGGCATGTCGACCACCTCGTACCAGGCCTGGTCGCGGCTGTTTTCGAACCCGGTGGGGAACCATCGGCCCGAGGTGGCATCCAGCCCGGCAAAGGGCGCCCAGTAGTCCCACGCGCCCTTCAGCACCAGAAAGGCGTAGGCCAGGCAGACCGCGGCGGCAATCAGGCCGAAGATCTGCCGTGTCGGGCGTGAGAAGAGGTTGATCACCGCGTCCACGCCCAGATGCGCTGTGACTTTCACCGCGTAGCTCACCCCGAAGAGCACGAGCCAGGCAAAGAGAAACGTGACCGCCTCAAGCCCCCAGATGATGCCGGTGTTGAAGCCGTAGCGCAGCACCACGTTGATGAAGGTCAGGATCGTCATCAGCCCGAGGATGAGCGCAATCGCCGTCTCCTCGATCTCGTTCACGATCCGCCCCAGCAGCGTCTCTGCCTCGTAGGAATGCGCCATGCGCCCCTCTCCCCCTGATAGAGATCGTCCGGCCCCGGCGGCGCGGAGCCGGACGACAGGTCTTTACGTCTTAGAAACCGGCGTTGATCGCCTGGGCTGCGTCGATGTTGTCCTGGCCGACGTCATCCTTGAACTGCTCCCAGACGGGCTTCATCGTGGCCACCCACTCGGCCCGCTGCGCGTCATCCAACTGGCGCACAACGCCGCCCGCTTCGATGATCGCGGCCTTGGCTTCGTTGTTCACGGCGGTGGATTCGGCATTCCGCGTCTCCGTCACCTCGGCCACGATGGTCGCCAGCTGGTCCCGCACATCCGCGTCCAGCGCATCCCACCAGTCGGTGGAGGTCACGACCATGTAGTCGATGATACCGTGGTTCGTTTCAGTGATGCCGTCCTGCACCTCAAAGAATTTCTGGCCGTAGATGTTGGACCAGGTGTTCTCCTGCCCATCCACAACGCCCGTCTGCAGCGCGCCATAAACCTCCGAGAAGGCCATCGGCTGCGGCGAGCCGCCCAGGGCCGCCATCTGCGCCTTCAGCACGTCCGAATTCTGCACCCGGAACTTCAGGCCGCTGGCATCCGCCGGGCTGTTCAGCGGCACATTCGCCGACATCTGTTTCATGCCGTTGTGCCAGAACGCAAGACCGATCAACCCGCGGCGGGTCATCGATTCCTTCATCGCCTGACCGGTGTCGGAGTTCTGGAAGGCATCCACGGCGTCGATGTTCTTGAACATGAACGGCAAGTCGAAGATGCGGAACACCTTGGTGAACTGCTCGAACTTCGACAGGGAAGGCGCAGCCATCTGCACGTCACCCTGCAACAGCGCTTCGAGTACCTGGTCATCGTTGTAGAGCGTCGAGTTCGGGAAGACCTCCATACAGGCCTTGCCGTTCATCTCCGCGTTCACACGCTCCTGCAACAGGCTGGCCGCAATCCCCTTGGGGTGACGGTCGGTGTTGGTCACATGGCTGAACTTGATGACGATCTCGCCGTCGTCACAGGCCGCGGCAACGGCCGAGGCGCTCACGGAGAGGGTCAGCGCTGTCAGAGCAGCGGTTACGATTTTCATGGTGTTTCCTCCCAGAAACGTTTCGTTTGTCTTCCTCGGATCGCGCATAACCCACGATGCGCTGACCGCAATCAAAGCGGCTCTGAGCAACAAGAGCAAGAATCATCAGAAATCTGATTCGGAACGCCGTTTTCTTTATTTTTACCAATAGTATGAAGATCGGTCTTCACGTACACGACACCCGGAGCCCCAGGGCACCCGTGCGATTGACCGCACAGTGCTTGACAGACTTGTGCGGAAATCCGCACAAGCTCAGGGCCGGTAATCCTCGGCCCGAATCCCATAGCGTGCCAGCTTGTCGTAGAAGGTCTTGCGCGGCAGTTTCAACGCCTCCGCCGCCGCCACGGCGCGGCCATCGGCCCGACGCAGGGCCTGCTCCAGCAGGCTCTGCTCCACCTGTGCCATCTGCTCCGCCAACCCCAGGTCGGCATCGGGCCCCGCGTCATCGGAGAGCCCAAGGGCGAAACGCATCGCCTCCGACATCAGCGCCCGCGCATTGCCCGGCCAGTCGCGCGCCATCAGCCCGGCGACCACCTGGGGAGTGATCTCGGGTGCGCTCAGCCCTGCCTGTTCACTGGCCTGCGCCACATAGTGCTGAAACAGCACCGGAATATCCTCGGGCCGCTCGGACAGCGACGGAATGCGCACCGGCGTCACCTCGAGCCGGTAGTAGAGTTCCGGGTTCAACTGCCCCGCCTCCACGCTGGCGGCCAGATCGCGGTTCGATCCGGCAATGATGCGCGTCTCGGCTCCGGCTTCCAGCGTCTCCAGCAGCGCCAGTTGCGCCTGCGCCGGCATCTGCGTGACCTCGTCGACAAACAGGCTGCCAGTGCGCGCAGCCTGCAGGGCCGCGGCCAAATCGCCGGGTGCCAGCCCCGCCGCGGCCCGCTTGACAAAAGGCGCCTTGGAACGCGCCGAGCAGAGGTGGATCACCTCCGCCACCTTGGAAATCCCGGTGCCGGGCGCGCCGGTCACCAGCACTTCTGTCTCCGTCACGGCAACGCGGCGGACCCGCGCCCGCAGCCCTTCTGCCAGCTGCGAATTACCAAAGAGCATGCGCGCTGCGGGATCACACGTCGCAATCAGTGCCCGCAAGCGCCGGTTGTCGCGCACGAGACTGCGTGTCTTCAGCGCCCGCTCCAGCACTGCAAGCAGATCGGCAGGCGCGCAGGGTTTTTCCAGAAAGTCGAAGGCGCCCTGCCCCACGGCCTTCATCGCCGTTGGAATATCGCCCTCACCGGTCAACAGGATCACCGGCAGATCCGCATCCTGTGCCCGGGCATAGGCCAAGAGATGAAACCCGTCGCGCCCGGGCATGCGCAGGTCCGAGAGGATCACCCCGTCGAATTCCGGGGTGATGAAATCCTTGGCAACGATGAAGGATCCAGCGGTCACCGGCTCCAGATCTGCCAGTTCCAGCGTCTGCGCCAGCGCGTCACGCACCGCCGCGTCGTCATCCACCAGCAGCACCCGGCGGCTCATGCGGCCACCTGCGCGTCCCAGGGCTGCACCTCGACGGTGAAGATCGCCCCGCGGTCTCCATTGCGCACCCGGATTTCACCACCGAAGCTCTGCATGATCCCATATGAGATCGACAGACCCAGCCCCATGCCTTCCGAAGCGCCCACTTCCTTGGTCGAATAAAACGGATCGAAGACCTTTTCAGGCGCGCTCACCCCCGGCCCGGTGTCTCGGATTTCGATGCAAAGGGGCGTCCCCTCCATGATCGATACATGCAGGTCGCCGTCAGGACTGTCGGTCATCGCATCGAGCGCGTTGGTCATAAGGTTGACAAAGACCTGTCCCAACCGCACTTCCCCGCCGCGCACCCAGAGCGGATGCGCCGGGCGATCATACTGCACCGAGATCCCGGCTGCCTCGGCGCGCCCGCTGATCATCTCCACCGCGCTGTCCAGCACCGCGACGAGATCGACCCGGGTCATCGGTTCGGTCTGCTGGGTCGAGAAGGCGCGCAGGTTCTTGATGATCCGCCCCATGCGCCGCGCCATATCCGAGATGCGCCCAAGGTTTTCGCTGGCCCGTTCGGGCTTGCCGCGTTCCAGGAACAGCGCGGCATTCTCGGCAAAGGAGCGGATCGCCATCAGGGGTTGGTTCAGCTCGTGGCTGATGCCCGCACTCATCTTGCCAAGCGCGCTGAGCTTGCTGGCCTGCACCAGATCGGCCTGTGCCCGAGCCAGCGCGGTCTCCGCCTCCTTGCGCTCGGTCACCTCCTGCCGCAGGGCGACGTTGATCTCGGAGAGCGCCGAGGTGCGCCGGGCGACACGATCCTCCAGCTGCGCATTCGCCCGCGCCAGCGTGCGCCGCCGCTCCGTCGCCAGAAACAGCAGCGCGCCAAAGGCCAGGCAAAGCGCGGCGACCACCGTTGCCTGCAGCTTGGCCAGTTGCCGGGCCGGGGCCACATCGACCAGCACCTCCCCTGTCAGACCGATCACGGGCAGGTGTTTCACAAGATGCAGCGCGTTCTGCGGCAGGTACGGTCCCCAGCCGAGTTGCCAGATCTCGTGCCCGCCCGTCTCGTAGCTCTCGAAGGGAGGGGCGTCCCCATTCGGCGGGGCCAAGCCCGGCGCCTGGGCCGCGCGCTGCCACAGAACCAGTTCCGAGCGATTGGTCACAAAGACCTGTCCATAAATATCAGTGAAAAAGACCGCGCGCAGACCGCCACGCCAGGCATCCTCGATCCCGTCCATCCCCGCGGCAACCACCACCGCGCCCTGCACCTTGCCATCCGCACCAAACGAGGGTGCCGCATGGTAGAACGCGCGGCGGTCGAGCGGTTTGGCCACGGCATGCCCCCAGCCAAGCGCCCCCTGCAGGGCGCGCCGCACGTAAGCCGTCGCGCTCAGATCGCCCCCTGCCGGACCACGGGCGGCCGCCTGCACCTGCCCTGCCCGGTCCACGAACATCACGTCCAGCGCATCGGTCTTATCCGCCACCTCCAGAAACAGCGCCCGCGCCTCCTCGGCACCGCGCCCGGTGGCAAGCTCATGGCTCAGCGGGTGATCGGCCAGAAACACCGCCAGTTCACGAAAGCGCTGCAACTGCCCCTGCAGCCGGTCGCTGGCCAGTGCCAGATCGCTCTGCCCCTGGCGGGCCAGCTGATCCAGGGCCTGCAGATAGGCATAGCGCCACACCCCCGCCGAGGCTGCCGCCACCGCGCCCAGAAAGATGCAGATGATCACCAAACGGTGCAGATACGCCTTGGACATGAGCCCAGTCTTACAAAGAGGCCCTTGCCTTGGCCAGTCGCTCCGGCCTTAAAGGAGGTTCATGAAGACACTGATCCAATCCCCGCTCGACCCGGAGTTCGTGCAGAACCCCTACGCGCTTTATGCCCGCGTGCTTTCGGAGGAGCCGGTGCAGTACTGGCAGGACTACGGGATGATCGCCGTCTTCGACGCGGCAACCATACAGGCGCTGTTGCGTGACCGCCGTTTCGGGCGCGCGGTGCCGGAAGATCAGCGCCAGCCGGTGCCCGACCATCTCGCACGGTTCGATGCGGTCGAGCGCTATTCCATGCTGGACATGGAACCACCCGCCCACACCCGGCTGCGCGGTCTGGTCCTGCGCGCTTTTACCTCGCGGCGCGTGAAGGCGCTGGCGCCGGACATCCACGAAATCTGCGATGATCTGCTGGGCAGCATGCCCCTGGATGCGCCTTTTGATCTGATCCCCGCCTTCTGCACCGCCCTGCCCGTTCGTATCATCGCGCGATTGCTGGGTGTGCCCGAGACGATGTCGCGCCAGCTTCTGCAGTGGTCCAACAGGATGGTGGCGATGTATCAGGCGGGCCGCACCCGCGAGACCGAAGTGGCCGCAGATCAGGCGGCGGCGGATTTTTCCGATTTTCTGACCGCCTATATCGAAGAGCGCCGGACAGAGCCGCGTGACGATCTGATCACCCACCTGATCGCGGCCGAAGCGGACGGGCAAAAACTCTCCCGCGCCGAGATGATCGGCACCTGCATCCTGCTGCTGAACGCCGGGCATGAGGCGACAGTGCATACGCTGGGCAACGCGGTGAAAGCGCTGCTGGAGCACGACACCCCCGCCACCGCCTTCACCGACACCGCCATTGCCGCAACGGTCGAAGAGGTGCTGCGCTTCGATCCGCCCCTGCATATGTTCACGCGCTACGCCTACGCGGATATCGACGTCGGCGGGCACCCGTTGAAGAGAGGCGATCAGCTTGCCCTGGTTCTGGGGGCCGCAGGCCGCGATCCGGCGCGTCTCGACAGGCCGGACCAGTTCGACCCCTTCCGCGAGCCCGTCCCCCACGCGGCATTCGGGGGCGGTCTGCACTTTTGCGTCGGCGCGCCGCTTGCGCGGCTTGAACTGCAGCTCGGATTGCAGCGCCTCTTTGCCCATGCCCCCACCCTCAGGATGCATGAAACGCCAGTGTATTCAGAGACCTATCACTTTCACGGCCTGACCCATCTGCAGGTCACGATCTGATCAGGTTCGGGCTCACGCAGGCCCGGCGCGCCAAGCAAAAGAATGCGGCGCCAGCCGCGCCGCCGGATCACGTTCCCAAAGGCAGCATCGTCGTCGACTTGATCTCTTCCATGGACAGCAGGGCCGTTACATTGTGCACGCGCACCTCTGAAATCAGCGCCTGATAGAACGCATCATATGCGCGCGCATTCTTCACCCGCACTTTAAGAATATAGTCGATATCTCCTGCCAGCCGGTGCGCCTCCTGCACTTCCGGCCTGTCGCGCAACGCCTTCAGGAAGGCGGCCTGCCATTCCGCTTCATGCTCGGAGGTGCGGATCAGCACAAAGAAACATGCCTCGAACCCCAGCGCATCCGCGTCCAGAACCACCGTCTGCTGTCCGATGACGCCCGCGTCCCGCATTTTCCGAATCCGATTCCACACCGGGGTCTTGGAGGACCCCACGCGTGCGGCGATTTCATCCAGCGACTGGCTCGCATCGCGTTGAAGCTCGCCAAGGATTTTCCTGTCTGTCTCATCAATGCGGACGCTCATCCTGCCTTTTCCCTCTCATCCGGTCACTTGTTCTCTTTCCTGACTAAATCAGAACGCATGTCCTTATCAACAGCAAAACCTAGCGCATATACGGGAATATTTCCTATATTGAGCGGAAGAAATTTCGAAAGGCCGAGCCTGATGGACCATTTCCCGATCTTCCTGCGCGTCGAAGGCCGCCGCATCGTGCTTTCCGGTGGCGGTGAGGCCGCGCTGGCCAAATTGCGGCTGCTGATGAAAACCGCTGGACATATCACGGTGTTCGCGGACGACCCCGCTCCGGAGATCGTGGCCTGGGCGGAGGCGGGCAAGCTCAGCCTCATCCGACGCGCCATGGCGCCCGGTGACGCCCTCTGCGCAGCCCTCTTCTATGCCGCCGACGAAGACGCCATCGAAGACGCGCGCACCTCCGCCATCGCGCGGGCGGACGGCGCGCTGGTGAATGTCGTGGACAACCTCGAAGACAGCCAGTTCATCACCCCCGCCATCGTGGACCGCGACCCGGTGACCATTGCCATTGGCACCGAGGGGGCGGCCCCGGTGCTGGCGCGCGCCATCAAGGCGGATCTGGAAGCGCGGCTGCCCGTGGCGCTTGGTCCGCTGGCGCGCATTGGCAAGACGTTTCGCAAGATGGCAGAGGCGCTTCCCATGGGTCGGGCACGCCGGGATTTCTGGCGGGAGTATTACTTCGACGCCGGCCCCGCGGCCATCACCAAGGGCGACACCGCCGTAACGGGTGCGCTGCACAGCCTGCTGGGTGATCATCTGGCGCGCAAGGCCCGCCCCGGTCACGTTCACTTTGTCGGTGGCGGCCCGGGCGACCCGGACCTTCTGACTATGAAAGCCCGGCGCCTGCTCGATGAAGCGGATGTGGTGATCTACGACCGGCTGATCAGCCAACCGATCCTGGAGCTTGCCCGCCGCGAGGCGGTGATGATCGATGTGGGCAAGGAAGCCTTTGGCCCCTCTACACCGCAGGAAACCATCAACGACCTGATCGTGGAACACGCAATAAAAGGCGCGCAGGTAGTGCGCCTGAAGTCCGGCGATGCCACCGTCTTTGGCCGCCTGGACGAAGAGATCGACGCGCTGCAGGCGCATGCACTCGCCTGGAGCATCGTGCCGGGCATCACCGCGGCCTCCGCCGCTGTCGCGGAGATCGGTCAGAGCCTGACCAAACGCGGGCGCAACTCCTCCGTACGGTTCCTGACGGGCCACGACATGAAAGGTTTTGCCGATCACGACTGGGCAACGCTCGCCCGGCCCGGCGAAGTCGCGGCGATCTACATGGGCAAGAAGTCCGCGCGTTTCATCCAGGGGCGCTTGATCATGCATGGCGCCAACCGGCACACGCCGGTTACGGTGATTGAAAACGCCTCGCGCCCGGAGCAGCGCATTCTCGAGACGACGCTCGACGCGCTGCCCAACGCCCTCGCGGCGGCAGAGATGTCCGGGCCCGCGCTCACCTTCTACGGTCTTGCGCCCCGCGCTGCTGCCGACGCGCTGCAACAGCACGTGACCGATCAGGCCTTACCCTCGCACAGACATGAAAACGTGGCACAGGAGGCCCTTTGACATGCCCAAGCCCTTCACCCCGAAAGTCGTGACCGCGAATGCCCTGCTCGAAGGGGACGTCATCTATCAGACCGCCACCGGCTGGAGCCGCGATCTGTCCGAGGCCGAGGTGCTGACCGATGAGGCGGACGCCGATCTGCGGCTGATCGATGCCGCCCAGCAGGTGGATATCGTCGTCGGCGCCTATCTGGCGGATGTGGATGCGACCGACGGCACCCCCACACCCACGCATTTCCGCGAAGATTTCCGCGCGACCGGGCCTTCCATCTATGCCCACGGCAAGCAAGAGGCAGCCAGCCATGTATAACTATACCGACTTCGACACCGCCTTCATCAAGGAGCGCAACGCCCAGTTCCGCGCCCAGGTGGAACGCCGCATCGACGGCTCCCTCACAGAGGACGAGTTCAAGCCGCTGCGCCTGATGAACGGGCTCTACCTGCAGCTGCATGCCTATATGCTGCGCGTGGCGATCCCCTATGGCACGCTCAACAGCCGCCAGATGCATGTGCTGGCTGATATCGCCGACAAGTGGGACAAGGGCTATGGCCATTTCACCACGCGCCAGAACATCCAGTACAACTGGCCCCAGCTGCGCGATGTGCCGGATATGCTGGATGCGCTTGGAGAGGTGCAGATGCACGCGATCCAGACCTCCGGCAACACCATCCGCAACGTGACCGCCGACCACTTTGCAGGTGCTGCCGCAGATGAGATCGCCGACCCGCGCCCGGTGGCAGAGCTGATCCGCCAGTGGTCGACCGACCACCCGGAGTTCCAGTTCCTGCCGCGCAAGTTCAAGGTCGCCGTGACCGGCTCGCCCAATGACCGTGCAGTAACCAAGGCGCATGACATCGGCCTGCGCATGGTCGAGCGCGACGGTGTCGCGGGTTTCGAGGTGATCGTGGGGGGTGGTCTTGGCCGCACGCCGATGATCGGCAAGGTGCTGCGTGAGTTCCTGCCGCGCGAAGACCTGCTGCCCTACCTGGAGGCCATCGTCAGCGTCTACAACCTGCTGGGCCGCCGCGACAACAAGTACAAGGCGCGCATCAAGATAACCGTGCATGAAAACGGGCTGGACGACATCCGCGCCCGTGTCGAAGAACGGTATGCCCTGATCCGCCCGCAGTTCACCGGGGTCGATCAGCAATTGCTGGCGGGAATCGAGGCGGATTTCGCCGCGCCCGATTTCGTGACCAAACCGTTGGGCGCCTTTGAAAGCGCCTATAGTAATGACCCGGTTTTCCGATCCTGGGCGGATACGAACCTGCATGATCACCGCGCGCCGGGGTATGCGATTGTATCGATCAGCCTCAAAGCGCATGGCGCGACCCCCGGCGACGCCACCTCGCACCAGATGCGGGTCATGGCCGATCTGGCCAGACAATATGGGCATGACGAGCTGCGCATCAGCCACGAGCAGAACGTGATCCTGCCGCATGTGCACAAATCCGACCTGCCCGCGCTGCATGCCGCCTTGAAGGAGGCGGGGCTGGGCACCGCCAACATCGGTCTGATTTCGGACATCATCGCCTGCCCGGGCATGGATTACTGTGCGCTGGCCACGGCCCGCTCGATCCCGATTGCGCAGGAGATCGCGACCCGTTTCGACGAGCTGAAACTGGAGCATGACGTGGGCCCGCTGAAGA
>ERZ1740065.1581-NODE-1581-length-13775-cov-4.642857_pt1 | contig 13775 bp, 11 predicted proteins | sample MGYA00581738_ERZ1740065 | MGnify/ENA primary metagenome ERZ1740065 (study PRJEB43018, sample SAMN04849749) | marine metagenome | isolation source: floating plastic debris | place: Pacific Ocean | collected 2008-09-01 | study: EMG produced TPA metagenomics... | reverse complement strand
AACCCGCGACCTACAGCTTGGAAGGCTGTCGCTCTACCAACTGAGCTACTCCCGCGGTTGGTGTAGTGGGGGTGATAGGATTCGAACCTATTCAGTCATAGACACCAGATTTACAGTCTGGCCCGGCTCTCCAACTCCGGCGCACCCCCATGCTAACGGCATTCGTACAGCGCATTTGCTCACCCGTCTTTCATCTCCAAAACAGCGCCGGCGTACCGACCAATATCCGGGGAATAACCAGAGCCAGTAGACGGACTCGAACCGCCGACCAGCTGATTACAAATCAGCTGCTCTACCAACTGAGCTATACTGGCATTTACATTATGAAAAACAATAATACAAATACCGCAAATAGGGTACCAATTTTAATTGTTCAAGATCGTTTTCTCAAACGCGGTTGCAAAGATACCAATTTTTACCAAAAATCGAAACTTATTTTTTGCTTTTTTACCGCCTCCAGAAGAGTAGCGCAAATATAGCAGAATCCCTTAATTTTTCCTAGCTCGCAGAACCATAAAAACGAAAAAAGGCTTGGCGGTTTTGCACCCTACGCCAAGCCTTTTTTGGATCGATCAACGGAAAATTTCCCTAAATCGTTCAGTGTTTTTTCGCCCGTAGGCGTTCCTTGTACTTGATCAACTGCCGCCGGAGGCTGTCGATGGCCAAATCAATGGAAGCTTCAAAGGATTTGTTGGTCTCTTTTACGAAGAGGATGGTTCCCGGAATTTCCAGGCGTACCTCTGCGATCTTATCCCGAATTTGGCCGGAATTCTCCAGCTTGAGGAGCACTTTTGCACTTACGATACGATCAAAGAATTGATCCAACTTACTCAATTTCCGCTCAATAAAAGCCAATAGCTTTTGATCCGCCGAGAAATGCACTGATTGAGTGTGTACTTTCATAAGATAACAGATTTTGGGCCTACCCCGAGGGCAGACCGGGTGAATAATAAGTGGTTGATAACACGGGGTAATTTATTGCTTCGCTAGGACTGTATTTTTTATGGTTTACTACTCTATTTAACGCCCCAGGCTGCGGAGCAGTTGTTTTGCCAAACCTACGGTCGCCGATTATTTGGCCTCCTTGGTCGAACCCTCGCCCTTGGGATGCGCCCGTTGGTAGACCTCCCGCAGCCGCTCGATCGAATTGTGCGTATACACCTGCGTGGCGGCTAGGCTGGCGTGCCCCAGTAGCTCCTTGATGGCATTGAGATCGGCACCGTTATCGGAAAGGTGGGTGGCAAAAGTATGCCGCAAAACGTGGGGGCTGCGCTGTTCGACCGTCGTGACGGTCGAGAGGTAGCGTTTGACGATGTTGTACACCAGCTTGGGGTACAGGGAGCGTCCTTTATCGGTATCTAATAAAGGCGCCATTTTTTTCTCCCCAAAATGGTGGGTAGGTACCTCCAGGTATTCGGGCTGTACTTGGGCCAGGTGGGGGGGGAGGGGAATCAGCCGTTCTTTGTTTCCCTTTCCCAGAACCCGCAAGTTTCGGGAGCACAGGTCGACGTCGCCAACACGCAGGCCGATGAGCTCCGAGCGCCGCATGCCCGTGCCGTAAAGCAGTTCGAGTAGGGTGCGGTTGCGCTGGCCGGAGTACCCCTCCCCAAAATCCACGTCGCGGAACAATTGGTCGATCCGGTCGCGGTGAACAAAGGTCGGTAGGCGCTTGCCCGTCTTGGGGGCCACGATCTTTTGCAGGGGGTTGTGCTGGATGCTTCCCCGCTGGCGCTCGAAGCGGAAAAAGCTTTTGAGACAGGAAAGCTTGCGATTGATGGATCGGGCCCGGATATTTTGCTGGGTCAGGTGGACCATCCAGGAACGAACGTGGAGATGGCTCACTTCGGCGATGGAAGGGAGAGCGTAGGTGGCTTGTAGAAAAGTAAAAAACTGGTTGAGGTCACTGCGGTACGCAGTCAGCGTGTGGGAAGAAAGTCGTTTTTCGTACTCCAAGAACTCTAAAAAGGCGCTTGCATTCATCTGGTATGCGAGTTAACGTAGGTCTTTGAACATGGTGCTGTCCTACCTCGACATACCTAATTTAACTTTTCTGGGAAAAAAAAACATTTTCTGGGGCTAAAATCCACACGACGCCCGTCCAAGTACTGGTGATTGGGCGAAGTGGCGAAGGAATATTGATGAGATCCAGGGCTGGCGCCTAGGACGAGCCGTATTTCTTGAGGCGGTAGGCGGCTTTGAGCAGCTCCGAACGGCGTTTTACCGAGGGCTTATCAAACTGCTTGCGGCGGCGCAATTCCTTGAGAATACCAACGCGCTGTACTTTGCGCTTGTAATTTTTGAGGGCGCGATCAATAGATTCGCTTTCTTTAACGTCAATGATTAACATCTAAAATTTTTCTTTTGTGGTTTTGCTGGGGCCGCGGTTTTATCCACCTTACGGCTCCCGATTGCTGAATTTAGGAACGCAAAGATAAGGAGTTTTTTGGAAAAAAGACCAAAAAAAGATTCCAAACACCCACGGGGAGCGTTTGGAATCCAAATATCAGAAGCCATCGCCAGTGGGCGAGTGCTTCTATCCTAGCTTACTGTGAAGGCGACTTTCCGGCGTGTGGCTTACTCGGCAAGTTGCTATTGCCCGCAAAGCCCGTCGCGATCAGGCTACCATCGGGTAGTTCAACCGTATAGGTCGTACCCGACACCGTAACCTTGGCTACTTCCTTAAAAGTAGTCACGTCATCGTGGATAAAATCCTCATCCTCGGAGGTCCAGATGTCTTCCGGTACGAAGGTCTCCTTGAATACGCCCCCTTTCACGGCCGTTACCGTGATGGGGTAATCAACAAATAGGAACAAGCTATCCAGGCCGTTGTCGTAGAGGTTCGAAGCGAGGAAGTACTCGCCATCGTCCCAATCCTCAATGGGCAGGACCTCGGGGCAGTTGGCCGAAGCCGCATCGTAGATGCCCAGGTCATTGCCATCGCCGTCGAGGACGTAGATGTCGAGGTCGACGTTGGAACAGAGCGTAAACTCAGAATCCATAAATTCGAAAGTACCTTCCCAGTCAAAGACCATCTGCATGCCGGTGTAGACGCTATCGCGGATCGTCACGCTGTGGGTTTGGGTATTGGTGGCACCAAAGGGATCAAATACCCCATTCAGCGCAAAAGTGATCGTTTCGGAGTCCTCGGCATCCAAATCCTCCAGGACTTCGTACTGGAAGCTTCCGTCGCGGACGTAAGCGGGAATTTCTATCTCTACGGGCGTAAAGTTAAAATCTTCCCCCACGGTAGCGGTCGTATTGGCCGCATCGATGGTCACACTCACCTTGGTATCCACAATCTGGTCTTCATCCAAGCGGAAGTTGACCGTATACACCTGCGTCTTTTCACTCAGTTCCTGACCGGCATCGACCGACTCGATGGTAAAGGGCACATTGGTGATTTCCGAGACGTCCGTATCGTCCTCCCCACAAGCCGAAAGCGCAATGAGGCACAGTCCCAATAGCCAATATTGATAAGAGATTTTAGTCATTATTTTTAATTTTTATTATTCAACGATTTTTTGCAGCACTTCGTAAAATTCCCGCGGACCGGAATTATTCGTGAAGTACCCGTAGGTCAATTTGATGATGTGCTTCCCATCGGAAGAAGGCTCCAGTACGTTCGAACCGGCACAGGGCACGTTGGCGAAAGTAGGGCCATCCTCTTGGCAAGTCAACATATCATTTCCCGAGAAGAACAATTGGGAAGGATCGTCGATAACCGTAATCGTGTTGTCATCGTTGAGGGTAAAGAGGAACTGTCCCACCGCACCGTCGGAAGCGGTAAAAGGCCCCCAGTTGTCGACGTGCGAGAAAGTCGTCGCATCGACCGATCCAATAAACACCTCATTACCGGTCCAGTCCGCCGCACCACTCTGGACGCCAATCCGCCAGTAGTCGCTGTCGATGACCTCATACAGCCCCGCAAAGGGACTCAGTACGGCAATGGAAATGCCCGGAGCACTAAAGGTGGCTTGCCCAGCACTGTTGACCGGCTCCAAACGCAGGTCCCACTTGGATCCCACGGCCAAAGCCACCTCATCATCGGGCAGCGGATTGCCATCTACCATCAAATCGGCCTTCAATTCCGCGTAGGTGAAATTATCGGTAATGCTGATGGTATTTTGCCCCGCCGCTACATCGTAGGTCACGAACAGTACCTCCTCCGAAGTCGACTGGGTGGTCGCATCGGTAAAGACCTTATAGACGTTCACCTGGCTGGTCTCGTCGTTGTTGGGGGTAATTACCAAAAAGTCGATATCGTAACCGGGTTCGCCCGCCACGAAGGAAATCGTCGGGGTGTTGACCAGGACTTGGGTGAGTGGATCGTTGCGCTGCAAATCGTTTTCCACCGTGTACTCCACCGTTTCTTGGTCGATACAACCCGAAATGCCGAGCGTCAGACCGATCAGGAGTACCAAATATGGAATTTTGTATTTCATCTTCTTTTGAAAATTTGTGGTTAATTAAATTAATTGTCCCAGAACACCTTGTCGGTCAGAATACGCTGGGCGGGCGAATTGGGATTCAAGCTCTGCTCCGATTCGGGATAGAGAAAAGCAGAGGGGTGAACGCCCGGCGCCAGGGCCGTACGGGTGGGTGTCTGAAAAATTCCGTTGTCCAAATCGGTAAAGATCGGGTTGCCCGGAGTGTCAAAACGACGGGCTTCTATCCAACCCTCATCTTCCTGCAAGCCATTCATCGCAATCCACTTTTGGGTGGCGATCATCCGGAGCCGCTCGTCGATGGAAGCACCGGTATCGTAACCCAAGCTGGCGGTATACCCCCCAGGGTTGGCGACGCCCAGGTAGGCAAAGCTGGCGGCGATACCATTGGCAAAGGCCGTGGCCTCATCGTCGGCCGTACCAAAACGCGCGGCAGCTTCCGCCCGTAGAAACCACACTTCCCAGTCACTCATAAAGATCACGGGATTGCCGGGGCCATACGTCACGGCCGTTCCCTGGCTGTAATCCTCGCGTACGGCGGTAAAGGGCTCGTTGTCGATCGACCCCTGGTCTACCCCCACAATCTCGCCGATGTTGGGCGCCACGTCGTACAGGGCGCTGATCCGCGGATCGTTGAGCGCCCGCAGTACGTTGAGCGAAGCATTGCTGGCAACGTAGAAGTTACCAATGCCCGACTCCATACTGGCGTACATGGGGTTTTCGTCGCCACTCGTACCGGCAAAGGCCATTTGGGCAATCTCCGCACTGTTGTGAATGAGGTCCCCTTCCTGGACCAACTGCTCGACTTCGCGCTCCACGTCGGCCACGCCCGACTGACGCATCAGGATGCGCAGTTGGAGGGACTTGCCAAAGGTAGCCCAGTGGCTCAGGTCTCCACCAAAGATGAGGTCTTCCCCGTGGATTTCGTTACCCGCAGTCCGATCCAGATCGGTCAGGGCATCGTCCAGCAGGGCAATCAAATTGACGTAGATCGTAGCGGCATCGTCGTATTCGGGCGTCAGTACCGACCCATCCGCAATCTCTCCGAGGAGGGCATTGGAATAGGGGACATCGCCAAAGTGGTCGACCAGTCCTTGGTAGATGTAAGCCGTCATGATCTTACCCACGGCGGAGTAAGCCGGATCTTCGTTCTGCGTCAGAAAACGCAAATCGGCCAAAGCATTGGAATAAGCGCGGGCCCAGAGATTGTTGTGATCATCGGGTTCCGCCACGTAGCGGGCATCGTTGCCCAAAGAAACGCCGGGGCCCCAGGTCCAGTACTGCCCCCAGAGGAAAGCCTGCTCGTTGTAGCGACTTTCCTGTACCCAGGCGGCGTAGCCCAGCGCACTGGTCAACACTTCTTGCGGACGCGCCGAAGGCGACTCGTCGGGATCGACGTTGAGGTCTGGCAAGCCATCGCAGGATACGAGGAACAGGGCCAGTGAAAAAAGAAAAATTTTATTGATCAAATTCATCATAATATTTTTTTAATAATGCGAAATAGGAAGGTGGCTTAGAATTTCACCCCAATGTTGATTCCGAAAGAACGCGACGGAGGCGTCTGCGTGGTCTCAATACCCGTGGCATTACCCGTCAGCGAGGGTCCGTTGATTTCGGGATCCGCCCAAACGTTTTCTTCGGGCAACCAGAACATGACGTTGCGCGCAAAGAGGCCCACGGTCAAATTGGAAATAAAAATACCTTCGGTAAATCTCGCGGGTACATTGTAGGTCAAACCGATTTCGCGCAGTTTGACAAAGCTCGCGTCGATCAGGTGCGAGGAGAAAGGCTGTACACGCAGAAAGTCGTAGCGGTTGGTCATCGTGGTGTTTTCCACCTGGTAGCCCTCCTCAACTTCGGTGAAGCTGTTGGGAAACACAAAAGCATCGCGGAATCGTTCGACCGTCGTCAAGGCCGTACCGTTAAATTCGGTCAAATCCTTGGTGTAAGACAGGAATTTACCCCCCTGACGGATGTCAAACAGGAAGTTCAAAACCAAGCCTTTGTAGCCGATTCTCGAACCGACACTACCCAACCAATCCGGCTGGTAGGAGCCCAAATCTTCGGGGCGTTCCGTCTGGATGGGCAGCCCCTGCGCATCGACGATCGTCTCTCCGGCATCGGTCGTAGCGACCACATTGCCACGGAAAGTACCGTAGGGCAAGCCTTCCCGAGCCACTACCGCTACCCCACCAAAGGTTCCGAGCGTCAGCTCTTCGCCATCTACCGCAGGATCGAGGATTTCGATGACTTCGTTTTGGTTGGTCGACCAGATCAGGTCCAGGTCCCAGGTCAGGCCCTTTACCAAGCCCTTGATCGGGCGGATGGTCAGCGACAATTCGTGTCCCTGGTTAGAGATTTCTCCAAGGTTCCGTACCGTACGGGTAAAACCGGAGGAGTTCGGCAAGCTTACTTCCACCAGCTGGTTGGTGTGGCGGGAGTTGTAGTAGGTGTAGGCCAAATCGACGCGATCCTTAAACAAGGTAGCATCCACTCCAATCTCGAAGGTCGTCGTCAGCTCGGGCTTCAGGTCGGGGTTACCGATCGAGTTACCGAGGGTAAAACCAGCCTGTCCGTTGAGGGGGAAGGTGAGGTCACGACCGTTGGCCAGGGGTTGGAAAATGGGGTTACCGATAAAGGTCGACTGGAGGGCGTACAACTGGGCATCCTTACCGGTGGTACCGATGCTAGCCCGGAACTTGACGTAGTCGATGTTTTCGTTGCGATTCTCGAAGAAGTCCGTCACGACGCTGGATACCCCTACCGACTGGTAGAAGAAGCTGTTGTTTTCGGCCTGCAAGGTCGAAGACCAGTCGTTTCTGGCGGAATATTCGAGGAAGAGGCGGTTTTGGTAACCGATTTGAGCATTGGCAAAACCACCGATGATCCGGTACTTGCTGCTCGACTGTGAGGCCAAAGGTGCCTGAACACTGTTGGCCAGGTTATAAAATTCGGGTACGATGATACCCCCAACGGTGCTACCGGTAACGGAGCGGGTGGTCCGGGTAAAGTTGTTGTAACCCAGGGTCACGTTCAGCGACAGGGCACCGCTGCGATCGAGGGCGCGGCTGTAGTTGAGCAGCCCCGTCACGTCGAGGTTGCTGTTGGTGCCTTCGGTTTGCGAAAAGAAACCGGGAGAATTGGCCCGGCCCCCACGCGTGCTGGCCACGAGGTTGTCCGCCCATACGTAGTGGTCTGCGTAGGCGTACTGAGCGGTGGCTTCGCGGATGGTGCGATCCACCACGTTGGTACCGATCCGAGCGGTCAGGTCCAGCCCGTCGATGATGTTCAGCGTCGTGCTAAAAGTACCGAGGAAGTTGTCGATTCTACCCTCGTTGATAAACTCGTTGAGGATGTAGTAAGGATTGCTGGTGTAGGAACCATAGTAGCCACCAAAGTCGTGGAAGGGGCTGTTGTAATCGCGCAATTCCGTAAAGGGAATATTGACGGGCGACTGCACCGCGTTGGCGTAGGCGTTTTGTCCTTCAAAGGGGCGCGACCCTTCCTGGGCGCTGTTCTGTACTACGTTGGCGTAGCTGACGGAGAAGTTGGTGGACAGGCGTTTGCTAAATTTGGCCGAGGAGGCAAATTTGACCGTGTTCCGATTGTAGTCCGTATTTTCCAGGATTCCCTCCTGGGTGGTGTTCGAGTAAGAAGCGTAGTAAGTCACTTTCTCGTTACCCCCCGATAGGTTGATGCTATTGGCGAGCGTCCGACCGGTGCGGAAGAAGTTTTCCAACTGGTTGGGAACGGCGCTGTAGGGGCGAGAAAGGAATTCCAGGTCGCCATCACCATCACTGTCGATGGGGCTGGTCCAGGGACGAACGACCCCGTCAAACTCCGGTCCCCAGGACCAGTTCTCTCCCGAGTCGAAGGAGGGCGTTTCGCTAAAGGGAAGGCCAAAGCCTTGTCCGTAGCGATCCTGACGCTGGAGCAGCACGTAAGCCTGCTCGAAGGAAGTGGTCGAGTTGATGCCCACCCGCAGGCGGCCGCCTTTCGATCCTTTCTTGGTCGTAATCAACAGTACGCCCGAAGCACCACGCGATCCGTAGAGCGAAGTAGCCGAGGGGCCCTTCAGTACGGTGATCGATTCGATATCTTCGGGGTTGATGTCGTTGAAGCGGTTGCCGTAGTCGGCGTAGCCCGTGGAGGCGCCCCCCTCATCGGCATCGGTTCCCCCCAGCGAGGCTTCGTTGTCGATCACGATCCCGTCGACGACGATCAGTGCATTGTTATCTCCGGTGAGGGAACCCTCTCCCCGGAGTACGATCCGGGTGGAAGCCCCGACCGAACCCGATCCCGTCGAGAGCTTGACCCCGGCGACTTTTCCGCGGAGTGCTTCGAGGGAGTTCTTGCTCGGCACGGTCAGTAGATCGTCCGATTTCACGGTCTGGTTGTGATAGGTAACGTCGCGAGCGTTGCGATCCAAACCGGTCGCCGATACCACCACGGCATCGAGCAATAGCCCTTCCGACATCTTGACGTCGAGGACGTTGGAGGCGCCCAGGGCTAGGGTTTGGGTAGCAAAACCCGTGTAGCTGAATTCGAGTTCGGTCGTGCCTTCGGGAACTTCCAAAGCGTAATTACCATCGAAATCAGTCACCGTTCCAGTGGTGGTACCCTTGGCCAGGATACTCGCCCCGATCAAGGGTTCCCCCTCCTGGTCGGTGATGGTCCCGCTCACTGTTCGCTGGGCGTAAGAAAAACTTACCACCGCCAACAGCAATAGGAAAACTAAGTTGAGTCTTTTCATACTAAAAGCTAGGTTTTGAGTGTACAAATAGGTTTATAAACGAATATGAACGAAGTTTCAAATGTAGTTTTTTTAAACGCGGTTCATTAACCACAGGTTAATTTTTATTCAATTTAGAATTAATATTTTTTCGGGCTTTGACGTCACTTGAGCTGCCTCACGGAGGATAAGGACATGGGAATAATGGTAGGTTGGTTGTCAACCTATCCAAGCTTACTCTGGGTTAGTTGCGTGACTAAAAGACGGGCAAAAATCTCTCACCTTTTTTACCCGGTCGCTTGAGGTGTCTTCTACAAATTTAGAAGTTTACACTAAATTAACAAGCTTAGCATCCATTAATTCTTGTAATTTTTGATGCAAGGCAAGCCGCGGCGGTACCCAATTAGCGCCGTAAGCCTCAGTGGGCCTCACTTGGAGAATGCAGACGCTGGAGGTACATTTGAATGGTATTTTCCAAGCCGTAGTAAAGCGCATCCGCAATCAAGGCCTGCCCGATGGAGACCTCCAAGAGGGCGGGAACTTGCTGGCGGAAATGACGCAGGTTATCCAGATTCAGGTCGTGCCCGGCATTGATACCCAGCCCCACACCCACCGCGTGCTCAGCCGCAGCGCGGTACTCCGCCACGGCGGCGGTGGGATCCTGCGCGTAGTCGTGGGCGTAGGGCCCGGTGTACAGCTCGATGCGGTCCGTCCCCACGGCGGCCGCCCCTTCCACCATCTCCCGCACGGGATCCACAAAAATTGAAACGCGAATACCCGCCGCCCGCAGCTCCGCGATGACCTCGCGTAAGAAATCGGCCCGGCCGATGGTGTCCCAACCGTGATCGGAGGTCAGTGCCCCGGGCTCGTCGGGCACCAGGGTACACTGGTGAGGGCGATGTTGGAGTACCATTTCCAGAAAACGTGGCGTGGGATTGCCTTCGATATTGAATTCCGTACGCACCGCCGCTTTGAGCAGGGGAATGTCCGCATACCGAATGTGGCGCTCATCCGGGCGGGGGTGTACGGTGATGCCCTGGGCCCCGTAGGTCTCGCAATCCTTGGCGATTTGAATCAGGTTGGGGACGTTGCCGCCCCGGGCGTTGCGAAGGAGGGCGACCTTATTGAGGTTGACACTAAGACGGGTTGGTTCCAAATGGCTGCGTTTCATTTATTAAATTTGCGGTAAATTTAGCCAAATTAACTCGAACGATGCGCTCGGAATTGTCAGACCAAGATCAAATCTTTCCTCCCCTAACCATCCTGTTCCTGCTGCTATTCACCCTCCTGGTCAGCGGCTTTCTCGGGGCGGGAGCCATCTTTGGCTTGGCCTACCTCCAGGGTAGTCCCTACGAGGACATTGTGGCCCAACTCAGCTTCAGCACCAGCCGCAACGCCCGCGACCTGATGCGGGTGTTCATCTCCATCAATCACCTGAGTACCTTTATCCTGCCTCCCCTATTCGTCGCCATTTTGCTCTACCGTCGGGCCTGGGCGCCCTTTTTATCCCTCCACCGACGACCGGCCACCATCGATCAGGCGCTCGGTAACCTGCAGATCGTCGTGGCCATGCCCCTGGCCCAGTTGACCTGCTGGCTCAACCAACAACAGCCCCTGCCCGACTGGATGATTGACATGGAGGACTCGACCAACGACTTGCTCAAAAACCTCCTGATCAGCAATCGACCCTACGAGCTGCTCTTCAACCTGCTGGTGGTGGCCATTCTACCCGCGCTGGGGGAAGAGATGGTCTTCCGGGGGGTACTCCAAAAACAGTTGGCGCGTTGGGCGGGGCGGGGCCACCTGGCCATTTGGCTGGCGGCTACCATTTTCAGCGCCTTCCACCTCCAATTTGAAGGCTTTATTCCGCGGCTCCTCCTGGGCGCCCTGCTGGGTTACCTCCTGTACTGGACCAAGAATCTGTGGGTCCCCATTTTTGCGCACTTTATCAACAATGCCGTACAAGTAATCGCACTGTACCTCTACCAACACGAGTGGACCAGCTACAACCCCGACGAGACCGAGGAGGTGAGTTGGGGGCTTAGTATTTTTTCTCTTATCTTGCTGCTCCTGATCGGTAGCCGACTCTACGGTCGTTACCGATCGCGGTACGCCCAAACCGAACCGCCGGATACCGCGGGGGAATAAAACGCATTACATGAAAGGATTATTAAGACGGGTCGTCACGGCCGTATTTTTTGTGGTCATCATGCTGGGCGGGCTCTACGGAGGTCGCTATTCCTTCGTGGCCCTTTTTGCCCTCATCACCGGGCTGTGTCTGTGGGAATTTCTGGGGCTGACCCTCCGGCGAAGCCAGGGGCAGCGCGATCGCGTGCGACGCGTCATTGGCCTCATCCTGGGCTTGATGCCCTTCGTGCTCATCTCCTTATTTAAGCTGGAGGTGATCCACTCGCCAGAAGACTTTTTGATTTACGCCCTACTGCTCTTTTTCCCCCTGCTCTTCCTCTCCTTTATCTACGAACTCTTTACCGCTTCCGAACAGCCTTTTGCCAACATTGCCTTTCTCCTCCTCGGGGTGGTGTACATCGGTATTCCCTTTGCCATGCTCGATTTTATCGCTTTTCGGGGGGATGAATTTCGCGCCAATACCGTTTTTGGCCTGTTACTACTGACCTGGAGCAACGATACGGCGGCCTATTTGGTGGGCTCGCGCATCGGAAAAACCCCGCTTTTTCCCCGGATCTCACCCAAAAAAACCTGGGAGGGATCGCTCGGGGGGGTGGTCATCACCTTTTTGATTGCCTTTTTGATCAGTCAGTGGTTTCGGGAGCACAGTACCCAGCAGTGGCTGGTGCTGGCCGGGATCGTCGCCATTTTTGGATCTACGGGGGATTTGGTGGAATCCATGCTCAAACGAAGTGAAAACATCAAGGACAGCGGCAACCTGCTGCCCGGTCACGGTGGGGTACTCGATCGCTTTGATGCCTTTATTTTTCTGCTGCCCTTTGCCACGGCCTACCTACTACTAATCAAGTAAAACCGGGGAATTTGCTCGGTGGTGATCGGATTTACCACCATTTTAGGCCGACCAGGCGCAACAATCGCCCGGATCTGGGGTTTGGTGAATGATCACTGAGGAGAGTGAACGAGCGGAGATCGTTATTTTTTTTATTTTTGCTACCAACATTGCACCACAATCCAAGAAAACAATGATCTTGAGAATTCATAAAGAAGGGCACCGCATCCTGATCGGACTTACCCTGGGTCTGGTGGTCCTCAATTTGCTGGTTTTTAATTTTGCGGAAGCCTTCCTTCCTTTCACCGGAATCGTTTCGGCCGTTCTTTTTCTACTCGTCCTCCAATTCTTCCGCAATCCGCTCCGCGAGGTACTCCTGCCCGACGACAACGTCATTTACGCACCAGCCGATGGTAAAATCGTGACCATCGAACGCACCCAGGAGTCGGAATACTTCCAGGACCAGCGCCTGCAGATTTCTATTTTTATGAGCCCCACCAACGTCCACGTCAACCGCAATCCCATCAGCGGTACGGTCAACTACTTTCGCTATCACCCCGGGCGCTACCTGGTGGCTTGGCATCCCAAATCCTCTTCGGAAAACGAGCGGACCACCGTGGTGATCGACAATGGCCGGGATGAAATCCTACTGCGACAGATCGCCGGCGCCATGGCCAAACGCATCGTCAATTACGTCCAAGAAGGAGAAGAAGTAGAACAAGGGGAGGACATGGGCTTTATTAAATTTGGCTCCCGGGTAGATTTATTTTTGCCTATTGACGCCCAAATCGAGGTCAACCTAGGCCAGAAGGTCAAAGGCAACCGGACGGTCATTGCCCGACTCTAAGGGCTCGCTCCAGATGGTTTCGCCGGCTGGATTGATATACTGCCAGCGCCCCTCGCGTACGACCTGCGCCAAGCCCTCCCGGAAGGGAAAGGCCACGTCGTACTGCGGCGCGATGCGCCATTCTCCCGTGGCATCCACAAAACCCCACTGTGTTCCCGTCTTGACCGGTGCCAAGCCGGCAGCAAATACCCCGGCGTCTTCGTACTGCGGCGCAATCACCAACGCCCCCACCTGATTGAGGTAACCAAAACGACTGTCGAGCTCGACCAGGGCCATCCCCGAGGCAAAGTCGCCGGCAAAATCGTACTTGGGGGGCACCACGATGTCTCCCTCTTGATTGATAAAGCCGTAGCGCTCCTCGTGTACCTCCACCGCCAAACCCTCATAAAACTCGCCGTTGCCCTGCCCTTCGATGACGCTAAACTGCGGCAGCAGCAAGATTTTTCCCCGCTGATCGATGAGCCCCCACTTGTCCTTGCTGAGCACCACGGCCACCCGATCCTGAAAGGGGTGGACCAGATCGTAGGCGGGCTCGATGACCCACTGGCCCTCGCGGTCGAGGTAGCCGAACCACTCGCCGTGCTCCGGGTCGGGGAAGCGCTCGTAGGTCCAGCTCGCGCCGCGGTCGAACCACGTCCACCAGCGCTCGTCGCCGGTCAGGCGCCACGCGTACAGCGTGGCGATCATCGCCTCGCAGTGCGGCCACCACAGCTTCATCGACCACTCGAGCTGGGTCGGGCTGAAGCCGTCCGCGTCCAGGAAGTAGCAGAGCCC
>ERZ1740065.1580-NODE-1580-length-13777-cov-4.058228_pt1 | contig 13777 bp, 12 predicted proteins | sample MGYA00581738_ERZ1740065 | MGnify/ENA primary metagenome ERZ1740065 (study PRJEB43018, sample SAMN04849749) | marine metagenome | isolation source: floating plastic debris | place: Pacific Ocean | collected 2008-09-01 | study: EMG produced TPA metagenomics... | reverse complement strand
CGTGCCTCGGCCCCGACTGGCCCAATCACCAATCTCTGGCGCACCTGAGAGTCTTTCTCCAACATCATCCGGGCGTGTGGGAGGCCAGCATCCTGGCCGGATTGAACAGCCCCGCCATCTGCAACCGCAATGCGACCCTGCGCACCCTGCAAGCCTGGACGGCCGACCACTGGACGAGCGCCATCCAATCCGAATTGAACAAGCTCCGCCGGATAGAACCCACCCCCGATACCAAGGCAGACTTGGTAAAACTGCTCAACGGACAGCCCATTGACTGATTGGAGGGGCGTCAAAAGATTCCTATCTTCGCAAAACCCCTTTCCATAAAATACAACCCCATGAGAATGCCCGCCCCGCTCCATATTCTGTCCTCCGCCATCGGCATGCTGGCCACGGTCCTAATTGCCTTTGGCTGCGTCGGAAGCCCTCGGGACGTATCCCTATCTGCTACGGTGCCCGAGGTGGATCAAAGCCGGGAGGCCCGGATTTTGTCGGCCTTTTTTGGTCTGGACAATAGCTTGCCCCAACGGGCCAGGGCCTTGTACGTCAAAGCCCCCGGTAAGGACGGCATGCCCCTGGTCTTTTCCCTGGAGCTGGACCCCGCTACTCTGGACGCCGGCGATTTTGAGGTGACCACCCAGGACGGCAGTACCTACGGCGTGGAGGCGGTAACGCTCCTACCCGCCGAAGAAACTTTTGAACTCCGGACCGTTTTGCTGATTGGGGAGTATGGCAATCACCCGGACAATCCCCCCGTATCGGTTGAGATCGTGGCGGATCTGATGAGCAGGACCGGTGCCAATTTCAAGGGGCAAAGCGCGGAGGTGATTCCGCTACCGGAAGGCCCAACCCTGAGCTATGCCGAATACTTTACCTTGGCCGATGATTATCCCTACCTGGCCGAGGGGCCCGGTTGTGATTGCCCACGGGCGGCTACTAAAATGGTGGTGAAGGCCGTATGGTCGGGAGGGGTGAGGGCCCTAAACGGTGAGGAACTGGGATCGAATGAATTGGATGATTTCCAAGTCAGCCTGGTCCGGGGTGCGGATACGATCACGGTTAACCCCTTTCAGCTTGCTGACTTGGGCGACAATGACAACAACATCGATCTGTGCTTAAAAGAGGAGGGCACGCCCATCCTGGTACGGGTAGTGGCGCCCATCGCCATCGATCCCAACGACGATAAAAATCCCTCGACGGAGGTAGTGGTACGGAGCCGTTGGTAAATAGGAGTGTCCATTTCTCCAGCGGCAGTGGAAGACAAGGCGCTGTTGGGTCCTACCGGAGAGCTGCTGATCCCTGGTGGGAGTACATTTTAATTTTGGAAAGCCTTGGGAAATGACTATTTTTAGATAAGGCCAGTTCTGGGTTCTTTCGCTAGCGGGTGAAAGGCATTTTGAGGTGGTTTTGTATTCCAAGTAGTACCCCAAAATGAAGCTGACGATGAGACCCCTAATTCTACTCCTCTGCCTCCTGCCCCTTCGGTGGCTCGGGGCCCAAACCACCCAGACCTATCCCATCCACAATCTCTCCCTGGCCAATCCCGAGCGGGGCTGGTTCTACTCGATTGGGGCCTGGAGCAACAACGAATTGCAGCCCTTTCCCACCGCGGCCGAACTGGCCGCATTGCGGACGGGCGACGACAAAGTCACCCTGATCAGACGGTATTACCTGTTGGATGATTTTATGAATGGGCCCATCGACCAATCCGTCCTCGATGAGTTCCAGGCCAACTGCGATGCCCTGCGAACGGCGGGCTTCAAACTGATTCCCCGCTTCAGTTACAACTGGAGCTACGGCCTGCCCCAGATGGATGCCTCCGTTCAGCGGACCCACCAGCACCTGGCGCAGTTGCGACCTTACTTTGAGAACAACAAGGACGTCATCGCCCACGTGGAGGCGGGCTTGATCGGACACTTTGGCGAATGGCACAGCTCGTCCGAAGGCCACGTGGATAATTTTACCCTGGCCGTGAAAAATGGGGGCCACCAAATCCTGGATTCCCTCCTGCGGGTGGTGCCACCGGACCGCATGGTCGCCACGCGCTACTACTACCACAACAAGATGAAATACCTGGAAAACTACCACGGTATCGTCGCCCCGGTGGATCAAAATACGGCTTACAGTGGCTACCTGAGCGCTCGCGTCGGCACCCACAACGATGCCATTCTATTTGACCAAAACTGGATGTGGCACCACGACTCCATCCCCGAGCAACAGGCCTACGCCGCGCAAGACCTCAACTGGGTGGTCAGCAGTGGCGAACCCCTGCCGAGCAATTACGCCCTCAACCACAACCCCCTGCCCGAATTGTCCTTCCTCAAGTTCAACAACCTGGCCATCAACGCCAACATCGAGGGGGGCACTGACTTGTACGATTACTGGAAAGACCAGGGCTATTTTGACGAGCTGACCCTAAAGTTGGGCTACCGCTTTGCACTCCGGGAAGCCACCATCGACGATGCGGTAGCTCTGGGAGATACGCTACACCTCCAAACGGTGTTTGAGAACACGGGCTTTGGCAGTCCCTACAATCCACGGACGAGTGAAGTGATCCTCCGGGCGGTCAACGGTTTGGAAGAACACGTCATCGACATCACGCCGCAGTTGGACCTGCGGTACCTGGGCCACGGTCTGCACCCGATCGATCTGCTCCTTCCCCTGCCCGCCGACGTAGCCGTCGGTGATTACCAGTTGTTTCTTAACTTCCCCGACGCGGAAGCCAGCCTGGCGTCCGACGCCCGGTACAGCATTGAATTGGCCAATATCGGTACCCGGGAAAGTACCACGGGTTACCATACGCTCCTGCACCAAGTCGCGGTAACGACCACTCCTTTACCTCTGAGCTTGTTATCTTTTCTGGCCGAAGACCGGGGCGATCGTGGTATCCAGCTGCACTGGGTGACCGAATGGGAGGAGAACAGCCAGGGCTTCGAAATCCAAAAGCTGGGGGACCACAACACTTGGGAGCGCCTTGCCTTTCTGCCCGGTAAAGGCCTCTCCACTGGCCCCACTTCCTACACCTACTTCGACCCCACGCCCCACGCTGCTACTGTCTACTACCGCCTCAAGCTAGTGGACCAGGATCAAAGTTTTCGCTACAGCCCCGTCATCGCGATTGATGGCGATACTGCCCCCAAGCTGGCCGTTTACCCCACTTTGGTGGACGATCAGTTTACCCTGTCCGGTGCCCCCGTCCATTCCCTGGTGGAGGTCTACGACGCCGAAGGGGTGCGGAGAGCGTCCCTGCGCCCGAGCGATAGCCCCACGATCATTGACTTATCGCAGTTTGAATCGGGCTGGTACTACCTCGGGATCGTTTCCGAGGGCGGTCAGGTAGTGGAAACGCAGCGGGTATTTAAAAAGTAAAACTTGGCCTGGGCCGACACGGAGTGGATTCCCAAAAATAAAAACCAAATGAACCAGAAAGCTTACCGCGAGTTACTCGTTTTTGCCACGCTGATCCTTTTTACCAGCATCCCCTTCCTCTGGTCCCAGGATAGCTTGTTTCCGGGATTTACCCAGCGCCTCGCCGGTACACCATTCGTTTACCACTCGCCCTACGCCCACAATGAGAAAAGCCTACTGGCCCGGGCGAACGCAGACTTCCCTGCCATCGAGTGGCAAACCGACAAAATTGACGGGGCTGTCGGCCAAGACTCGGTTTCCTTGATCTGGCTCTACGGCATCGATGTCCGCAACGATCCCAAACAATTCGAGCTGCTGGTCAACGACGAAAGTTGGTTTACCTTTGCCAATCCCCTCAGCAACCACCGCGAAACGTGGACGGCCCAGTCCCGGCGCGAGGGAGGGCGCCTGACTTTTCACCGTTCGATGATTGACAAACACGGCGACCAAATGGGCTACGCCGTACTCACCCTAGCGAGCTCCCTGCTCCCCCCGTGACAAGCACTGCGACTCCGATTGACGGCGGCCGACCAGCGGAGCAATGCCTGGTACATGACCTACCAGCTTCCCCTGAAAAGAGAATGTACGGCCCAGCAATTGCGTACCGTCACCAAACAAAACGAGCGACTGTATCACACCCTACGCTTTGACTTGGTGCATTTGGCCGATCCCCAAACTGCCCTCATTACGGTGGGTGACCTGCGGCAAAAGGTCCAACTGCGGATCGACCTGAATCAGGTGGATGTTTTGCTACCGATCATTGACCAGATTCAGCGCCTGGAGGCAAAGGTTTCCATTGGCGACCAAACCCAAGTACTCCCCGTCGAGCTGGGGCCGGTAAAGGAATGGACCATTCACCTGGTCCAACACAGCCACACCGATATTGGCTACACCCGCCCCCAATCCGAGATCCTAACTGAACACCTGCGCTTTATCGACCTGGCGCTGGACTACTGCGACCAAACCGACCCCCTTCCCCCTGCGGCCCAATTCCGCTGGACTTGTGAAGCCTCCTGGACCGTCAAGGAATACCTGGAAAGTCGACCCGAGGTACAGGTCAACCGCCTGTTGCAACGGATCAAGGAAGGACGGATTGAGGTGACCGGGATGTACTTCAACTTCTGCGATATTGTGGACGAAACCGCCCTGGCCATCCAGGCCCAAACCTTGAAGACCTTTAAAGACCGCGGTATCGACGTGACCACGGCCATGCAAAACGATGTCAATGGCATCGGGTGGTGTATGATCGACGTATTTCACGGTACGGGCGTCAAGTACCTGACGATGGGGCAGCACGGACACCGCGCCCGCATCCCGTTTGACCAACCCACGTCGTTTTGGTGGGAGTCGCCCTCGGGGAAGCGCTTGCTGGCGTTTAGAAGTGAGCACTACATGCACGGCAACACCCTGAGTCTGACCACCGGAAAGCTGGACGTTTTTCGGGACAACCTGTCCAATTACCTCGGCGACCTGGACGAGAAGGGCTATCCCTTTGATCGGCTGGCTTTGCAATTCTCCGGTTACATCACGGACAATTCGCCGCCCTCCACCAAGGCTTGTGATATCGTGAGGGCTTGGAATGAAAAATACGAATGGCCCAAACTCAAGCTTTCGCTGGCCAGCGAGTTTATGCACTACCTCGAAGCCAACCACTCCGATCAGCTGGAGGTCCAAAAGGTGGCCTGGCCCGACTGGTGGACGGATGGCTTTGGCTCGGCGATGAACGAGACCAAGGTAGCGCGGAGTACCCACGCCAACCTGATTGCGACCTCCGGTCTGCTGGCCATGGCCCGAATGGCGGGTAGTCAACTTCCTCCCGGTATTTCGGCAGCGCTGGCGGAATGTTACGAGTCGCTGTTGTTTTACGATGAGCATACCTTCGGAGCGGACGAGAGCATTTCCAATCCATCGTCCACCAATTCAATCAATCAGTGGCGGCAAAAGTCTTCCTACGTGTGGTCCGCTAAGCAAGATGCCGAGCTCCTTCGGGAAAAGGCCATCGGCTTGATTTTGCCACAGCTGCCCGACACCCCACTGCCTTCCATTACGGTGTTCAACACCCTCAACTGGAAGCGATCGGGACGCGTAGAGGTATTTATCGATCACGATATCCTGCCGCTGGATAAAGCCTACGCCATCCTGGATGCCCAAGGCCAGCAGGTGCCCGCCCAAATCGTACAAAGCCGCAACGACGGAACCAAATGGGCCCTGTGGGTAAACGACATTCCGCCGCTGGGCTACCAAGTACTCCGCATTCAAGTCTTGGAGGCTCCCCTCTTGAGCACCTCCAGTCCAGCAATTGACACTTCACCAACGATCGAAAATCAATACTACCGCCTCACGGTCGATCGGAAGCGAGCGGGGATTCTCAGCTTGTTTGACAAGGACCTGCAAAAGGAGTGGCTGGACCCCAGTAGCGAATACCAACTCGGAGAATTTGTGCTCGAACAACTCCACAGTCGTTCGGACTTGGAACGGCTGACCTACCTCAATCGGGATACCACCTACCGGCCCCTGGACAAGACCATGATCCGTCTGAGCGATTGCCAAGTGGTGGGGACCCGCTCGTACCCACTCTGGCACAGCCTCTACTTGCGAGGACAGATTCCCGAATGTGCGGATGCAAAGGGACTGGCGATTGAAATCCGCTTGTACCACCATACCAAAATGATCGAGCTGGTGTACCGGATGAATAAACTGCCGAATACGGATCCCGAGGGGGGCTACGTAGCCTTTCCCTTCCGGGGTGAAGGTGCGGATCAGCTGCGCTTTGACGTACAGGGAGGGGTGGTGGAGCCGGGAGTGGACCAGCTGGAAGGGACGGCCGCCGACTGGAACACCATTCAGCATTTTGCGTCGCTGCGCAGTGGGGCGACCCAAATGGTATTTAGCAGCAACGATATTCCACTGGTACAGCTGGGGGCCATCAATACGGGACACTTTTACTACCGCCACCGCCCCCAAAAACCCCATCTCTATTCCTGGGTATTCAACAACTACTGGACCACCAATTTTAAGGCCAGCCAGCAGGGTGCCCTGGAGTGGCGGTACTGGTTGACTTCTTCCTCCGACCATTCAGTAGCCTTCGCCACCAAATTTGGCTGGGGAAATCGGGTTCCGCTCATCGCCCGCGTACGCGCGGCTTCCTCCGGGGGAGGGGAGGAGGAAAAATTGGTGGCCCGCCTGTTGGACCTGAGCACTACGGGCGACCTGCTGCTCGTCAACGCCCGCCCCGCGCTGGATGGAAAAAGCCTCTTCCTACACCTCCGAGAAACCGAAGGCCAGCCCGCCACCCTCGATGTCGAGCCATGGAGTCGCCATCCCCGGGTCGAGGCGGTGGTGGAAGTGAACAGCTTGGAAGAAAAAATTCGGGTCCTGTCTGCTCCCTGGCTAATCCAAGCTTTGGAGACCAAGTTCCTGCGGTTGGAATTAAAGGACTAGGGAGGACGCCCGCCGCTTGGGTGTGGAAAGGATGCGGGCCCTCAGGTCAGGGGCCCGAGTGGGGCGAATCACCGAAACTGGAGCGTGAAATTCGCTAGAACGTGTAAAAAGCAGTACCTTACTCTGGCCAGTAGGTCCTTTACTGCCAAACTGGATCGTGGTGTTCCGGCTGGGAGGCTCGGCCAGCTTTTTGCCCTCGGCCTTAATCGCAAACGACAATCGAAGGTCATGGCTACCATTGTACACATTCTAATCTGGGGAGGTATCCTCACGTTCCCCTCTTTCGTGATCCTGATGGCATCTTGGCTCATCGACCCCAAGATGTGGGGAACCGATTTGGGGGCTCCCGAGGAGTACCAAAATCGAATTGGAGGGCTCTTGGTGGTACTTTTGTTGTTCGCCGTTCAATTGCCCATCATGGCCTACGCCGTGTTGTATTTTGAGCTAATTGATCCAAACGTAGGCTTTGGCTTTGCCCTCGTCCTGACCTACGCGATTTTTCAAATTTTTAACCTGGCTGATTTAATCCTCTTTGATTGGTTGGTGTACCTAAAACTAAAACCAGCCTTCATGCGGCCCGATTACCTCCCCGTAGCGGATGATCTGGCCAAGCATATCGAGGATTTTCGGAATGGACTGATTATCGGTCTGCTTCCCGCCCTGATCAGCACTAGCCTATGGTACTTTTTTCTTTGACGGTCCGTGAGGTAAAGAAACTACTGCCCCTTTTGGGGATACTCACCCTATTTAGCCACTGCAAGGTGGAACAACGAATCGTCGGGTTGTGGCTGGTTGAAAAGGTGCAAATTGGTGGGCAAACCATGACCCCACAAGCCAAATGGACCCGACTTGATCCGGACCAGTCACAGGCCTCGGGCAATGGCTGGTCGCAGCATACCGTGGGTTATTGGCAGTACGACCCCCCAAGCAAGCAGTTGTCCATCGTCAATACCAATGGCGTCAAAGATGAATTTGGCGGATTTACCCTGGAGGCGATCGATGGGAAAAACATGACCTGGTCCCGGGAGGAGGATGGCGAGTCCGTTCAGGTTTTTCTGCGGAAAACCAATAAAATTCCGCAGGCTGCTTCCGATAAATTGTTGGGGGCGTGGCGCCCTCGGACGGAGGATCCCGCCGCCGCCCGCGAGGGAGCGCCCTACATTTTTCTACGTTGGGATCGGGTCATCGTGAGTCGGCAAAAGGATGAAAAACGGCAGTACGGCGCGTGCCGTACACACGGCCGCCGCAATGGACTGCAGGTCAGTTTGTACGAAGAACCGCTGCGGCGGGAAGTATGGAGCTACGCGTTTGATGCTGAGGAAAATTTGATCCTGGAGCGGATGGAGGATGGGGAGAAAATAATGATGCGTTACGAGCGAATTGATTATATTCCACAGTGATTGCCTCCCCTCAACGTTACCAACCATGAAAAAAATAACCTATTACCTACTGGACGTATTCACCCAACGCCAGTACGGCGGCAATCAGCTGGCCGTCTTCCTGGATTTGGACGACCAGTTGACGGGGAAGGACATGTTGCAAATGGCCCGGGAGATCAACTTTGCGGAGTCTACCTTTATCAAAAAACGCCTGGCCGATCAGCACTACACCGTCAAAATATTTACCCCAGAATCGGAAATTCCCTTCGCCGGGCACCCCACCATCGGCACCAGCTTTGTCATCGCCAACCACCTGCTGTCCACCCCCGCCAGCACCATCCTACTGGACCTGAACCACGCCACAATCGAAGTGCACATCGCCACCGCCGAAAAACCCGCCTCCAGCTTATTCGTCATGACCCAAGCTCCGCCCAACTTCCTCCAAACCTTCACGGCCGACGCCCTCGCGACGGGCCTGGGACTGGACCCCGCCACCCTGAGCGAAGGCCTACCCATTCAGGAAATCTCGACCGGCCTGCCCTTCCTCATCGTCCCCCTGCGCAACCTCGCCGCCATGCGCCAAATCCAACTGACCGCCCCACAACTCAAAGACTTCCTGCTCCGCCACGATGGCTACAAATCTACCCATCCCGAGGGCCTGAGCACCTCCCTGTTTTTCTTTACCTCCGAAACCTTCGAAAACCAAAACGACTATCACACTCGTATGTTTTGCATCGAAGACGACGTGCTCAAGGAGGACGCCGCCACGGGCAGTGCCAACGGCTGTCTGCTAGCCTACCTGCTCCGCTACCGCGCGGAGCGAATCCGGGCCCGCGTGGAACAGGGCTTTCTGATGAACCGGAAATCCTACCTCCACCTGGACGGTACGCGCCGGGGCGATCACTACGAGCTCAAAGTGGGGGGGCACGCCAAATTGGTGGCGAAAGGAGAATGGTGGGGATAGCGAAACGCTCGGCTTCGATGAAGGCTAAGTAATCGATAACCAAACCATTTTTCCATGCCGCTTTTACCTTTCTACCTCGCGCTGCTACTCTGCGCGGCCGCCTTTGGGCCGGCCCAAGCCAATACCAAATTTCAAAGCACCCAACGGGCGCGCGTCGAAGTCAACGCCGTGGAAGGCCAGACCCTCCAAGGCTGTATCTTCTACTACGACTACTGGCACGACGCGGTCAACCACAGTGCCCTCTACCTCTTTTTTAAAAACGGGCAAAACGAACCCCTGGTCATCGACCAATTGCGCTTGGAGAACAGCAGCTTTAGCGCCCGGCTTTCCACCGATCGACAGGGCGCCTACCTCCTTCCGGCCCCCGATCAGGCGGCCGAAAGCTGTATTGATTTTCAACTGACTTTCACCCCGGGTCTCCTAGGCACGCCCACGCCCCACGCCTACGAGATGGTGTACATCCCCCGGGGGGCCTACGAGCTGGGCGCCGCCAAATCACTGGCGGACCGGAACCGACTGGACACCAGTCAGGGATCGCTGGGGGCGCCCCTCAATGCCTTTTATCAATCCGACGGGAAGGGGACTTACCAGGGCGCGTTCCAGATAACTTCCGAGGCGGAAATTGCGATTGGGGGCTGCGATACTTGTTTGAATTACCGCGACGCCGTCATACCGGGGGTCAATACCTATTCCGGTGCCCGTCAGGGCAAGCTGGGCCCCGATTTTCCCAAGGGTTTTGCGGCTTTTTACCAAATGCGCTACGAACTGACCGAACAGCAGTACTGCGATTTTTTGAACGCGCTGCGTCCCGAACAGGCCCGCGCCCGCATCGATCTCGAAGCGAGCTTTGCGGGGGCGGACCGGGCGGCTTACGGTAATTTTATCGTTTGGGAAAATGGGAAATACACCACCTCCGTCCCCGACCAAGCTTGCAGCTTCCTATCTTGGAACGATTGCCTGGCCCTCGCCGACTGGGCGGGCATGCGGATCATGACCGAATTGGAGTACGAAAAATCGGCGCGGGGAACGGCTCCGGCCATCTTTCGGGAATACGCCTGGGGCAGCAGCGAATTGGAAAATGGCTACTACCTGGACCAACGGCTTTTTGCCTGCGATCGGGGGAAAGACTGCGTCGACGGCAACGTCCACGTCAACCTCCTGGGCTTTGACAACTTTGACGACGTCTGCGGGGCCACCGGCAGCGATCCCGATTACATTGGTTGTCGGATTTTGTCGGAGACGATGGCTTATCGGGGACCATTGCGTACCGGTATTCACTCGCAGGGAAAGACGCCCCTTAGCCGCCTCAACTCCGGGGCGGGCTTCTACGGCAGTCTGGAGCTGAGTGGCAACGTCCGGGAGCCCGTCGTCCCGGTGGGGGATCGCAACAGTCGGAATTACGTGGGAGTAGAAGGAGATGGTCGGATCGCGGCGGACGGCAGTGCCAATACGCCCGCTTGGCACTACGCGCAAGGGGACGCGCTGGTCTACGGCTACCGGGGTGGTTGTTGGGCCTTCCACGAAAACCACGCGCGAATCGCCGACCGCTTCAACGTTTACCGAACTGGACCCGACGTTCGGAAGCCTTATTCTGGCTTTCGCGGAGTAAAAAATGCTACCTTGGCTCCCTGAAAGTTCACCTAAAGAAAAACAGTCCAATGGATAAGCAACTCAAAGCATCAAAGACGGTCGTGCTGGACGCCAAGCTCGCGAAGGTATGGCAGGTCCTGACGGAATCCCAGTACACCAAAGTGTATATGTTTAACTGCACGGTAGCAACCGATTGGCAAGAGGGGAGTAGCATTACCTGGCAAGGCAATTATCAAGGTTACGAGGCCTTTCAAAAGGGGACGGTCCTGGCGTGGCATCCCCATTCTCAGATTAAGTACTCAACCTTTGATCCCAATTTTGGCCTGGCGGATTTGCCCGAGAATTACATCCACGTCACCTACGATCTGACGGAGGTGGACGGTAAGGTCCAGCTCACCATCACCAACGAGACCTTTGATGGCAATGCGGAGCGGATGGAACACATCCAGCAGGGTTGGGAAATGGTAATTGGGCCACTCAAAGCCGTCGCCGAGGCCTAGGGGTCAGCTGGTCGCTTCGCGGTCGAGCTGGGCCAGGGCGAACATCAAAAATACCAGAGCGGCCAATTCGATACCGATCCTTCCCCAGTGCCAGGTACTCCAACGGTGCAATTCCTGCCGCAGCGCTTCTTCCGTTAGGGCGGCACGGTAAAACAACTCGTTGGCTCCTTGGAAGTAGAGGTAAAAGCTGGCGACGAAGAGTAGGGCAAGGCCGCTTGCGATCAAGGCACTCGAAAAGGCCCGGGCGCCGATCCAGCGGCAGTAGACCGTGAGGGCGAGGGAAATCGTGGCCGCCAGGATGGTCAGGACGGTGTAGAACTGGGCGATGGAAGGTCCAAATTTTCCATAATAGGCGTAAAAATCCGCTGCCGGTAGCGATTGCCAGTACGGAACGAGCAGGGCCCCCTCCGTGAGTTGGCTGCCGATGAAGACGGAAAAAACCGCGACGGAGGAATAGTGTAGAAACGGTTGCATGAGGAATACAGTTGAGCGGTGGATAAAAAGGAGGAGGTCTGGGCTCAGTAGCGCATCAATGTCATCGGAAGGATCAAACAAGTTAAAAAATTAAAGGGGGAGCTAAAAAATGATGGTCGATAAAATCAAACCTTGGATCAAAAAAGGCAGCAAAGCCCTGTTGCTTGGCCTGGTGGCCCTGCTCTTGCCTCCGCTGCTCTACCTCCTGGCCGCCTTAGTCTTATCCCTACTGACGACCTCCCCGCCCCTGGACGATTGCCCCAAAGTCCACGACATCTACCTGTCCTCCAACGGCATCCACCTCGATATCCTCATCGAGCGCAAGCTCGTGGGCCCCTCGCTGCTGCGCCAATTGGATCGGGATTGGCAATCGAAATACCTTGGCTTTGGTTGGGGAGATCAAGGCTTCTACCTGGATACGCCCACCTGGGCGGAACTCAAACTGGAGACTCTAGTTGCTGCCGTCTTCCTAAAGAGCGAGTCGGCGATGCACGTCACCAGCTATTTTCGGCTCCCCGCGGACGCGGTTCGGGTGCGCTTGTGCGCCTCCCAACTGGAGCGTTTGCGTACTTTTATCGAGGCCTCCTTCGAAAAAAATCCTGCCGGTGCTACGGTAGAGATCCCCGATGCCGGTTATACGCCCCACGATTTCTTCTACCGGGCCCACGGATCCTACAGTGGAATCAATACCTGTAACGAATGGGTAAACGATGGCCTCAAAAGCGCGGGGCTGTCCAGCTGTATCTGGTCCCCCTTCGATTGGGGCATTCTCTACCAAATGAGGAATCGGGAGCCGGCTCCCGAATAAAGTGGCTCCCGGGCGGGGGATTGCGTCCCAAATAGGCTATTTTTATTCGCAAAATTCATGGATTCTCGACGGACCCATTCTATTAAAACCACCCCCTGACGATGAAGTACCCATCCCTATACCAGCAGAGCCTCCAGGACCCGGAACGTTTCTGGGAACAGCAAGCCCAAAAAATCGACTGGTTTACTTTTCCCCCCACCATACTATCGCAAGACGAAAACGAGTTGTTTCGCTGGTACCACGGGGGCAAATTGAATACCTGCTACCTGGCCCTGGATTACCACGTCCAACACGGTCGCGGCGACCAAACTGCTTTGATTTACGATTCTCCCGTTACGAATACCAAAGCCACCTTCACCTACGCCGAATTGCTGGCAAAGGTCGCCACCTTTGCGGGAGTACTGCAAGCACAGGGCGTGACGAAGGGGGACCGGGTGGTCATCTACATGCCCATGATCCCCGAGTCCGTTGTGGCCATGTTGGCCTGCGCGCGCTTGGGCGCCATCCACTCGGTGGTCTTTGGCGGCTTTGCGGCCCACGAATTGGCCCTCCGCATTGACGACGCCCAACCCAAGCTGATCCTCACCGCATCCGGCGGAAAGGAAGTCGACCGAATCATTCCCTACCAACCCATCGTCAATGCTGCGATCGAACAGGCGGAGTATCCGGTAAGTACCTGTATCGTCTTCCAACGGTCCATCGTGACGGCCGAGCTGACCGAGGGCCGGGACCACGACTGGGAAAGCCTGGTCCGCTCCGCCACTCCTGCTTCCTACGTGGAGGTAGCGGCCAATGATCCGCTCTATATTTTGTACACGTCGGGTACGACCGGTAAGCCCAAGGGGATCGTCCGCGAGAATGGGGGGCACGCGGTGGTCATGAAGAATAGCCTGGAATGGGTGTACGACACCAAGCCGGGTGATGTATTTTGGGCGGCCTCGGACATCGGTTGGGTCGTGGGGCATTCCTACATTGTTTACGCCCCCTTGATTCAGGGCTGTACCACCGTCTTGTTTGAGGGAAAACCCATTCGGACCCCGGATGCCGGAACTTTCTGGCGCATCATCGAGGAATACCGGGTCCGCGTCCTGTTTACGGCGCCCACCGCTTTTCGAGCCATCCGCAAGGAAGATGCTGCGGGCCAGTTGAAAAAGCAGTACGCTACTTCGAGTTAGGAATACATTTTTCTGGATGGGGAGCGAACGGAAGACTC
>ERZ1740065.1579-NODE-1579-length-13788-cov-12.214884_pt1 | contig 13788 bp, 12 predicted proteins | sample MGYA00581738_ERZ1740065 | MGnify/ENA primary metagenome ERZ1740065 (study PRJEB43018, sample SAMN04849749) | marine metagenome | isolation source: floating plastic debris | place: Pacific Ocean | collected 2008-09-01 | study: EMG produced TPA metagenomics... | reverse complement strand
ATCCTTATGCTAAATGAAATCCGTCTTTTCATCCTTACACAAGCTGAAAATCCGAACAGTAAGGATTAAATCCGAGTAGTTGAGACCCCTGGGTGTACAGATGGTGTACAGATGGTGTACAGGTGGTGGACAGATGGTGGACAGGTGGTGTACAGGTGGGGATGGGATTATTCGATAGGCGGGAAACATGTCAGCTGGTAAAAACTTTTATTCCGAAGCATTTTCAACTGGTTTGTTAGTTTTGTACTGGGATTGTGATGATGATGATTGTGATGTGTCTTTAGATGTAGTTTAGCTTCTAGCCTTCTGAAGCCTAGCTCATGATGAGGGGACCTAGAAAAACGGACTGTATTCAGCGGTGAGCTGTCAAACTAAGATCTTTGAGATGAAGCGCTGGTCATATTTACCATTTCCATCCTTTCCGAGAAGTTTGTTGAGCCAGCTAGAGACAGTGCCGGTGCTGCCACCACCACCAGTACGGCCTGGGAGGAAGTCATTGTCGAAAGCAACAATTCTCTTCTGAGGAGCTGCCAGTGTGTGGCACGCAATCACAAACAAGACGAGACAAACGGCAAATACCTTCATGATGGTGGTTCAATTGCAGAATACGTTGGCAGCGTGTAGACGGCAACTATTTTAGTAGAATATTATCAGCTATGAGAGACAGCATGTGGACAGCATGATAGATATGCACTGAATGTATCAATCAATTTTATTGGTTGCTGTTTTCCTGTACAGTCATAATTGCGTACAAACATAGATAACATCCGGGAAGAAAAACAGGCGGTTCATAGTTATAAACAATTGTATTGAGAAATATCTGTAACAAACATCCTTAAAGTAAAGAAAATAGCACTATGTATTCACCAATTTCTATTTTGATCTCCAGAATATCACAATGCAAGTTTTCTCCCTGTAAAAAAAGTCGAGTCAAAATCTGATTTGAGCAAATTTTTCCGGCATCCTGAGAATCTCGTGACTTTTGTGGACAGAGAGAAAAACTAGAAGGAAATGGGATGCATAGAATACTCTCACTCTCAAACAGAAGACAGGCAGGAGGATGACAGAAGAATAAATACAGCCATTTCACAGTTTGTCACACTGAGACCGTATCAAGGAGCTGAGCAGCACTGCGTGGAGTGGCGGTTGGAGACAGCTAGCTAGGAGGCATGGGTACAGGCTTGTAGACAGTGTGGCCGCCATTTGTGTGTCCAGTCACGGACGCCGAACCATCCTCACCAATGTAGAGCTGGAGACCCGCTTCTGAAAGCAGTTCAAAATAAGTGTCTATATCACATGCAGATGATAACTGCAGAACACACAGAGTGTAACTGCAAAACATATGGAGAAAAACTGCAGAACACACAGAGGGTAACTGCAGAACATATGGAAGAAAAATGTAGAGCACATGACTGAGAGAACAGAAGGCTTCTGTTCGTGAATATTGGCCCATTGTAGCTGAGCAGCTGCAATAAGTTTATGAGAGATAGTTGACATACAGACAGACAGGAGGTCGCAGCTACAGAAGCACACGGGCGGCATACCTTGCTGAGTGTCGTCTAGCGACATGCCTCCAAAGAGCTCGTCCACAACACTGCTGGTGTCCACTCGAGTGGAATCAATTCTTTGGTCTCGGTCGTTACTGACTGGCTGAAGTGAGAGGAAGGCATCATAATCCACGCTTCCAGCCGAATCGGTAGAGGATGGCGCCGAATTGTGGTGCCGATTTGCGTACCTTGCGTAGAGATAGGAAGGCTGGCGTGGAGCCAGAGCTGAGAGATCTGACATGGCTACTCGGGCAGTCGAGGCTCTGCGTACGATTGTGGCCCGACGTCGTGGCCATCACGAGTTTTGACGACTGCCGAGAGCTGTTACTGGGACTCCTCGTGTGTCCAGTCAACGACGCCGTTTCCGGCACCGTGTCTGGTATTTGCACAAGACTGCCATAACCACTGAAACAGTGCGAATCAGTAACTGGTAGCGATGGAAAACTGAGAAATAGTTACACTTGAGCTGCTGAGAGGCGAGCTAATACCCCTTCCGTTCGGTGGTGTCGGACAGTTCGGCAGGCATTTCTCCTTTGTTCGCTTCCGTCAGGTCGCCACTGCAGACGTTGTCTGAGTCGATTGGGTACCCATTGCTCGACGGTGAATGTGGCCTGGAATTTTGGCATCCAATCACTCAGACTAATCAATCCGAGATACAGTGACAGCGTAGTCAGACGGTAGCCACTCACGTTTTAAACAATGGGTCACCACTGGTCAAGGTCAGATGAATGCCAATCCTCAAGATGGAGTTGTCTAGCCTGTGCTTCTCATTGTAGCCTTGGAGTATGAAGCTCCTAGTGATATGTCCTTGACCTGCATACGAAGCCATGTTGAGGTCGACATAACCTAGTTTCTGGAATGTTTTGCCTCCCTTGAGCTCCTGGAATGGAATCAAACTTGCAGCAAAAATTCCTCCGATTGAGCAAGAGCCAAATCACAGATACTGTACTGTATTCAACATTAGACAAGTCACTTGACGACAGATGTTTAGAATAGTAGTGCAATGATCAATATGACCATACTGAACCTGAATGCAAATAAGCGCACAGAACAGAGCAGCGAGTACAGATTCAGAGTTTGGCAGATGAAGCATATCTAGGCAGGAGAAATCTGAGGTTATGATTGATACGTATAGTCAATCAGTACTTGCTGCCTCAGGCATCAGTCGTGTCTCACCTTTCTGACAGATAGCCTGCACATACATTTGTCTAAGATGCCAGTCTGATGATGGGCAGTCATGCCTACATCGAACTCCACGTCTTTCAGCCAGCTAACGCAGTGATCCCTCACCTCCACCCTACAGCGGGAAGGTGAAGCATGGGAAACACAGCAATCTTTGTTTTCTTAAAGACCTGACAAGCAGGGAAACCCCCAGAAAGTCTGGAGACAATAAACACTGGTAATAGGTATTTAATAACTGGCTACTGGACTGGCTCAGTAATACAAGCAATTTATCTAAATAACTTCTGACATTTGCCGTGTTTACTCAGCTCGAATATCTACTGATAACATGGCTACTTGAGGCTATCATACCTCATACCTATGAGACAAGCGTGAGAGAATATGGTCCGCCTAGTACACAGAAGATGATGAATGGTGCTACATTTTATGCTCATGATCGTGAGCGTCATCACACTGCCGCAGTACATATGTAATGCTACTGTTATGAGTACGTTATGAAGGTATCATATCAGCTATTCATATTTGATATCATTTGACTCATAGTTGAGTGAATCATATGCAGTCGATAGCATAATACGTACATTTATTACCTGGGTTGTAAGACGCATACCTAAATTTTCTTTCCATTAGTTGTTGGCTGGCAGTTAGTTTACTATCTTAGGATGTCGTAAATGAGGTGTCTCACCTCACAGCAATACGACGGTACATTTGTGACCAACATACAGACGTTTTACTTTGTCCTATAGTCGAGGGAACGCAGTAGTAGGCTAGGCTATAGCACTGGAGTCGAGCGAGCACTTCACATATCTAATCATACAGCATATCTTACGTACCGATTGGTGTAGTCCGTAAACTTGCTGGAATCTTCGAGTCTTATTTTAGTAAACAGCATACCACTAACAAGGGTAACGGAATTCAACTCCACGATACACAACTTCACTTTAAACTTGAACCGTTTCTTTTTCATTGTCACATAGCTAAAAGAGAGTCATCAAAGTGTTATTACTAGTTTAAGTAGGTGGTTTAGGATAGAGCACCAAGTCTAGCAAGGTACCTATAGACAGGAAGTACACCAAATATAGGATCATTGCTACCGGCAGATAAACAAAAGGTCACGAGCAAGGCACGATCAAAATCAGTTCAAGCAAACTTACCATAGAAGAGATAAATGGAATCTACTACGGTGCTGTATCAGTATCCTAGACTACAGAGCATGGTTCATAACGACCTGGATTCAGTGAAGAATATCGACTTATGCCCTCAGTAGTACTCTTTATTTGAGGCAAAATCACGAAGTGCAGCATAGATCTCACCAACTCGTTACACGCGCACTACTACGCGTCTTGTTTTGCTCGAGACCTTCACCAATAAATAGCCGCAATACTAATTTATGTGGTAAATGATTTCTTGAACCCTATTATCTATTCTATGAAATCAAGAACTATAATTTCTATATCTCATAATATTTCAAATTATAGATGGTCAACATAATTTAGAGAGTACTTATTCAACTGGGTCACCGACTATTTTACCCTGGATACGCATGGTTGCAATCAAACAGACTATCGATATCGCACTTGCCGTGTCCCTCGTTGCCACTACTAATATCCATCTGCCGTATTTATTTGGGCAAGCAACATACACACTCGGTTATTTATGCTGTAATGAAAGATAGGCAGGCATCAATGGAGGATTCGAAGTCTTATATGTCATCGAGGCAAATACCTCAACTGTTTGAGGTAAGACATCATGCCTCCATAGATCTCTCCAGCCGACGATAAACCAGGAAATCTGCATGTGCATGATTTCATGCCACACTCTTCTTTGAACCGTCTTATTTTCGTGGAATTTTAGAGCTTGATGACTGGCTTGATGGTACATAAACCAGACGATCACCTGGATTTCCTTGCTCAGTGCATCAATAAAATTAAAGAATCTGGAAAGCTAGATCTCTCATGGAATAGCTTTGTGGAGGTAAAAAAGAGCAGCGCATTACCACCTATCAGCAAGAACAATACACAGACTTCATTTCCAGATAAGCAGCACCAAGGTACGTTTATTCCTGCCTATATCAAGAACTAGCAGCCATACTTCAATAAGTGAATTTTCATAATGTATTCCTGCGTTCAAAGCCTGTACTCTTTCAACAACGAGTGCCATTGATGTTCCTGAACTCCAACCATAGCACATTTATTAGTTTCAGAGGATGACCATGAACTTGGTGAGAAGCTCTTCATTTGTTTGGTAGTTGATTAGCAACTTATTGAGTTTCCTTATAAAGTTTCTGTTGTGCTCATGTGTAAGCTTCTCCTCACAGCTGCTCTATTATTCATATCTATTCACTCGTACTCCTATTCTATTTTTACCGATGCAAGCTCTCATGGTTTCATCCGAGCTATCCATCTTTAGCCTCCACTCTGTGCCTGCTTACGTATTTTCATTTCGGTTGGAAAACTGGACCCTAAAGCTTCCTATGTACTGAACCTTATAGACATAATTCGTCAACGTCTTACTCGTACAATATCTCTTATTTCATCAGATCCTGTAAATGTGTGCTGGTGCAGAAGTGGGCATGTTTTATGAATGAGGGCCTACTTTAGTTCAGCTGTGAGAACGTAAAAATAATCGTGACAGTAGTGTGATATGTCAATGCACCTGTGAATGGGATGGAGCAACAATTTGTGCATGATGCTATTGTGGTAGTCTTTGTGTGGTACGTAACTATCTGAATTGGTGGAGGCCAGGTACTGACATCACTACACGTGTTGCGACGGTAGTTCTGTAGCTTTTCCATACATTCTAATTTTGATTTTCAGACACTAAACATGAGCCCAATCTACAGAAGTCGAGCCCCCTGCCTCCCATTGGAAGCTCGCGAGAGTCGACAAGTCTCTCCACCGCGAGTCCGCCTAAAATTGCCACAAAAAGCGTACCAATGGTACTTATCATGGGTAAGTAATCTTCCACCCACTGCTCTGTTTTTAGTGGAGATGAGATTGATGTGATTGATAGAAGTCGGGTAATTCTATACAGGCGGTCCTGGCAGCGGTAAACTGACACAGTGTAAGAAAGTACTGGATTGGTACAAAGACAAGAACTGGGTGCACCTCTCCATCGGTGATCTTCTGAGGGTTGAGATGTTGAGTAAAGGCAATGCCGGCGTTCGATGGGGCACGATATCTGACCTCGTGCGTCAAGGTCTGTTTGGGCTTGCAAAATTGTCAGATTTCAGCTAGTCAGTAGGTTTGCATTGCATGATGTTTTGGCTCAGGTGAAATGGCTCCAGACGACGTGACGCAAAATCTCATAGCCCAGTGGTTCAACTCACACGCAGATGCAGATGGTTTTCTAATAGAGGGCTATCCACGCACCATGTCACAACTCGGAGACTACAAGAGATTGGTAATGCTGATTATAATGTTCCATTCTCCATACTCTATTCACGCATCGATTATCAATTGTGTTAACGTGATGAATGAACGGATAATGGTTTCTATTTGTCCAGATCGGTAGGGTTGACTTGGCTATTTTGCTTGAGTGTGAAGAGGAAATGTGCGTCTCCCGTCTGCTGCTCAGGGGACAGGAGTCTGATCGAATCGACGACAATGAAGTAGCCATCAGGAGGAGAATCGAATTCTTCAAGACCAACACTATGCCTGTTGTTCAGCAGCTACAGAAGGAAGGAAAGCTTGTCAGCGTAAGTGAACTCAATCAGATAGTCAATGCAGAGTGTTATGTACCCTGGGCTCAGATATGTTTAACTATATTGCTATTAATATGTGGGTGTGCTATGAGAGAAGACATCATAGCTAGCAGGTAAAATGTGCACATTCTTGGACTACACAGAAGATAACAAGAAGATTTTACTCTCTCAATCATCTGTGCTTGATTGTCTCAGGTCACCACATCCGGACATTTCTGCCAGCAGTGTTGACCCTAAGTACACTTGTAAGCATCGATTCCTCTGATAGCTTGTAATAATTAAAATAATTGCAGCTGAATTTTAATTGCATCTTATTCCATGCCCCATAATTCATATGTATAAGTTGATTGACGACGTATCGCTTTTGGGAATTCCACTATAGCGCCAGTGACGTTTATCAACAGTGCTGCCGCGCTATGTTGGCGGCAGCATCTGCAGAGGGCAGAGTGTGAGAATGTGGCATCGATATGTTGAAATTGAGATCACATGTGGATAGAAAATAGAGTAAACAACATAGAAAACATATTGGTGTGTAAAGTCGACATCCAAACTACACACTCAGCCCTGGAAACTTACTATTATTATTCTAGCTGATATTCAAAGGCATGGTACCCCTTGAATGGGGTGTCAACTGTAAACATATCCTAGACGTTTGGTGTTGTGACCTCTGGTTGTGACAAAGCCAGTAATGACCCTTTTTTCTCGTGCAGCTTGTAGGAGACAGAGACATTGGCGAAATATCTTTTGAAATAATCAACATCTTTGACGTCGCCTTCTATGGGAAAAGACCAGGTTATTATATACAAAAACCTAAAGCAACTGAAACAGCCAGTAAGACAACCACATCCTCAGTTTAGTAGAGGCACAACGATATAATTTTTACAAACATAGTCGCGGCTAAAACTGTTCCGCTATGCTCCTAAAAGTCAATGTATAACGGTGATTCTTGCCTCAATATGTGGCCACAAGCTGAGATGATGGCGTTAGTTCTGTTCTAGTAGCTCATTAATATCAATTGCATTTAGAGTAGTTATTAGCTTGATATAACCTCAGTGACGAAGATACAGGGATTTGGGAATAGCTGGTCCGTATCTGTCGACCTTGACCCAGACCTTGGGAGCAACCCACTGATGTGTGATCATCCACTAGAGTGTTAATCTGCTATACTGCCTTGTCTTATTGTCATAGCCTCGAGTCGAGATAAAATCTATCTGCAAGTGAATGTAGGAGTTTGATTCGATCTAGCGACTGCCGTATGGAAGATGTGGTTTTCTTATGTTAATGGCTGTTATCAGATCATTGATATTGAAAGTATTAGCGGCTTCTAATCGCAGTCTCCAACTGTTTCAGACGATGTCAATATTCCTGCCCCATCACCGACACAGCGAGCGCCCTCCATGTCAAACAAGAGGAGGCAACTCTCCCAGTCTCCGCCGCGCTCTTCAATCATGTTCCACACGGACAAGGGAAGACAACAGGGACTTACGGATTCTCCAATGGTCTTCATCATTGGTACAGACATGTCAGCCTGTATCATGATTTGCTTAGTTTGGAGTTGTCTTACCATCAGTATGTTTACAGGTGGGCCTGGTAGTGGCAAAGGAGTGCAGTGTACCAGATTGGTGGAGCGTTTCCCGGGTTTCGTACACTTGTCAATCGGCGATCTGCTGAGAGCCGAGATCAGTGAGAACGGCACGGCTGACGAGAGATGGAGCATGGTGTTTGAGCTCATATCGAAGGGAGAAATGGCTCCAAGGGTGAGTGTCATTACGTAATATGCCCAAGTTTCACCGGTACTGCGAGTGAGCGGATCACACCAAATGTCAGTGTCAGTGTTAGTATCATATGTAGGGCGCTGGTTAGGAAATTCTGAGAAAATTCCTATGTTGCTACAACCACAATCCTCCTCCGAGGGCAACAAGAATTCATGTAAAAGTTATTTATTTTCAAACTTACTTTTTGCATTTCTACCTTCTACAAAAAAATTGTAAAATGTATTTTTACATTTCTTGTCTTCTGCTGTATCAATAGAATACAGAAATATTTGCCCGTTGAATTTTTTCCATTGGCTGAAAATGGCCAAAGCCATGAAAATTAAGCAAATACAAAGATTCCCTGTTGTACAGTACTCTTATGTGATACATTCATTCTCCATGCACTGCTTCTGCACCTGAAATGCAAAGATGCTTGCCTAGCTGTCTTACCTATGGCTAGAGAGAGGATAACTCCTAAATCAACTCTGTTTTTACAGGAGCTTGCGAAGGAGCTACTAATCGCAAACATAAAGAAAAACAGAGCAGCCAAAGGCTTCATCATCGAGGGTTATCCTCGCGATCTGAACCAGCTGGATGATTTCTTCGCTGAGGTTCACAATCTAGATTTCTAATACCACAAAATCCTTTCTCATTAGTCCATTTGTTACGCTAATCGCATTCTGTTGATTGTAGATCGGTGGCTTGAATAAAGCTCTGGTGCTGGAGTGTAAAGAAGAAGTGTTGAGAAAAAACATAGAGAAAAGACGTAGCGAAGCTGATCGCATCGACGACCAGCCTGCTGCACTCGAAAAGAGGCTTGAATTCTTCAACACGTACACGCTGCCCGTTGTCAAATACCTGGATGAAAAGAATCTGATAGTAGCAGTGAGTACAATTGCAGAGGCGTTGGCAGCAGTGGTTATTTAAATAATACTAATAATAGTAATAATAATAATAACAATAATAAACTTTTCATAGGCTGATGGTCACAAGGAAGTGGAGGAACTACACGCTGACTTGGCATCGACTCTGAACCACATCATACTAAACAACGGCAACAAACCTGACTCGCCCAAAATCACTGTGAGCACTTACTGAGCATAGTTGAGCAATTATGGTAGTGAGCTAATTATCCCTGGCTGTTTATGATGCCAGCGGTTTATGCTGTCAGCTACGTAAGAGGCACGGCTTATGCTCGGTATATAAATAGTAGACTTCTAGTCTTAATATGGTGTGTTATTTCACCTGCTGAACACATAGGCGGCTAGCTGTAAGGTTTGTGCCATCCGTCTTCCTTTAGCTACTCTCTATTATGTTCCATATCTGCAACGATTGTTGCAATGCTATTTTCTAGCACTGCACATCATAGTCTTGTGCAGTTTTGACTTGATGTCATGGGTTGGTGTTCACCACTGTTGTGAAAATGTGGCCATAAATATATGTACACAACGAGAAAGAAAGAGCACTGTCGATTTTTATTTTGTTGCTGACAAGCAACATGGCAACTGTGTTGGTACGTTTCTGAGATGATATCGAGGTCTTCTACTTGCAGGACAACCAAGACTCGGCTAAAGTCGGTAAGTTTTCCTGTTACGCGAACACCACCCAGTTATAAGTTCAGTCTTTACTATTTCCACTTTCCGTTCAGTTCATAGTATTTCACGCTCTCATCGTGGTCTCTGTTACACTCCTCCAGCCTAGAATTGACTCTTCACTAGTGCTGATGGTTGAATTTCAATTGCATGTCTACCCCTCCACCCCTGACTCATCGCTCGTATAGGTGTCAGCTTTGCTCAAAGACATGATCTAGATTTCTATCTGCTTTTGTGCCTGTAGTGGCTACTATCCGCCTCTGCTAATACAGCATTTATCCGTACCACATGGGAATATGCTTTGGAAAAACCCTGCATACCTCTGTAGTGGCCATGAAACAAGCCGAGTAAACTCGGGCACAGATAATGAGTATTCTAATGATAGTACAGTTCTTGATCCCCTAACATACCAGTAATCAGTGGGTAACAAACTTCTTTGAATAACGATTTCACCCAGCATGCCAACCATGCACTGCCTCTTCGCTGCCTCTTCGCTGCTGCTTCCTTTCAGCTTTAGTATGTTTGATTGACTTTTCTTATTGATGCATGACCTACGTGCTAGTTGAATGCAACTGAGATATTTACATCCTGCAATAGACAGACAGCAGCCTGTTGGTATTGATTAATGATTGGTTAGACTGGCTCAACTGCCCGTATCTATGCATCAATTATAAATGTATAGAGATCATGCCTCTACTAGAACGCAGTCTTCTAAAAGTGTACTTGGCTTTGGATGTGAAGTTTGCAGCTTGTTATAAATACATCTACCGTGGACCAGTCTTTAGTTTCCAATAATGGGACAATCGGTTGCGCTGGATGGACTTCACAAAGCCACAGAGGCTTCACAGCCTTCTACTGTTGCATATTATGTTCTGCCTCAGCTTAGTGAGAAGATGATGTAGGAACTCAGGCTACATAGACCCGCTGTGATTGGTTGTTATCGGATATGCAATATATGTAGGTCAACTGCACGCTATAGTGTTTACATTGTGTCCGGGTGATGATGGCTGGAAGTTTCCTGCCTCTGATTCAACTCTAGTAGACAATGTTGGAGCGCAGGTAGTTACAGGTGATAGATAACAGACTATTGAGCCACCAGTGTTCATGTTGCAGCTGAAGATAGCATAGTTCCCTCACACGCTCATACAACAGGCGGGGACATACAGCAACCCACTCAAACTTCCTTTGGCTCTGGTAAGTCTACAGCATGTTAAACACTTCACATCCTCGCATCCTAACGCTGTCTTCCTTGGACAGATTCATCAGGATCCACAGACTCCAGTGGAAACCTGAGCAAACAGCACACAAGTACTACTCTAAAGTCAGGTGAGGTGGAGTTTACCTGCTGTCTACTAGTCCCACACTCTGCTCAATGTTTTACTAGGCTGTCCTTGGCATTATAGAGAAAACAGAAGTGAAAGAGCCTGAACAGGCCGAGGATTCCAAACCGGGTAAGGGTGACATTCTATTCTCCCCCCAACCCCCTACAGAACTCATGCTAGTTTAACTTATGCTGCAGAAGCCAAAGAAGCTGAGGAAGCACAGAATCCTGTCAAGGACCTAACTGAGCAAGAAACAAGGTCAACTTTGAAATCAGGTCAGATGAATAGCTACAACTCTTTAGAGGATTACTCAGAAAGCTGAGTTGAAGCTAGTCAGCTTTGCACTTACATCCACTTGCTACTCGCTGTTAGAGCAAACAGTTGCAGTGCTAATATTACACTATGATCAACAGGGATGTCAAAGAAGGTTATATTCGTGGTGGGAGGCCCAGGCTGTGGCAAGGGCACACAGTGCGCCAAGATCGTGGAGAAGTATGGTTTCTGCCACTTGTCATCGGGTGACCTGCTGAGAGAGGAAGTGAGCTCAGGCTCTGCCCGTGGTACTGAGCTAAACGCAATAATGGAGTCTGGAGCTCTCGTCTCATTGGTCCGTCTGGTTCATACCAAACAGTTTGTGACCGTGTGTTTTTTCACTAGGTGGATGATTTGGTGCGTTTGGTTGTAGGATGTTGTCCTGACGCTGCTCAAAGAGGCCATGGATAAGAAACCAGAGGCCAATGGTTTCCTGATTGATGGATATCCTAGAGAACTCGAGCAAGGCACTCGATTTGAGGATGAGGTGAGACACCGGGAGCTATCTTGCCTTGTATCAGATATGTGTTCCCATCTCTTCCACTAATCTTTGTTGCTGTTATTTCAGATAGTACCGCCAGCTTGCGTGCTGTACTTCGAAGTTCCCGATGATGTGATGGTGGAGAGACTGCTGAGCAGGGCCAAGACATCTGGCAGGGTGGACGACAACGAGGAGACAATCAAGAAGAGACTCAAGACCTTCCACGATCACAGCGACAAGGTTCTCGAGCACTACAAGTCCAAAGGCTTACTCTGCAAGGTATGCCTAACGCAATGATGAGAACATAAGCATACAATAAATGGAGAGGGATTTCGTCTCTAACTGCCGATCAAACTGAGAATGATGTTGACTGGCCATTTAAACGATATAGAAAAATTTGCACCAAAGTATTTCAACAATGATAAGATAGTACCTGCAACACAAGAATTACCTAGAAGTTGATGATGCAGCACCCTCCCTCCCTCTAACCATGGCGAAAGAAATAGACTAAGTTCTTTGGCATTTCAGATTGACGCAAGAGGAAGCGTTGATGATATATTTGGCGAAGTTGTGAAGAGGGTCGACGCTACAAACTAGACGCTGCATCTCGAGAAGAAACTTACAGCCAAGATGTCTAGCAGTGGGAGTCTAGCAGTGGGAGTCTAGCTGACTGCAGTGTAGCCCAGTAGCCTAAGCTATTATTAATCTGCAAGAAATGAAGCTTTTTTTATTGTGAGAACAATCAGGCTCTTATCCTGAATGATTACCTTTCATAATAAACAAGTTTTATAAGGATGTAAAAAACTCTGGAAAAACTAATCTTCAAAAACCTCAAGTCCAAAAAAGCTAACCTCAAGAAAGGCTATTTTTACTCTCCTATCCGTGTTAAGCTTAATGCGGACAAACATAGGCTAAATATCGGCTTAACACCAGAGCATGATCCCGGCTTAACACCAGAGCATGATCAGAAGAGTAAAAAATGCCAAAAAAGCTTATCTCTAAAAAATGGCTACTCCACCGCACTGACCAGCTACTCCACCGCACTTACCAGCTAGTTCTTTGTAGGTCATATTATTTGATGCAGTCAGAACTATGCAAAAATCGACGGTGTTGTGAACATGTATTGGTAACCAATGGAAAAATAAAATTTGAAATTCCAACATTTTCCTGAAACACAAAACAACGTTGCAAATACTGTGTACGGAGATCAAGTTCAGGGGGAGATAATTACTGTTAAATAGTAGGAGGAGATCAAACCTCGAGCTGTTTGATCACACTTTCTCTAAGTTGCTGAACACTGCAGACCACAGTCTGGCTTCCGTCACGCATGTAAATATTACTGTCTTCATTTGTGAGATAGCCTTGAATGGGTCTCGCCTCTATCTCAATCACTGCAAATCAATCACAGGAGTCAACAGATGGCTGCTGCTAGACTGCAGTTGCTATGACGACAGAGAATCATACCAACAACATAGCAATCTGGGATCCACGTCCTCAATAAGGAGTTGTCTGCCCCTTCCGGTACACAGACAGCGAAGCAGTGGGAGGTAGGAACTGAACCGCCGAGGGGCGGTATGAAGTCGTGACAGAGTCGATCCAATCCGAGACGCATCTGATCGCGCTGATCTCTGTAAACAAAACAATGGCTCAAGCAGAGGCCAAAACACAGTCAAATAGAGTCCTAGTTTCCACGTAACAACCGCAGTCAGCCTGTGACTTCGGATCGGTTGATGATCTCATCATATGAGGATCATATGAATGGGGCTTGATTTCTGCGATGGGCCATCATCGTACAACCATATATAGTACAGGCCATCATCGTACAACCATATATAGTACAGGCCATCATCGTACAACCATATATAGTACAGGCCATCATCGTACAACCATATATA
>ERZ1740065.1578-NODE-1578-length-13792-cov-12.391061_pt1 | contig 13792 bp, 10 predicted proteins | sample MGYA00581738_ERZ1740065 | MGnify/ENA primary metagenome ERZ1740065 (study PRJEB43018, sample SAMN04849749) | marine metagenome | isolation source: floating plastic debris | place: Pacific Ocean | collected 2008-09-01 | study: EMG produced TPA metagenomics... | reverse complement strand
ACATCTACTACATCTACTACATCTACTACATCTACTACATCTACTACAGCTACTACAGCTACTACAGCTACTACAGCTTCTACACTGTCCTATTTGAGCCTAGAACACCAATTATAAACCACCTGACAAGGGAAACAAACAACAATTTAGATCCAGCATTTTCTCAGCTAAAATACTGAAGGGTTTCAGAAACGCAGGTACTGGTGTCAATAGACAAGTGTGTGTCGGACAGAACACGAAGCAGTACAGTTGTGTGACAACACCTACATAAGCCGACACATGGAGGCTAATCCTGATCGATATTGCAATGTCATCCAGTGCACAAGAATCTGCATCCCTCTGTGCATGGCTTTTGAAAATGACTCCAATGCATTTCGGCTTTTGCCAGCATAGTATAGGACCAAGTCTTGACCCACTGGCAAGACTTGGTCCACACAACTCACTACCTCCCACACGAATGGATATGTTATAGCAGTACTGGCTGATAAACTAGGTTACATAGTGCGATCCTGTGTTATAGTTCAGCCATCATAGATAATACAGCGTTACCTCAGCATTTACTAGTATTGTAGAAACCAGTGTGAGTTCATACTGCGTTTAGATGTAGTTTAGATACAGCGTCTATCTCATGTGTCACACATATAGTCTAATGGTGAGGAGTTCGGTTTGGACTTGCAGTACTGCACCATCGTTTTAATTCCGAGGAAATACGGTATGAAATCGCAGAAGAAATCAATCAGAGGGAAGATGATGAGGGAAAACAGAGGGAAGCCAACATCAATCAGCCACAAGTATTCCAAACAGCCCAGTTCTGCCATACATCTCTGCCTAAGAGCGTAAACAAATTTTCCCCAGTCTTGTAACCATATTTATGGCATATGCATTATTGTGTACATGAAGCTGGCTGCTACTATGACATAGTAAGGTTCACATACGCAATACTGTAGATATATATGCAATTATTGTAAGATAGGATTGAGTGACGTTTCGTGCTGTACTCAATCATCTGCAGTAAGCCAGTAGTTACAGAATCACTTCACTGTGGAGAATAATTTGATCACCTCCATTTTAACTACAGATTGGTGCGAATGAATCAGACGACATGCAGTAACTCATGGTTAGTACTCCCTGGCAACAGCAGCTATGATTGTGAAGCAGCTTGCATGAAACTCTGCTAGATTCCTATCCCCTGTTTACTGACTAGCAGACAGGGAGTTGGCTCGTTTGTTGTCATTAGATATTGATGGCCTGTCTGCAGCCGTTGAAATCGTGCCGAGGGGCTGATGTAACAGGTGCTAAATCATCAGTTCTATGAATCAAAATTGCATATTCTGATCCAGTGCCGGCTGGAGCTACCGTGAGGAAAGTGTACTGAAGTGCAGTCATGTATACTCTATCCTTTCCTTGCCCTACCGGTCCATCACCCCATCTCCCTCTCTCTCACGTCTACCACTGTCTTCTTTCTCGCTATCCCTCTCTCCATGTCCCTTGTATCCTCTCTCTATTGCCGCTACCCTCGCTCCAGTTCCTCCCCTTACTTTTCCCTCTCTCCCTCCACCTCTCTCTCATCTACTGACATCCCTATTTTCAGCTTTCACCATGTTTCACCCTCTTTCTCTCTCTCATTCTCCCCGTCACTCTCTCATTCTCCCCCTCTCTCTCCCTCCTTGCTCTCACTCATCTACCGGCATCCCGACTTTCAGCTAGCCCCGCTATCCCCACTATCGTTTTACATTCCCTCCTCATTCAGACTCGAGAAAATACAGACCTTGAAGACTGATCCAGGCGTTTCACTGACTAGTGGTTGGTCACTGGCATCCAGCAGGAATGGAGTGCCTTCTATCTCTCCCCACGTCATCATGGGAGACTCGCCGACAGCGTCCGGGTTGGGGGCAGGGGTGGCGACAAAACCATAGCCCCCAACCTTTGGCGTGGCCGGACCGATTTCTTTGCCATCGATGTCAACTTGGCCTGAAGCGGAAACGGAGAAGTTGCATATGTGTGAGAAGATAATCTATGGTGGAAAGGATCAGGAGCTTAGTGGCTGCTACAGCTGGCAAACGGAACCAAATAACCTGAGCTATGAGCAGCTAGAGGGCAGAGAAAGGACCCATTCTAGTTGTGTGGACGGGAGCTCAACTTGTGACCATAGGCTTTGTTTAGTAGTGGGCTTCATCATCAGACATATTACCAGACTATCGGAAATTGTAGGATCTCAAATAGATATGTCCACGACGTCTGCGGAACTATGTGTTTTCACCAGTGATTGCCATCGGCTCAAATGTGAATCCAACCAGAGATCATCCAGGATCACTGGTCGAGCTCAACGGTCATACGCGCACTGGTTGACCCGAAGTGTAAGGAGGAACAGGTAGCAGGAACATAGACCAGGCCAGGATAGGAGACAGAGGGAGGAGGAGAATGTCAGTAGGAATATAGGATAATGATCTGATAATGGCGTCTCGAGGGAATGGAGGAGGATTGGACTCAGCAACAAAGAGAGCGATGGGAATATGATGAGGCTCCAGAAGAACCAACTTCCTAATATGGTCAGAGCAGGCAGGTTAGAATATTCACAAAATCTAGCTAGATAAACATGACAACTTCCTGAGACAACACAATGGAAACAAATGTAAGAACAATGGCTTATAATAGAGACATTAGTCCAGGAAGATGACCTTTAGACAAACTTCAGAAGTGGTGGCCTGGCAGCATTGAATTGACAGGTCGAACAAGTTGGTACCAGTAGAGAGGAAGGATATTCAATCCAGGGAGACTTCATTGCATGTGCGCGCGTGCGAGAGAGAGAGGGGAGGGAAGGAGGGAGGAGGAGGTAGGGAAGGGGAGGTAGGGAGTGGGAGGTAGGGAGATAGGGAGAGGGAGACAGGGAGAGAGGCGGGGAGAGAGTGAGGGAGGGATCGTACAATGAGACTATAGACTCTGAGAAGGATCTCATCCTCATGATTCAATATTGGATAGGGAGAATACGCATCAAAGCACAACGGAAAACAGAGGCAAGTAGGAAAATCAAGCATTGGAGAGGGTATCAGTGGGAGCAATTGCTTTGGTTGATACAATATACATTTCAAACCGGAGAAGTTTAGCATCTTTCCTAAAAACTTTGGTAAATTGAAAAACATTTGCAACACTTTTTTTTTAGCAATTTTAACCATTTCTACCATCTAAAACACAGCACGTGTCTTTCCATTACGAAATATTTCTAGTTTACAGTGGATTCTAGCGCAGTTGTACGTCCATTGTGTAGACAACTCCTATAATATCCTTCATAGAATATCCTCAATTGGGCAACTTCTAAAGCTATTTGTTATTGAGCTTCCAAATCATGAACAACATCCTGATGTGAAGAATAGGCTATGGGAGGCAGGTGAAGAAGAAGCATGTCGGAAAGAGAAACAAGCAAGGAGTAAACAAGCAACTGATTAGATTGTCAGCCAAGAAGACTAACGACTGGAAGCCGCAGAGGGATTAGGAACCATCGATGTAAGAAATAACCCGAAACAACTTAATGAGACTGTCAGCCCAAAGACTTATGGATAAACATGGAGAAAATGGTTAAACCCCACCAAAGGACAGAAACATAGCACAGTTAATCAGATTATCAACCAGGAGACACTGAACTAGACTTGTAAGCTGAGAACTGTAAACAATGAAGTCTTGTGAGATAAGAGGCAGTTAAAATGTCAAATGGGGAATTCGAAATTATAATTGAAGTTGCGATAAAATAACAAGTAAACAAGAATATAATCTTATTGGCTAAAAGTACAGAAAAACAAGACAGCGCCTCCTTATTATAAATAGGAAGGTAGACTCAGACCTAGCCAGACTTCATCGTCCCTTGAGAAGGTTTAGACCCTTTGGTAGCGCCAAGCTTTATTGTCATTTAGCTTATCAAGTTCCCTAACGTAACTAAACTGTGAAGGTAGGCTGTACTCTTGTGTGATCATTGTATTTTACTCGTATATCTAAGCATTCGCATATCTATTCTTGAGTGCTTTATTGTTAGATTGTAATGTTATATCAATAGAATAATACCGAGAACAGAAGTATCATATGTAGTCATTCATGTCTGCCACCCTGGCGTACGCGCTGAGAGCTCAAGGCCTCGTTAGAACCATACCCTAGACATTGGAAAGACATGTACGAGCACGAGCCGGAATTGGCAGTAGGTTGCTGTGGTTGCGGAACTCTCACATGCAAGTATCTGAGTGTGAGGAGTAGACAGCTGGCGATGGCTGAGATAATTACATACGAGAGTATGCGAGACTGTGCGAGGGCACGCAACCACTCATACCACACTATTACTCATTTCATTCTCACTTAAATATCAGAATTTTCTCACTGAGTTTTAGACTTAGATTTTGTGCTGGACTTAAATTAGGCCAAGTTAAAACAAATCGACTTCAACATATTTAATATCAATATTTATTTATTATATTATATTATTATGTTTATTTTTATATAAATATTTAATGATGTAAAAGACACAAGAAAAGCTGGTCTGCTGTGACAAGATACAAATCTAAAAACTAAGCATGTTGTACTGTATTCTTCCAGGATATTTATACCGGTATTTAATTTACTCAGTAGTTCAGTAACGGCCAGAGTGTGGCTAGCCATCACTGTAACTACCAAACTATGAAACTATCATCATCGTTAGTGTGAGAAATACAAGAGAGGATAAATCTCAACAGCACACTGTGCGATACAATAATGCCAGCTAAATATGCGGAGAAGTAAGAAGCTATGATACTCAGTGAATAGCCAGGCAATCTAAGTAATATGCTATCAAACTAGATACAGCCTGCTCTCTCTGGTAACCTTGACCTCAGGTCAGAGGTCAGACTCATGTACCAACCTATGTTACATTGACTACGGGTGTGCTGGGCTCAGATAACGCCGACTCGAGACTCAAATCTATGACTGAATCAACTGTCATCAGCCAGAGGAACTGACTGAAAGGATTTAGAAATGATTTTGATCACAAACTGCAGAGCTAGTAAAAAGAAGAGCATCTTGTCACAGTTTTGACAGACCATGAAAGCGAAGGCAACTCCCATAATATAGCTGATCACTAGTCACAAGGTGCCATCTTGAGCACAACTACGAACAGCAACAACTGAGGAACCACAGCAAGTGCAGTAACCATAGCTAGGGTGGAGAGAGACTAGGGGCAGAGGACCTTGTGTGAAGTGATTTGGTGATGAAGGCCCAGAGGGAGAGCAAAGTGGAGCGAATAGGACAACCAGTGCGGGGGTGGAATCAGAGGAATGAGAGTGTTGGTAGGATGATTGGTGGGCAGCAGATAAGCAACAAGTAGAAAACAGTGGAAGGGGCGACGGGCTTGGTCGAGTGGCGTGGTCGAGCGGGCGTGGTTGAGCGGGCGTGGTCGAGCGGCGTGGTTGAATGTAGAGGCGATGGAGTCGCTATAATTACCTGGAACACCGGTGAGCGTAGATCCTGTAGCTTTAGATTCTGGCTCATTGAAAGGGTTGGAGGTGAACCGTGTGGCCTGAGAGTTGATTTCTCTCACCTTAGCGGCCATGGCTATTTTTTCTTCCGCCGAGAGAGCGGCGCCCTCTACGTTATACCTGGCGATATGGAGGGTAATTACAGTAATATCAGGAAAGCGGGCAAATCATGAGAAAAGTAAATTTTACACAAATAAGGTAAATATGTGCGTAATTGTGTATTTCCCTTGAGATTTTTCAAAGATTTAAGTCTTGCAGAATTCTTAAAAAGAGCAAAGATGAGAAACTTTAAACTTGAGAAAAAAAACTTGAGAAATTGAGAACCCTTCACGGCATTTTAATACTTGTTGAGCAACTCTCAAACAAGACTGGCGACAAAGTAGGCAGAGCCGTGCAGCAGCGGTAGCTTGTGGGGCTACCGTCAAGCTGAGGAAACAGGAAGAAACAGAAGACTGCATTTTCTCTGTTATTCATCCTATGCAGCCTCCCAGCCAATCAAAACTCTTGCAACAGGTCAGCGGGTCAGCCAGCTGTGGCACAAAGGTATCAGCAGTATATGTTGTCGTGTAAGTAAGACGCACGCAGACTTACATGAGGGCGTTGTCTGGTTTATAAGTCCAGGTCTGAAGTTTGGTGGGGTTACCTTCCAACGCGGCCTGTGCCTCCATCGATGGCAGAGCCAGCTGCTTCTCCTCCAGCTAAGATAGACAGAATAAACAATCAGCAGCATCACACATATGACCTAGTGCTTGCTATGAGCAGTAAGAGAAGAAGGAAGTATATTGTTTAACATGGTTAGGATACACAGCCGTGAGCAACTATAGAGCAGTAATTTACAGTAAACATAGAAAAAATAATAATAGCTAGATTAGCAACTGGAAGAAATAACACTAGTCAAATTGAATTGAATTTTAATTTAAGTTGAAAACTTTATTTTTGATAGCTCTTTATGCTATATATAAGCTCGAATGAAATTGCTAATAATCGCAGGCTTTATTATCAAAATACTGCTGATTTGAGCAAAAAGACGCTATCATATTTTGTCTGCTAAAATATCTATGTTTACAGTATATGAATTTTGGCCCGCTAAGAGAGGACAACTCTCAATTCTGAACAGGGATCATATATAGCTGGAAATTCATTAATTGGACAATAACTTGTGTTTTACCTAACATCTGATTGGTTGTACTGACCTCCTGCTGCTCTCCCTCTTTCCTGTACAACCAGGCGTGTTTCTCCTGCCGTTTCTTCTCCGCCTCTGCCATTAGCTCGACGAACGACTCGTTGTCCTCACTCGTGTGAGTGTGGAAGAATTTGTCGAGGTTGTGTGACGTGTTCGCTGTCACTTTCTCTACAATGAAGTCGATCAGTTGTGTAAATGATTCAGCCCATATCAACTTCTACTGGCCGAGAATGAGAGATATCTCATGGACTATGGATAAGACTAAGCTGAGTGCATGAGTACCGAGAAGCTAGATTTGATAGCGACATGTATATTAGTGATTCCTCAAAAATCATCAACAAAATCAGAATGATGGTGATCTAACGACAGTGATTTGTTATATGAGAAGACAACTCCTATGTATGGTATAACGGCGAAAATTCTATAGTGATCGCCATGATTGTGATGATTAGTAGGTCGCTATTTTCCCTACTGCTGACCATGGCTATTAAATTCGGTTCTATAGCACTCATTGTAATTTACATCACTGCCACATGTTTCCTGTGCGTTTCCTGTGCTAGAGAGGGCCAAGAATACAGCCTCAGTTATTAGAGAGTGTACTAGAGAAGCTTTGTGGTCTTACTGTAGAACAAGATTTGATAGTGACAGTAATCTTAGCGTTTCCTTCAAAATCATCAGCAAATCAGAATGATACCGACCTAGCGATAGCGATGACACGAATGAGAAGACAACTTCTATATATGTGTCATGGGCATAATTTCTATAGCGAATTCCAACGATAGCAATAACTATTTGTGCTATCTTCGCAACCGTTAGACTGTGCTACAGTAGTAAGTCAGTCTACCACAGTCAGACGGTTTCTACTGCCCATCAATATAGAAGTTTCCCTAATCAGAGGTTGGAAACGAACAGTGCCAATGTAATGCATGTAATACAATTGCTGCAATGAAGTTTGACGTCGCACCTACCCTTCTGTGCATTGGAGCTGGTGTCGTCAGACTTTGGCTGACTGCCGTCGGGCGCCGGGGTGTTCAGTTTCTTAGATTCTGTCGGGGTCTCAAAGCTAGTGGGAGTCGTATCTGCAACGGAGGGAAACTGGATTGATTTTCAAAGTACATTTAATATAGTAACGATAATAATAAAATATAATTGAAACTGGATTGGCTTTGGGAATATGATACATATAATGAACAATACTAATAATAAAATGAATAATAATAAATATAATAAAATAACTTTTCTGATCGCACAATGACATCACTGACACAACAGAACGGCTACAGGAGTGGACTCAATAGTGAGAGCACTTGGATTCACATTATGGCGAGTCAGCCAGCCAATCAGTACTGGCTTACAGCCAATATTCGAAGTGATTCTGCCAATCAGCCGGCAGACCATTTCATTCGGATGATAGTTCCTTTTTAGAGTAAGCTTACATAGATCGGTAGAACGTCTCTCGGAGTTGCTCCCTCCTGTCTTCGGTCTCTTGGGGCCGTATTTGATGTGCAGCTCTCTCAATTTCTCCACATCATTTTTAGCCTGTGCTTCCAAGTACTCACTCTGGGCCTTGAGCTTTGTGAGGTCGGGGTAATAGTCCCGCTCTATAATCTTTGTGATACTCTGGGAAAGTAAACAAACCGGAATAACTTATGCTTAAGAAATTCACACAAAAGATGAAATAGTTAATATATTTTATTTCATTTATTTCTAACAAATTTAATTGAAAAGTGAAAATAATAGAAATTTATGATTTTATGGCAAAGAGATGTATGGAAAGCAGATAGCCTACAGATTTGGGGTGGATTGTGGGACAATCATTCTGGGTGACACAGTACAATAGCTAGAGTGATGGTTGGTTCAACATAGGGATTTGGAACGCTTTCAGGTACTGGATGTGAGCCTCGCATCAAGCCTTGTAAGTGATCATAGAGTTAGAGACGCAACGCTATTTGCTCGAGTAGAGTGACCTAGCATGAGCGAATATCGTATAAGCAGACAACGACCAATTTCCGTATCGAACGTGAAAAGATTATGCGTAAGAGTAGATGGGGATTTCTCTGTAAATACAATCTCACCTCCTCATAGTCATCTTCTTCCAGAACCTTCTTCTTAGGTCTCACCGGCACTTTAAATTCTTTAGGAATGGCCAAGGCTTTTGACCCTTCGCTTGGGAGAGGCACCAAATCTTTCGTCTTCTCACCCGACATGATGGTACACCTAGTGACAAGAAAACGCCACCTACATGAGCTGTGTGAAAAGTCGTAAAATATCGGTAATTAATTGATGAAATGGTGATCTACTACTTTGTACCTGGTTCAAAACCCTGTACGTGTGGGATACTTAGTTACAGCATTTCAGAAGCATAGTCCTTGCAGCTTGACGTCAGGCTCGCGTTATATGATGTTGAATATGTTCGTTAACAACGCGAATTCGAGACGTTTAAATATTTTGATGAGAGAAAAATCTACTTCTTCCCACTACAGAGCTACAGAATTTCACTTATTGATGCAGTGGAACGATAATGCTTCAATTCAGAACTAACTCCATCAAATCCACAGAAAAAAAGGATTCGTTTTGTACAGAAACTGCGGCCACTCGAATCGCTGTACTAGGTTCAAGGACGACTACCTACACAGCAGGTAAAATCTTTCCAATAGCATCTGAGTTCGATGATAACGAGTATTATGCTCAGTCAGACTACGGTACCGCAAACCAGCACTGCAATGCCGTAAAGTTGATTGATTTCATTCGACTGCGCTCACGTACAGATTTACCTTGTGTGAAGGGATTTCCCCTTTAGTTGACTGCTGTAAAACGATACTAGGGATCTTAAATCGGAAAGAACTGAACCCATCCTGTAACCGCTGTTTCAATTACCTGTCGTGTATGGTTGAATAGTTACTGAAGCGTCTGGTAACATATCTTGGCAGCTGGATTGCGGTATTGTAGATATTCGTTGGCTGCAACCTACTTGACAGCTATCGTTATCGATCCTCATTCGGTAAGGATATCTTCTGCTCGTGTGATTTGAAACATCAGATTTATCCTATAATTATATCTAATTGTCTGAGATTTTTTATGAAATGAAAGTTAATGCTTGCTGTACTAATCGCAGGAGGCTCCAAAGATGGCTGAATGTTCATCTGTAGACAAGGTAGACACAGCTGGTACTAACACACCACTTGAAGCTGAGAATAGGTTTGTACAGGTATGGATTTAGATAGAGCAACTTAAGGCCCCCAGAAATATATTTTTTTCCACAGGAAGCGATCTCATGGAGGTGATAATGAAGATGGAGCTTCAGCCGCAAAGAAGGGACTGGGGTCTACGGTTGCATCCCACTACAATAATCTCCAAGAGATAGGAATTGAGGCTAGGAAAGAATCCAGAATATTTCACCTGAGGGGCTTTAACAATTGGGTTAAATCAATTCTGATTAGTGAGTATATCAATGTTATTCCTCGAGACCCGCACGCCTGGCCTAGATGTTTATGTGCGCTTTTCGGTCAGATGATTTCATAGAAAAGATCAAACAGCGGAATACCAATAAGAATATCAAAGTATTAGATCTTTGTTCTGGAAAGGGAGGAGATCTGAAGAAGTGGAAGAATGCTGGAGTGGTGAAAGTTATTTTGGCCGGTGAGTTGTGCCCTGGCCATGTACAACATGAAAAGTCATTTTAATCTTGGTACAACCAACCAGGAACTACTTGTTGGATTTTGCTCAGACTTGCCAATCGCTCTTTTATTGTACAGGCATGCCAATTGCTCCTTTATTGCCAGCCTGCTTGTGCTTGACTAAAAACAGCAGCTGATGTCTGAACATAATAAAAATGGACAGGACCAGAGTTGACCCCTATTGCCCCTATACCGTAAACCCAAATATTTTAGCAGAAAATATATTATAGCGTTTTGCCCTAATCAACAGTATTGTTAATAATAACACCTAGATTTTTTAACGATTTCCTCCGAGCTTATATATAACATAAAGAGCTATAGAAAATATAGCGTTCAAGTTTAATAGCGTTTTATTCCAGTTGCTATTATAGCTATTATTGTGAGGTCGCTAAAATATTTTGGTTTACAGTATTGTCCTTTGATAGGCTATCCAGCCTACTAGTTTATCTACTCTGTACCCGCAGGCTCTCATCTCGCAGTCTGCTCTCACTAGACTTCTTTTACATGTATAAACAACATTGACAATGCTGTATTCTTGTAGATATAGCCTCCACCTCAGTTCAGCAGAGCGAGGAGAGGTACAAGGACATGAAGAAGAGGGAAAGCCGCAGGTTTCCCCTGTTTGACGCCGAGTTTATCGCTGCTGACTGTACCAAGGTAATATCTCAACTCATCCTAGTAGTTTCGCTTTACTTTCCTTCTATCAATGGGGTTTCATGTTATGAAACAACCATTCCAGTTCCCAGTAGTTTCACTTTACCCGCTATGAACTATAGTCATTTTGAGTGATGGAAAAGATGGCGGTTAAAGAATTAATTGAATCGGATGAATTAAACGAGAGAAGATGAATCTGAATCCTCTTTGATCATGTAGAACCTATAAATACTAGGATTACAGTAGTTTCTCTTTACCGTAATTCTCTTATCAATGCAGTTTCGTCTTATAAAATAGCCAATAGCTGTTATTTTGTACTGTTTCTGGGTTTCAGTTTGATCTCCAAACTGAAATTTATTCACACTGTAAAACCAGATTTGATAGCAACAGAAATCAAGAAATCAAAAAGGTAGCAATCTAATGACAGCCATGCCATAAAGGAGGAGACAACTCCTACATAAGTTATAATGAGTGTAATTTCTATAGTGAGTTCTAATGATAGCAACTGCCGCTATTTTCGCAGCCGATAGACTGTAGGTATCAAATCCGGTTCTACAGCAGTCGTGCAACCAGCCAATAGCATCGCTCATAGCAGTGCGAATCAATGCCTCACTCTCTAACATAAGTTGCTGTTTACTGCGGGTAGACACGGCTGCGTGACCGGTACAGAGATCCTGATACAGAGTTTGACATGACCAGCTGCCAGTTCTCCTTCCACTACTCATTCGAGTCGTTGGAGCAGGCAGACATGATGATGAGGAACGCGTGCGAGCGACTGCGACCCGGAGGCTTCTTTGTTGGCACGACGCCCGACTGCCGTGAACTCGTGTAAGTCAGCCAGCACTGCTGTTTTAGTACTGATCAAATCTCATGATGTCAGATGGCCGTTTTGGTGGCAGTGACCACCCATGACTACATCCAGGCCCTTGGGCTCTCCGTCTGCATTCCATTCTAATTTGGTCCTACTTCACTTGACTCCGCCCACTTTTCCCCTTAGCTGTGCAACACACTTCTATGTCCGATTTTGTCTGAAATGAGCTATTTCTCCCTACCCGGTTTATTGGGAATTGAGTGAGGTGGGGCGGAGTGGCATGTTGTATGGTAAGGGTATATGACTGCTGGCTGCTGGTGTTGCCATAGTGACATAGCCTAGTGCGAGCGCTGCACATCATAGTTGTGTCATGTTTGTACATCCACTGTAAATCCAAGTATTTTAGCTCTAATAGCAACTCGAATAAAACGCTATTTAAGTTGAACGCCATATTTTTATAGCTCTTTATGTTATATACAAGTTCGAAAGAAATCGCTACAAATTCTAGGTGTTATTATTAAAAATACTGCTGATTTGAGCAAAATACTACGATATTTTGTCCGCTAAAATATTTGGGTTTACAGTAATTACCAGCACATTTACTTTTCTCCATTAAATTTGGAGTCGTCCTCTCACTATTTATCATTAGCAGTACTGATTTTGTTGCTGGTATCATAGATTAGAAATCCCTCAGTTTTTCTGGCAGATTACAGTATTTGGGATTGTGATGCTTTGCTGAACTCAGGCACAGCGCATTCTTACCTGCAGGGCTTCCGAGCCAAACTCGATATTCATTATTTGTTGTTAGATTAATTTTTGTGTGAAGCTGAGACCTGTTCTCGCCCATCAATAGAGAAGTATGAATTTGCTAAAGTACCATCACCACAATCCACTACACATGTTTCATTATATGCCATGAAATTTATTATATTATTACCATATTAAATTATTATTATATTATATTATTATATTGTATTCATTGTTTTATTATATTATTATTATGTTATATTATTATTATGTTATAATAATGATTATATTATATTATTATATTGTATTCATTGTTTTATTATGATTATATTTATTATATGCCATAAAAAGTTATTAATATTTTAGACGGAGACTCAAGCAGTCCAATGATCTGTCATTTGGAAATGACGTCTGCCGCGTCACGTTCGGCAGTAAGAAGGAGTTCCCTCTCTTTGGCTGTAAATATGATTTCCACCTGGAGGGTGTGGTGGACTGCCCAGAGTTCCTTGTGCACTTTGGGATGCTAGAGAAGTACGTTAGCTGGCTGACCTCCTGTCAGTGTGTATGCTGTAGAACAGGATTGAATCTCCAGCAGCAGAGAGCACAGAGGAGTTGTCTGCCTACTGTAGAACCGGATTTGATAGCGACGGTCTAATCATAGTGAAAAGAATGATGCAAAGTCATCACTATCATTAGAAATTAGACCTGTCATATAGGAGTTTTCTTCTCATATGTGGGATTGCTATCGTTAGGTCGATTTCATTTCTATTTCTTGACAAGTTTGAAAGAAATGCTACCATTTCCATCACTAATCCGGTTCTACAGTACTTGGTGGGGTGCCAGTGACAGATCTCCTTGCTGCATAAGCAGCTGTATCACTACTGTTTGTATCATTATAGACATCTAAGCTATTTGCTGTAGTCACTCAACTATTGGTGCACACATGCTGTTGTCTGTGTGGTACAGTGATTCACTATGGGCTGTCATTCCTCAGACTGGCGGAGAAGTACGGCGCGGTTCCCGTCTACAGGGAAAACCTGGCCAACTTTTTTGTACAGAAAGTTAAAGACAGACGGAATCTGGATCTGCTTCGGCGTATGTCTGCACTAGAGGTGGGTCATAACTTGTAATTAATTATTGTATGTGGAGTTGTGTTCTCTCCTTCCCTACCTACCTCCCTACCTACCTACCTCCCTACCTACCTCCCTACCTCCCTACCTCCCTCCCTCCC
>ERZ1740065.1576-NODE-1576-length-13798-cov-4.331078_pt1 | contig 13798 bp, 12 predicted proteins | sample MGYA00581738_ERZ1740065 | MGnify/ENA primary metagenome ERZ1740065 (study PRJEB43018, sample SAMN04849749) | marine metagenome | isolation source: floating plastic debris | place: Pacific Ocean | collected 2008-09-01 | study: EMG produced TPA metagenomics... | reverse complement strand
TCCAAAGCAACACCGTCACGTCATCAAAGAGAATTTCAATCTCACGGGGAACGTATTCTGCTGAGAAAGGTGCCTGGTCAAGAATAGGTACTAAATCCGCTGCAATCTGGGGATACTCCAGCAAGGCAGCAACAGTGTTAGGTGGCAGTTTGTCCCCCAGAGACTGGGACAAAAATTGGTCAGAAGCTTGGATAGTAGCGGTCATGGACAACCTCCTAAAGTAAACTGCTGTACTTGTCGATTAGTCCCGATGGGTCAGGAAATGCTGAGTTAACGGGCGCTTTTGGTTCAGGCAGCATGGCCTCAACCAGGTCACGTCGTTTTTCCAGATCTTTTGTGGTGGGGATATGTTGGGGACTGCGTTGCACCAGGCGTTCATGGATCTTGTCCCATAGGGCTTCGCTGGCTTCGCTGGTCTGGATATCGGCCTTGGGAATTTTGATGGTTTGCTGAATGGGTATGGCTGCTTCCCCCTGGGAGACAAAGCCAGGATTAATCAGAACGCACTTGCCTGGGGGCAGGCGTAGAAACTGGCTGGGCTCAAACAGTTTACGAGTCCGATCCTGTTCCGAGATGGTGGTGCTGGCTTTACCACCCCCACGATTGCGAGATTTTTGTTTGTACTGAATCTCCTCATCTCCCAGAAAATCTGAGAACATTCGGGCAGCCTCATATTCCTGGGGGTTGAAAATAGCTTTGGTGGCACAGGCTCCCAAAATGGCACGGGCCAGCTCCCTACCATAGGTTTTCTCCAGCTGCACCAGGTTTTGAAACCCCAGGGTAACCGCCAGACCGTCTTCCCGGTTTTCGTTGAGCCACTGTACCAGTGTTGGCAGGTAGAGGGAGGGTAACTAATCAATAGCGACCACCAGAGGATCTTTCCGACGCTTTGCGACATTACGCGTCACAATCATGTGCAGAACTGTAGCCACTAATGGACCCACTACGTCCCGCCGTTCCCGATCCATGCCAAAAATCAAGAGCTGCTTACCTTCCAGGTCTAACGGGATAGACGTTTCACCACAGAAAGCTCCTAGCACCCCTGCCTTCATAAACCGGGTAAAGGTTTCACTGGCGCTACCCACGATACCGCTGGCGGTTTTCTCCGCATCTTTAACGCCGATTAGCTGGGTAAATGACACCCGAATCCACTTGTTTAGTTTTTCGGCAGCGGCAATTCGATTACCCAGGTTGGTTAACCCCAGCACGGCCTGGGCCGTCATAATGTCGGGATATTTGGTGGACTTGGCCAGCATCAGCAAGGCCTCTGTTAGCTGATCGCCTGCGGCTGCAAAGAACCCATCTTCTGTACTTTGGGTCATCAGGCGAAAGTTCTTGTTTAGTACGGTGGCAATCTGGCGGGCCATCTCGGCATCGGATTCGCTACGGAGAAAGTCAATCGGGTTGCAGACATCCGACTCAGGGAAGCCAGGGGCAAAGACGCGCACCTCATAGCCCAACTTGGCCGCATAGGCAGCGTGGCGAGCGCTCTGGGTGGGGTATTTAAAGTCGTAAAGAGCGACCGGTAGTCCCTGATCCAGGGCAGAGCGAATCAGCGGATCGATGACGCTAAAGGTTTTCCCAGACCCAGGCCCACCACAAACGGCAACACCCCGCTGGAGATCAGGCAGATAAAGCGATGAGGGATCTTTCTCGCGGGTAGGCTTGCCGATGTAGAGTGAAACCGCATTTCGTTTGCGTTCTTTTAGCTGCTTGAATGCCCGTTTGCGAGCGACTGATTTCTCTTTTCCACCGCCAAAACGACTGGTGGCCAATTTTCCCTGCTTGCGATTTCCCCGCAAGGAGAAGACTGCAATGATGACGACACACCCCAACAACACCAATCCGTTCTTCGACTGGAGTGTCGAGAACAGCTGGGACAGGGACTGAGTTGATGCTGAATCTAACTGCCCCGGTGTAGAGGGATGTTCTGTGTAATAGCGCGTCATCGGCTGACTCCTTAGCGCAGGACCTCGTAACTGTCGGGTGGCAACTCAATGCCCAATTGCTCCAAAGCCCAGATATATTCCTGGGGAAATTCACTGCGAGTCCCTTCTGCGGTTGATGTCAGGTACTCACTCAACTGTTGTTGATAGGCTTCTTTGCCACCTTGCTCACGTAGAACGCGGGTATAGCGCTGCAGTGCCAACTCCCTGGCAACATTGAGAGAGATATAGTGGCTGAGAACTGGGTCATCCTCTGGCAACAACGATTGACAATTCTCTTGGGAATTGACGTAAATCAAAACTTCCTGATAACCGCCTGTGTTATCAGACTCGTCACCTTCCCAGGCAGCTCCAATCAGGTAATAGTGACCATCTGTGTTTTCGACCAGCCCCCAGAGTTTGGTTGTTTGGGTGGGTTGAGGCAAGCAGGCATAAGCCACATCAGGAATGTTCTCAGAAGCCCGAGCCAGGTTAAATCCAACCAGGGTAATCAGTCCGATTAGACAGATAAAAATACCTGTCAGGATGGTTAAAACGGTGCGATTAAGTCTCATGACAACTCTCTAGCGAAGGTAATCGATGGGGTTTTGGGGCTGGCCGTTTTGACGCACTTCAAAGTGAAGGTGGGGACCAGTGGAGTAGCCGGAACTGTTTGCGCGACCAACCGGATCGCCCTGGGCAATGATGTCGCCTTCTCGTACAAAGAAACCTTGCAGGTGAGCGTAGTAAGTCTCATAACCATTGCCATGATCGACAATGACCAGCCTGCCGTAGCCGGTTGTCAGAGAACCGCTGATGCCTGCAAAGGTGACCTGGCCGCCATCGGCAGCTTCCACAACGGTGCCAGTGGGGGTGCCTAAATCCACACCGGCATGGAGACGGCGAACGCCATGGATGGGATGGGTGCGATAGCCAAACCCGCTAGTGATGGCATAGCCCGGTGCTGGGTTAGTAAACTCCCCGGTGGCAACACCCACTTCACCAGGGCTGCTTTCCACGGGTGTTGGTGCGGGGCTATGCTGTCCCGTTTTTGGATCAATGCCTTTGGCGGCAGCAACTTCAGCAGCGGCAGTTGAAGACAGGCCTTCCTGGACCTGACCGAGGAACATCGTGCCTTCTTCCTGCACGGGCAACCAGGGAATCGGGCCGATAAAGTAGGGGGTGCAGCCCAAGTCTACAAAGGCACTGCGGGCACACATGCGGAAATAGAGTCCGGTTTCAGCGGTGCCAGAGGCTTCATCAGTTTCCAAGACAACGACTTTAAAGGCATTGCCAAAGGGATGTCTGCCAGTTGGTTCTAGACCGCCGTTGACCCTGGATAGCACTCCCCGTCCGCCTCGCACCTGTTGATATTTACCGGAGATCCATTGGGTGCCTTCCACCAGCTGGGGTTGGCCCATTTCTAGATGGGCACAGTCGTTATCGCAGGGGACGTTAAACCCTTCGACATAGCTGCCGCTGATGGTATTTTTGCGATCGCTTTCTGCAGGACCAAACACAATATCCACCATGCCAACCACCACACCTTGTTCGGCAATGGGGTTAGGAAAGCTGGAAAAGGGCACCTCGGCTAAGCCAGGAATATCTTCAATGACGGTTTGTTGCCAGTCACGGAAGTTTTCTAACGGAGTCTCCAGGATGCCGGGAATGGAGGTGAGATCGTACTGCTCCAGATCCAGTTCACCCAAACTGAGATCGGCAATGGCCTGCTCTTGCAGGACCTCGGCAATCGTATCCTGGGGACTCGCTGTTCCCGTCAATAAGTCAGCAATGGGTTTGACCTCCTGAAGCTGACGATTAGCCAGGTCGGGAATGGCCTCAATCAGATCGCCCACTGTCTGCCAGGTGACCAGGGCCAGATCCGCCAGACGCAGGGCGTCCACATCCAGACCTACCAGGGCCGTAATCTCGTAAAGAGAAAATCGCTGGAGCTGAAAGCTATCTTGAAAATCTCCCAGAAACATATACTGGTCGGCGGATTGTCCCGCTTCCCAGATACGTGAAGGGTCATAGCCCAGTTCGTGGACGAGTTTGCCAGGGGCGTCGAAGGAGCCGGATTCCAAAATGGTGGGCAGTGACCGCAGGGTAATTTGCGCCCAGTTGGGCTTGGTGCCCAGTAGCTGGTCTTGAATGACGGGCAGAGGAGAATCCGGTTGCAAGCTGGAGTAAGCAGGACGAGCCCAAAAACTATGGAGGGTGATCACCAGTGCCAGGACTGTCAGTCCAAGCACTGGCAACAGTCGTCGTCTGTGTCCGAAATAGTTATTATTCATGATCTTCACCTGAGTTGAGGGGTGGACGATTTGTGGTTTCTAAAATGGAGGACTCCCTGGCCTGCTCACCCCACTCCGCCAGGCGAGTAATCAGAGGTAGGGAAACACCCGCCTGGGTTGCAGCCGTTGGCATGTCTACACCACTTCGCGCCAGGGTTAGAAAGGTTTGCAGCCGATTCCATAGGTCCTGGTCTCGGTGGATTAAATCCCTGGATTCAGCCACTCGCAGGCCTCGCTCCACATGCACCAGTCCCAGCATGGGATGAATGGGAACAGTCGGATTAATAACAACGGTGTGATAGTCTGGCGCACCAGCGGCCAGCTCAACACGAAACTCGTAGAGTTGTCGTTCACCATCTGTTGTTTCAGTAATGACCGTCAGCAAAGTCCCCTCTGCTTGGGTGAGATTCTCAAACTCCAGCCCCTGAATTCGGCGCAGATGAATTACCGATGGACTACCCGCTTTGCATTCGGTTTCTGTTGCCATCGGGCAGAGTGGTTCGTCAAAATCCAGGGCGACTCTGCCGGGGTCGTCAATCCAGACACGCAGGATAGTTTCATCGACGGTCAGGAAACTGAGATTGGTACCGTATCCAGGCCAGATTTTGATCACTGGAGAGGTGCTGCCGGTCAGTCCCTGGGCGTGATCCGCCGAAATAGGGTACGCCGACTGTGCGCGAGCCGGTTGCTGATGCGATATGCCCACCAGAAAAACGGTTCCGGTGATGAGCAGGGGAATCCATCGATGTTTCATAGCATCACCGTCCGATTGATAAACACTTCGATTTCAGTACCTGGCGGGAGATACCAGATCGTGGGCCGATCCAGAATCTCGTCCAAGGCGGCTTGATTGCGCTCAGCCATTTGGTCTGTTAATTCACTAAAGGTGCCTTCCAAAATTCCAGCGAGGACATTTGGGTCGCCGTTGTCTTGGGTAATGGTGCTACCTCCAGCATTGGTAACCACTGAGGAAGACTTGGGTTCGTTGATCAGTTCCGCAGCCCTGGCTACACCTGCTATCAGGGCGCTGTTGAGATTTCGACGGAGCATCGCTGCCCCCTGTCCACCATATTTCTCAGCAATTAACGGTGTGCTGTCTTGGCCTCTCAGGTGGATAACATTTTCTGGTAAGGGAATCTCCTCATCGTCTTGGATCAACGAGACCACCGTCAGTTGGCTAAGGCCACTGTCGTCAACCGACTGCACCTGGACCACTAGCTGGGTGTCGATGGGTAGGCCAACCGCTTCATCAGGGGTAAGCAATGGTTCTGTCAGCTGCACCACAAACTGAAGACCATCGACTGCTGTGGTTTCTGCCCAAATCAATGGGGTGACGAGTACGGCAGCGGCTTGGGTACCCGTTATCAACACTGGGACAGAGGCTGGATCTTCCTGAGTCAGGGTGGCGTCTTCCTGGAGAATGGCCGCTTCCTCGGCATGGTTGATGGCAAGAGCTGACGATGATGTTTCTGCCCGCACTAGTTGCACAGGACCGGATGATGGGATGTTGTTCTCTGATGGCTCAAGAGGACTTTCCCTTTCAACTTCAGCTTCAGAACTGTTGCTTAGTGGCCGACCATAGCTACCGAGGTGAGATAGAGCCATCCATTGTTCTGCTGGGTTTACCGCTGGCGCTGGGACCACAGGTTGCTCGCTGGGAGCTGGTGCCGGTGCCATTCTGGGGGCAGGCGTTGACACCCTGGGAGCCGGTGCAGGGGTGGAGCGTTCAACCACTTGCTGAGGAGGGCGAGGTTCCGGTGATGGGGCAGATGAAAACTTGGGAATCTCGCTTGTCGCTTCAGGCACAGGCTCAGATATTTCAGTCTCTTCAGATTCTTCTGACAGGGCCTCAAGCTCGGCTTGCTGGTTTCCCATAGCTAAATCGGTCAGCAGTTTTCCCCGATCGTCTTGGGTAGCAGAGTCTTCGGTAGCCTCCACCATCGGATCTTCAAAATTTGCCTGGGTTTCCTCAGCCGGTTGGGGCTTCTCCCCGTCCATAATGTTGTTGGTAAACACCGCCAGAAACCCGATCACCAGACCCGTTCCTGCGGCGACTACACCCAGCTTGGTGAAGGGATTGGTGGCCAGAGACAACATTCCTTTAGGATGGTCTGCCACAGGTGATGGATCCGCCAAGTCTTCCGGATCTAGGAGCGGTTCGGATGGAGAACTCTCATCACTGGCGGCAGCAGTAGGCACAGGCTCCTGGTCAGGATCCTCGCTCGGCTCCGATAGCTGGAGACCCACCAGTTCTGCCATGCCCTGTTCATCCCAGAGGTTTTCTTGGGTACTCATTTCAGCTCCTCCCGTTGAAGTTCGCGGATGGCATAGATTTGCAGCCCTGCCTGACGAATGCTGTAGATGGCTTTTTCTAAGGCCGTTTCACCAGCGGGCACTGCTGGGGCCGTGACGGCTTGGACAAGGACCTCGCGATTTAATGTAATGGATTTCCCCGGGGCAACGGTTTCGTTAAAGACATAGAGCTGGGCCACCACATTGCCCTTCCAGCGTCCATCGCCTGCTACTGCTGGGGCTGAAACATGGTTGATGGCGATAACTACCTGGGTGCCCCCGGTAAACACATCTGGTGGGGTGAGGTCTGCTACCCGCTGCAGAAATTCCTGGCGAAAGTCTTCGGAGAAAGCAAAGCTGGCCTGCCAGCTGGCAGTTGCCACTTTTTGTTTGCCGCGTTCACCTTCGATCGCCAGCCCTGGATCGGCTTTGGGTTGACTGGCTTCCTCAGCGGTGGTCGCTGGTAGGCTGCCGCTCCAGTTAAACATCAGTACCAGGGTGTCATTGACAAAGCGACGAATGGTTTCGGGGGAGCGGTCCTGGGCGTCCATCGCTGCTACTCGAACGGCCTGACCATCCTGCATTTGTACCAGGGTGGGGGGCGCTTGACGGCTAAGGCGACTCAGGGCACCGGCCTGGAGAAACAAGATCACCAAATTGACCAGCTGTAGTCCCACACTGCCGAGGACAAAGAGCGGCATATAGTTGGTGTTGCGTTTCTCGATTAGTTGCACCATGGAGAGTTTCCTTATCGAGTGAGCTTATCGACGGGGACGATACATTCTGCGGCCACGCCAGTGCCGGGGAGATCGGGCAACGCCCCCCATGGCACCGGCACCCGCAATTGCCCCTGCGGCCCCGGTGAGTGATCCAAACACCGCCATGCCACCCCCAGAAGCCAGGGCCAGGGAGAGAATTGGAGCCAGCAGCCCCAGAAAGAAGGGGGCGATCAGCGGATGAGAGTTTTCAGCGTTGAGCACTGCCAGGGAAACCAACCCCGAGAGAATGTTGAAGCTCAGCTTGGCAATGGCAATGGAGAAGAAACCCGTTAACCAGGCAAACATTGGTTTGGCTCCCACTGGCAACAGGGAGCCCCCAACGGCCATCGGTCCCAGGGTGGCCGTTAATAACATTGACGCTTCCAGCAACCACTGAAAGGCGATATGCAGCGCCATCAAAATGCCTCGGGTCACGGTCTGAAACCCGGAACCGATTAAGGCTCCCCCAAACCGCAGCCCTGATTCAATTGCATTCCCACCGGCTTGGGCTTCTTCCCAGGCACGGGAGAGGGCATTGGGGTTACCAGTTCTAGATCGGTAGTCTTCAATAAAGGTTTGGGCTTCGGTAGCAGCCAGCTGGATACAGTTGGCCCGCTCTTCTGGGTTCTGGAGTTCGTAGCACTGGTTGCGGCGCTGGACAATCGTCTGCTCAACAGAATCTTCCAGGATGGCAATTTGATAGGCTTCCTGCAGACGAATATCGGCGGCAGTGTAGGTTAGAACTTCCTGATTGACCTGATTGACGTAGTCCCGCAAGGTAAGGGTGATCGCCGCTAAGCGATTACCGTTGTTGGAGAGCAGCACAATCACCAATAGCGGCCAGATGAAATCGGTGTAGGCTCGACTGCTTTCACCTTCCACCATCTGGCGGGTCCACTGGGTAAGAAACAACAGCAGGGTAGCCACCGCAAATAGAACCCCGACCCGTGCCAGGGAAAAGTAGAGACCTCCTTGAAGAACACTGTCCCAGAGCTGATTCCAACTTTCAGCCACCGCTTCCGACGCGATCTGACCGCCTTCGATGATGTCGGCGGTGTCGCGAGGAACCTGGGCAAGCCAGGGCAGTGGCGAACTGGAAAACATAGGGGCAAGGGGTCTTGAAGGGACTGACGTCATGACTGATTGACGTCGAGAGTCAAAAGCTAGAAGAGGTGAGCCTGGGCACTAATTTGCAAGGTGTCCATGGCGTTACCCATGGACTGGAGGCGACGGGCACGGGTTTCTTGATCCAGGCTTTGGGAAATATTGCTCAAATTGAGGTTGGCCAGCTGGTTATCCTGGCGGGATTGCAGCATTTCGGATTGGACTGCTCCGAGGACTTCTGATGTGCGGGAGTTTTGCTGGGCCATGTGTTTAATGGCTTCCTGGGTGGAGACTGCCACTTGGGCAGAATCGCCATGTTGTTGCACCTGGCCAATGGTGTCTTCTATCCAGGTAATCTTCTCGCGGGTAGCCGTCTGACCTTCTTCGCTCAGAATGGAGTCAATCTGAGCACGGGTAAGCTGTCGATCCACTTCGTTAGCCGTTTCCGTTGCGGCATATACCCGATCCGACTGGGCCAGATCGCCTTCTAGGGACTGGGCTAAGGTATCTACAATCTCTGAACGAGCCTGGTTAGGATCGATCAGACCCAGGTCACCCCGAACATTTTGGATAACAACATCCATCTCTCCAGGGAGAGAGTCCAATTGTTCTGAGATAGTTTCGTCGATGTAGGTTTTGGCATCCTCAAAGGCCTGACGGAAAATACCAAAGATATCTTCGAAAAGAGTGTCTACCTGGGAGGCAGAGGCAGACTCTACCGGGACCAGCAACAATGTGACCGTTAGGAGTGGTGCAAACAATAGACGAAGTCGAGGTTTCATAACAAGGTCTCCAATTCAGAAAGTTTCGAGAGAATTAAGGGGAGATATAGGCACTTCAGGATGGGGGTTACGCTGGGCAACCCAGCGTTCTGTCATTACTGAGAGCGGCTGACCAGATTGGATGGCAGCCACCAGTAGCCTGGAGAATTCGGCCAGGCCGGTAAAGTCATCCGGGCAATGGCGCAGCACCAGGGCACGGGTAGCCTGCTCGTCGGGGTTGTTGGCGCCCGCTGCCAGCTGGGCATAGGCAGGGTAATAGCGACAGTAGGTGTAGATACCGTTGTTATCCAGTAGCCACTGACTGTAAACGCCCTCAGGTTTCGGGAAAAAGCTGTCGCTGGCGTTGCGGCTGATGATTGATTTTGGATATTTGAGGATGTGTTCAAAACTCTCCACCGCCATCGGTTGAATCCGGCCAATCAGGCGAGTGGTCAGGTTCTGAAAGATTTTGGAGCTGGCGGGAGATTTGTAGACGGTATCAGGATCTTGAGCCGAGAGAATCACCCGAATCCCAGCCTTGGCACCGTTGGCGCAGAGTCGGCCAATCAGAGCACCGATTTCGTCAAACTCAAACAGAATGGGAGCTTCATCGATAAAGAAGATAGAGGCAGGGGCTTCCAGGGCACGGCGCAGGGCAGCTGAATAGGCAGAAAGGGCCAGGACAGCTGCATCTTCTTCGTTGGCAAGATTGCGCAGGGCAAAGACTAGCAACTGGGCATCAGTGGGAAAACTGGATGGCGTGGAAATTGCTTTACCCACTCGACTGGTGAGCCAGAAGCGCAGCCGCAGCTCAATCATGTTGAGGGCCGCTTCGATGTTGCCGCCCACCTGATGGAAATCCAAACGTTCTGCTGTACAGAAGTCTAGAAAATCAGCCAATGTAGGCGTTTGCTGCCAGGCAGCGGAGCCCAGGCGACCCTCCATGGCAGCCAGGTAACGGCGCTGGATTTGACCATCTTCGAAGAAGGCATTGAGGGCCAGCACCAGAATGGAACGGATAGTTTGGGTCATAACAGAGCCGTTAGCTGCTGAGCCCACGATCATTGTCAGCAGGGCAGATTCTAGAAATGACTGGAAGTCCTGATAGCGTTCCTTACGTTCGTCGGGGGATAGGTGACGCAGGTCCGGCTGCTCGAACAGATTATTGGACTCGCGGGAGATATCGAAATAAGCCCCACCCACAAACTGGGTATAGTCGGTAAAGGTGGACGTACCATCCGGTTTGGGAAAATCCAGGGCGACCACTGGAAAGCGATGGGCCAGCGCTTGGGTCAGAATGCCAGATACCAGCACAGATTTACCGGCTCGGGTAGTGGCGAACAGCCCTAGATTTTTATGCTGATTGAACAGGTCCAGATGGATAGGGCTGCCGCCTTCTTCTGCGATCAGCTCAAAGCCGCTGCGATCGCAAGGCTGGGTCAGCACCAGAGGCATCAGTCCTGGTACTTCGCCAGTTAGGTAAAGCTGCCGTCGCTTAAAGGGAGTGGCCATCAGGGTTTCCCAGACGATTGGTAATGTCTGGAGCCAAACCTTCCAGGCATAATCTTGCTCACGTTCAACCCAGGCGGGACGGCGGAACCAGCTCTGAAGATAGCGACAGGCTTCGTCGCGCTGCTCCAGATTAGGGCGATGAACCTAAAAGACCACAGCGGTGTGGACCGGCAAGGCCCCTTCGAAGAGTTCTTCCTGTGCTTCAATGGAGCGCTTGGCTTTCAGTTCTGCTGCCACATCGACCGAATTGCCCTCTTCCGCCAGGGTGGCGGTCATATTGGACTGCTTCAGCATTCGCTGGACAGCTGTTTTCACCAGCATTTCATTGGCGCGGGTCAGCTGGCAGAAGATTTCCGTATCTGCCACGGTGTCGCGGGAGAGCACTTCCCAGAGGTAGCGCAGCTGGGAAAACTCATTGGCCCAACCGCCCGGTTTCTCCATAAAGGTGAGGGGCGCAACATACTGACCGTTGACCTTCACCCATTTCTGATTAGCGGCTGGTACTCCAGCACGAGTAAGGAGGGTGGTGCTGTGAACTTCAGAATTAATTTGCTCATGCAGGCCCTGGTCATCCAGGATGATCAGCTGGGGAATATCGATAGGCTCACTGTGATTAAACCGTTTCCACAGGCGATTCCACAGGTCAGCCTCGCCCAGAGGTCTGACATTCAGCCCCATCTTGTTGGAAAGCACCTGCTCCCACAGCAAAAAGCCATCGGTAAAGGCTTTGGTGATCACCGTTTGCAGGCGTTGATTTTTGGCTTGGCGGAGTTCACCTGTAAAGGATTTCCAGAGGGTTTCGCCCTTGGCTATCAGGCGCTCAATCAGATCCTGTGCCCCTTCTGACCCGCTCTCAACGGTATAGGTAGCATAGAGCCTTAGAAACTTAGGTTTGCGCAGACCTTGCTGGGTCAGCTGTTGAACTCGGGCACGGTCGGCTGTCAACAAAAAACGTAACGGTTGGCTGGGGGCATGATCGCCCAATCGAGCCAAATCTATCTGCCGTTCTGCATCCGACGAAAAAGATCCCAGATGCAGCGTCAGGCGCTCATTACCAGGCAAATCCTTTAACCCCGACTCCAGCTGACTGAACGCCGTTTCAACCTGCTCGTCTGTCAGAGTGTTATGGATACCCTTGCAGTCAAAACCAAAGACGAAGCACAAATGCTCACGATTCTTTCCTTTGGTCAGGACATAGGCTCCCACTTGTCGCCCCCGCAGCTCGATCCGCAACAGTGCCGCCAGGTGGAGAGCATCTTCAAATGGAGTGAGTGAACCGATGAATTGATTGCCGAGTTTTAGCCGGTGTTTGCCGATTTTCTGTTTCATCGCTGGTAAACCTCAGATATCGGGCATAGCCACGACTCCAGGTGGGAGTCGGCACAAATTTGGCCGTAAACTTCCAGCTTTTGCCCCCGGTGAGAATCCACCAGGTAGACACGCCCCAGGCGGTAATAAACCCAATCGACACCCAGCTCAGATTAAACCCGCGCCCCACCAGATATGCTCCCCCGGTAATGCAAAACCAGGGAATAATCTGATCGGCAGGAATTGGCCCCAGTCGGGGTTGAGACCCCAGAATGGTATTAACTGGACGAAAATTGGATGGCATAACCGCTCAAGCATCCCTGAAAGTACGATTGGCTCTGCACCCTGAGCGACAATCAGCACTATGCAAGCGTTAACCGGTAATTAGAGTTGTAAGAATGTCACCAGCGGTGACTGCAATGATGATGATGAGTGGAGTCCGCGCAATCGTCTGCCAATCCTCATCTAGACGGGCGGAGTTGATCACCCGCACGAGCGAAATCCCCACATACAGTAGAAATAGGCCTCGCAGCACGTTAAACACCAGCGGAATCGCGTCGCCTGTGTCAGCCCCGAAGTTGGTCTGCATCCAGCTCTCAGCATCGCCAAAGAACTGAGCCTGGGCCGGATGGGCCATCAAGGTCATGGATATCAATAGTCCCAAACCCATTGCCAGCAGGACTCTGGCACGAAAACTCCGACGCCGGATAGACCGTCTAGCCAGGGGATATCGGTGGGTAAATGCCCTGCGCCAGGTAAAACTGCTGCCCAAAACGACGGTGAATGTCGGCAGCCACATCAGGCTATGCAGGAGCGCATCCACCCAGAGACAGCTGACGGCCATCGCTGTCAAAAGCACAATAGGAGGCTGTAGGTTTCTGTTAGAAATCCAGTTGATAAATCGGATTCTTTTATTTGATTTATTAGGCCATTTTTTCTGGGCATGACTGATCATTTAGACCTCCTAAAATCAGATCAGTGTGAAGCGATTTACAGGAACTTAAAAGAGCGATTGAATGTATCAGTCATCCACAGGATTTATTCAATATAGCAATTGAAAACTGACTGTCAACGCCTATAGATACAGACACATAAAGCGATGAACCTTGCCTTTCAGACTAGGCAAAAAATGAGTTTAGGGTCTGAATTCTTAACTTTTTGGGATATCAATCACGATATTGAGCCTTTCATGAAAATGGCCATTCATATCGAGCTGCTTATATATCTAAAATCAAAAAATGACCACAACAGATTGCGAAAAATTAATCACTAACTAGTGTCAGAAGTTAGATTGTTGCGCTTACTACAAAAAACAATCTTTGTATAGTTATCCTGATTATCTAAAATCCATCTTGCTAATGAGTTTAACCCTCAAAATTAGCCAAAAATCATAGTGCTAGGCCTGTAGAAAATAGCTAAATTTCAAAAGTGCAAAAGCCGTACATGTTTAAGTGTTGACGTCAGAACGTATTGACGTCTTATGGCTCAGCAGTTTTAATGTCTGCATGTCTGTTCCCGCCTCGGTCAAAACATTCAGTAGTTGAGACAGCTTTGAAAAAACGCACTGGAAGCGAGTGCTATGAAGACATTGAGCTGTCTGTCCCTATCGGGGGGACAGGGAAAGACATCAAGTGCGTTGCTTTTGGGTCGATTGCTGGCCCATCAGGATTATCGGGTGCTGATGGTGGATGCTGACCCCCAGGCGAATTTGACGTTTTATCTGGGCCATGAGGTGCAGCCGGATGCGCCGACGCTGCTGGAGGTTTTGAAGCGGCAGGTGGAAATGGCGGATGGGATTTATCCGCTGGCTTACGAGAATCTGTACTTGGTACCGGCTGATGAGG
>ERZ1740065.1575-NODE-1575-length-13806-cov-11.981165_pt1 | contig 13806 bp, 8 predicted proteins | sample MGYA00581738_ERZ1740065 | MGnify/ENA primary metagenome ERZ1740065 (study PRJEB43018, sample SAMN04849749) | marine metagenome | isolation source: floating plastic debris | place: Pacific Ocean | collected 2008-09-01 | study: EMG produced TPA metagenomics... | reverse complement strand
ACATGTGAAGGAAATAGGTGCGGAGTAGGAAACTAGCTCTTGTCTAAGTCTATTTTTTTAACTGAGAAATGAAATTCATAAGCTGGTACTCGAACTACTTGAAGTCGGTACTGGTAATTCATATCGAACTGTGAAATCGAATCGTGAAGGTAAGATCGTGATATCGATATCGTGGAAAATTTTCATATCGTAGCACCACTAGAAGGTACGGTTTTGTCATTCTCCTGCCAATTTTAGCGCACACTCCCGCTGCTATACGTGCTCACTTCCGCACACTCCCGTTCATGCGCGCACACTTCAGCACGTGCTGATGCACGAATATCGAATATCTAAACCAATTAGTTGGATATAGAACGATCAAAATTAAGCAATTCACTGTACCTAAAGGTATAACGAAATAACGACCTTTGTACCGTGTATCGTATCAAATGACCTTGTACCGAGGTGCATGATAATACCGAAGTATCGTGACACCACTAGCAGTGCGGATTTTGTATCCCTCAAAGATAAGTTTACTTGGCAAGAGTGGACAACTCCTTTGATCAAGTGATCTCTCTCATTGTGTAAGCCAGCGATGCGGTTAACAACAGCGTCGGACAGCTCTGGTGCTCCCCATGCTAAACAATGCACTTTGAACATCTTAGAAATCTAGCCCACTCCCCCCCTCCTAGGTCCGGATGCACTTTCTGATTTATCAACTTCTAACTATTGTATAATCATTGGAGCTATGGGTGTGAGTAGTGACATCCTTGGCATTACTCTTTGTTTACTATGATCATGATTGCTGAACAGGTCTCATGTAATTGGTCTGTGTAGCCACCATGCCTGTCCAGCCCTACGCCACCATGCCTTTCCGACCCTATGCATCATTTAGCATCGAAACCTCACTCTGTGTAGCCACATGTAGCCAGACTTGTGGAGCTCATCTCAGCCACTTCACCGCTGTTTTTAGTCTTTTTCAATGACACAGACAGCTATGATGGAGATGTGGATTGTGCAGAGTTCTATCTCATACGGTACTATGCTGTTTGAACTCATCTGTCTCTCATCACAGATTCAAAGCGAAACTACTAGATTTAGCTGGGCAAATGAATTTTTTATATGGGTACTGCTCATACAGAATCAGTAGGAGGCAGCTGCTATACTAACTTTGTCACAACTTCTGCACAATCTACTTTAGCCTCCACTTATTTTGACTTCTGTAAAATGTCTCATTAACCTTTTATTTCAGTGACTTCTAGTCATAAAGCCTGACACTCCCCTAATCCAAAACTGTTGCTCCAGGTGTCAAGGGTATGCCAAAGCTACAAAAAAACAGTTTGCCTCAGAATTCACGCCTTGACATGTCGCTAATCTCGTGGCGTGATGCAAAACCTCAGGAAATATTTAACTGCTCTATTCCTCTTTGTGTTTTTCTGCTTAGCTGTTAGTCAAAGTGGAAGCACTATCACTGGATGTGCAAGCACAAGCTTCTATGGGCATCGAGTTACTTGCCCTTCAGAAAACAGACTACTAAGAGGTATCCATTGTTTTTACTATGTATTGCTTGCTTATGCAGCCGTTTCATTCAGTGAACGAGGTAAAGTACTTAATCTCTAACTTATTTGTGAAATTGTCACCCAAAGCAGAGCAACAACTATACATGGTGGGACCATGGGTGACTATGTTATAGAGGTTATATTTATGATGGGTGTCAAATTTATACTCCTTTAAAGAGGCACCAATAACAATAATCTCGCTGCAGTATGAGTGTTAATAAGTACTTAGATGAGACGTTCACACTGACTGGCTCCCCTGAGAGAGCTTGTATACCAGAGGTTCCTGGTACAGTTTTCTCTCATATTGTCGAGGGAAGTGCCCCCTCACCATACTGGTTGTATGGCTTAGAGGGGGGAGGAGTTTTGATTTGGTAAGTTAGCAATTGTGGTTGGATGCTCTTCCTAACATCACCGCAAATTGGATTCAAACTCAGAGTCCCTTATACAAGGTCCTATCCATCCATCCATGATTGTTCCATGTAACTCACACCGATATGGGAAGTATATTTGGTCATTTTACTTTTGTATGTTATTGTACTTGCAGGTTTCTGCCATTGTTGGTGCGATCATGAAACATAGCACGCCCTTTTATAACAGCACGGATGTCCCCAGCTGTTTCAACAGTCCTCTCTGCCTGAATGCAAATCTCCAGTTCCCCATGATCGCCATGAGCTTCCTCAGCCTCTCTGTCAACATATTCCATCTGGTCGTCCTGGCGAGCATCAGCTCATTGAAGAGGAGTCCATTCATGACAGTGATGAATGCCATCGCGACGGCGGACATCTTATACTCGATATCCTCTTTACTGATCCTATCATGCAAATTGAGAAGGATCTGCAGAGCATCTTACTTTTTGAGTACCTTGTTATCGTCTCAAATGAGTTTTTCATTCTGCCTGCGATACTTCTACCTTGCCACAGCACTTGTTGAAAGGCTGCTCTCCACCTACCGCCGTTCATTGTCTAAGGAAGCTCTCAATCAACTTCACTGGGTGTTGATTGGTGAAGCCTTTGCTCTAGTGATAGTACTAGTCATTCAGGAATCTCTGTATTACAGACACATCTGCTACTCAACAGTTGCAGGGCCTATAAACGCGAGCCACCCCGCTACCAAGATTATCAATTCCATAGCACTGTGTGCACCTTTAGGAGTCATGCTGATTGCCATTCCCATGCTGTCTATCCAACTATACCGACTGAGCAAGAAGTCTGTGACGAATACTCAGAAGTCTATTGTCGCGGCTACAAAATATGTCATAATTACCGGACTCATGTTTCTTCTTTTTCCGTTTGTGATAATCGTCCGTGTTGTCATCTATGAAGAACTTCCCAGCAAAGAACATTTGTTTAACGCTCTGCTAATGATGGCCCAGTCTCTCTATGGCATCCTGAACACCGTTATCTATGGGCTGATGAGCAAAGTCTACCGAAAGCAATTGTATAGGTTAAAAAATAAAATCTCTTCCATTGCGTCCTGAATGAAGCCACCAGAGACAAAGTCCAATTTTTCATCCGGATCAGATAGTCATTTACTGTTCAGCGTAACTGTTGAGGATTTCCGTTATATTTTGCCGGCTCACTACTTGTACGTGTGTAACACACATATATCCATGAAAGAAAAATTATTTACCAGCTTTGAGTTTCACTGCATATCAGTTGTCTTCTCATACGCGGGATTCATCTGAAACAGACTCTACCTGCTTACTTCAAATCATTTTCTGTGCATAATTCTATGTTCATTAGCTTTTGACTTTCAATAGAACTTTCTGATGAATCTATGCTGTTTCAATAGTTCAGCTGGAATTTTCCCAGTCCCATTCCTGTTACACTAGTCATAACTACCAACGAATTAAAGGTATGGAGAAGATCCGAGTCTGAGATTATTGTGATAAGATTAAGGCAAGATTCGTCCTTCAATCTGAAATATGTAACAAGCTAAAAACTGATGTTAAATAGTGTCGTATTTTCATATCATTGCTCTTCGTGCAGGAGATCATCAAATGTAACTTTATGATCCACTCTTTTCCAGGTATGTCATCTTTTCTGACAAAAGCTGCTAGAGATATATCCACTCATCTGTCTTGGGTCCCAAAGTGACGGACATGCCCTCTCTGTGTCGGGTAGCATCACATTTTTGTTTTATGGTCCTAATTCATGCTAAGTGATGTGTCTGGCACAGCATCAGAAAATTGCATGGTCCTTTTTTTCACGGTAGCCCCAGCAATGACATGTTTAGATATCGCGGACGGGAGCCAGATGGGTTATTTGTAAACTAGTACAGCGAGTTGCCGAGTTGCTTAGGTCTGCGATGTCTAATCTTACAACCTTTAAGCCATACAGCCAAGCAGCCGCACAGCCGCACAGCTATTACTTTAACATGCTTGAGCTCAAATCAGTGATATCTAGCTGTAAGACCATTTGTAAACACAGAGGAGTCAGCCATGTTGGATCAATAGCATGAATCTTTATTTTATCTAGCAGTAATAGCTAAGACTGAAAGCAACAGTTTCAGACTTTTCATCATAGATGGCAAGATATAGGACTATAAATACAGGGTGCTAGGGACTCACTCTTCCTGAACCTTGACCTTGACCCATATCTCAGAACTCCTACCCTCATACAGCTATGATTCTGCCATGTTTGCGGTTGGCTCTACAAGGGTAAACCTATAAATTACAAACAAACATGGTAAAACCAAAAGTAGCAGTGTTAGTCTTCAACTTCTGCATCTAAAATACGATCTCATTCAAAATACCGGAGACTTTTTATCCGCGCTTTTCACTGGCATGTAAGGTAGTTTCCACATATCTCAAGCTCTCAACCCCTGCGTAGTGATTATGTGCGAACACCAGCTGATTCATTCCATCATGAAGAACATGATAAATAGCCTGGCTTCTCCTATCGAACTTCAGCAATCCATCATTATTTAATCTCTGACACGAAAGACTATCTGTCTAATTTCTTTATTGCGCAAGAGTCAGTGTTATTAGTAACTTACTGACCCCAACTTATGCTAGTGCAGCTACAACCTATGAGGTTTTTATGCTACCTAACTAGGATCACAAGCTATGAAGTTGTGTCTTCATGATGGTAGAACTTATTCGTAACCTCATTCGGTGTGAAACTGCCGAATCACCCGGTACTGAAAACAGGCACAAGGAAACCAGCCTATTGCTAAAATTTAGCATTTAGCAATTGTGTTTGATGACATGAAATACACCCTATGACATTTTAGATAGCTTGAACTACCTCTGCAAATACTGGCGCGGTCTCACTACGGCATGTTCATTCACGATATTCTTCACTGTGTCAATGCAGCAGTGTATAGGTTGAGGCTAGAATAGTGTTCTTCTTCACTCCTCTGTACCATTCGGTATCATAAAGGCATTCCTACTACAATCTGTAGAACCCCTGGTAGTAAAACAATATCTATCGTAGGTCAATAAGTACTAATGGCACAGGATCAAACTCCTGGCAGTACTGCACTTGAACTCCTCTGCTGCTTTTGATCACAATGGTAATGCCATAGCATTGTGATGGCCATCGGTATCCTCAGTGCTGGCAGTACCATCAATGCAGTCAGTACTGGCAGTACCATCGATGCAGTCAGTACTGGCAGTACCATCGATGCAGTCAGTACTGGCAGTACCGTTGATGCAGTCAGTACTGGCAGTACCGTCGGTGCAGTCAGTGATACTTAGAGTTTAAGATTTACTTTACTTATGTATATGAGTCGCTGAGAAGAGAAATCCTATGCTTTGCAGACTTAAGAAAGTTGGCAAGCAGTTAGGAAAACGAGAAAAATCCGATCTACGAACTGTAAATGGCGTGGTTAGAAAAAGAAACAATAGAACTTACACCAGATCTTTTCCGGGCGCACTGCCCCATAGCCCCCGCTGGAGCTTTGCCCCAGGCCCCATAAGGGGCCTTGGCAACCCCTGGACCCCAGCCTATGGAGCCCTTACTTCATCACATCTCAAAAACACCTCTAAGGATGCATTACTCAAGACAGCGCACACCTGCATCCTATTGTCAGATATGCTGCAGTATATAATACAATACAATGCAATAATGGTCTTTCAATACATATCTTAAGGGAGGAGGTGAGCATCTAGGTGGTTATCACTAGACCACCTGATGTGAAATGATGACTGTTCATTGACATGCTGTGGTATGATTTGAAAGAGAGGGGGAGAGAGAGAGATAGAGAGAGCAAGGAAGAAAAGAAATGAGAGGAAGAGAGAAGGGAGGGGGAAGGTGAGGGAGGACCTCTCTTCCTCAGCCCTCCTCTTCCTCTCTGCTCCCCCCCCGCTCCCCTCCCCCCCCCCTCTCCTTATGTCAGGAAGAAAGGAGAGGGAGGGCAGAGCGAAGGAAGATAGAAGAGAGCGGGAACGGGAGAAAGAGCAAAATAAATAGGAGTGGAAAGATATGTTGAGGATGCTGAGAGAAGTCAACACAAAGGCAATAAGAACAAGGAAGAGACAAGAGCAAGGAGGAAGAGCAAAGAGTAAACATGAGAAAGGGAAGGTGTAACACAGTGAGACAGGTTTAAACTCCACAGTGTGACCAGTGAGCCAGTTAACGCTGTTTGGTGCATCGTTCACTCCCCTGAGAAAGGCATTACACCTTTTACATGGGAGTGGGAGAGTTACCGCAGCCATACTAGCTGTATGACCACAGGAATGTTTATTAGTGTCCCACAGGAGCAATTATGGTAGGATTTCCTTCCTGACACCACTGTGCCTGGATATTGCACCTGCACAACTTTTACAGGGGCCCATGGTGAGAAATCTCCCAGTCACGGCTGCTCATAGCAAGACAGATTAAGTTACCAGTTGTTCGAGAGCACACTCTTCAATATATTACGCCGTTATCTAAAATGGAGTCTACTTCACAAATGGAGTAAAAGTACCTCCCCAATCAAAGATATCAAGGTCTATGGAGTTATGAACATGCCTATGATCATCTTTGAGTTTACTCTTAGCAATGCGATGACAACTCCAAAAAAGATGCGACAACTCCGACGTAAAATCAGTTTTATTTAAAATTAGATATTTCTTTCAAATCGCCATATTTGTTGAATTAAATAGTTTCCCACACTACATTTTCCACTTTCATAATACCTTTCCTTTTTTAATGATGTGACGGCAAATAAAAAAAACAAATAAAATGAACTCAATGAACTAAAAAACAAGTCATGGATCAGCGGATCAGCAACAGATAAATGAGCTAACACATTTTATTCTCATCTTTTCGCTTGCATACGGACCAATATGTTCAAATAGTGATCACATGACTGGTCACATGATGAATAATGCTGGCAACATCTTGATTCATCATGACCACTGATAAGGGAGAGACGATGCAGGATTCTGCGTTTCGATTCCATTTCGAATTTCAAATCTAGATAATCGATGATTCAATTATTTGATTCTTCAATGGCCAACTTCATAAGATGACTTACTATGCTCATGCATTCTGGCAACAAGAAGATCACAAGCAAGTTATAGTCATAGCATTCTGGATGTGGCGATCAAAAATGTTAAGAACAGATGTATAATGAGTTTTGGCAGCATAGATGAACACTGGTTACATTTCTGAATTAGAAAAAGCAATCAAAACAAGCATTCTGAGTTTAGAGAAAATCAATTTTTCAGACAATCGCTAATCGACTATGCATCGTTTCACGCCTAACCACTGATCAATTTGTCAGAATTTACTTTGCAATGACATTAACTATCAAAAGCCAATAATCACCAATCACCTCACTCGGATGCTGCATCGACAAAACTGTAATCAATAGCCAAAAGCCTTATTCCTATAGTATGTTCTGAAGCTTAAGAGAATTGTGCTAATATTGAGGGAACTTGGCTGTGTCAAATTGTAGAATGGTTTTTGGCGCTGTGGCGAATTTATGTAAAACATAAATATTATGATGTGTTGTAAAAGCAGTCAAGGAAATTTTGTCTTCATCCCCACCTGACCTCATCTCACCCACTTAGAGAGCCATCTTAATCTTAAGAAGGTAAGAAGGCACAATAAACATGGCTGGTAGGTTCTTGGATTACCTGATAGGAGCCTGTCATGCAGGTGGCCACTGGTTTCCTAACTCACCATTGCTATGCTGCGACCAACTGTTTGTTCAATAGGTGCTGGCTTGATATGGGAATAGTCATACCCTAACGCAATCTAGGGCTAATCCTTTGTGCAAGCCACCAGCATTTTTTTTCACGCGAAAGGGGGTGATGCATTTGAAGTGAAATTTACAGCTCTGCTTCGATGCTTAGGAACTGAAGGTTTTTCAAACGTTATGTGTGAGGAAGCCTTGAAAAGAATGATTTCTACTCTTTAACGGTTTGTAAATTGATATTTAATGTGCAGTTTTAAGATATACACTGATGCAATACTACGTAAGGACTTTTCTTTCACAGTCTCTTGAAATGTGACTTTGTCTACCTTACTTTTGCAGCATAGTTCCCGACTGTGTCAATAATTCAAATGAGTCATCTCAATTCATGCATTTTGACTCATATTTTAGTTCAGAAAGCTGTGGTTTAGTGACGTCCTGTCCACGGTCCTTTAATCACTACAAAATTGCTGCAACATTTCTGAACTCACAACCAAGCACAAGACAAACCCCTAATAGCACTACCTACTATTACAACCATACAAACTGTTGAGCTCTCCCAGATGTGCTTGTTGTGAAGGTAGAGTCAGGTGGGCACAAAATTTTAGCTGTACCCAAACGCCGAAGTCGCCAGAGGGCTTTACGCTTGCATTAGGCCAGTTCTGAAACTGGCGTAGGAGAGGACAACTCCCAGCGTACATCAGTGCTGCTGACAGGACTAATGCTCACTCAAGAAATGATAAATCCTGGCCCGATACCGACTCGCCAACCGACCTAAGGAAGTATGATGCCAAAGTTGTCAGATCACAGTAGCTTCATCAGGAGTTGTGCCCTCTTCCGTAGTAATACCAGAAATGCTATATAGGGTCGAGTTTCTCCATAAAACTAGTGATGTCAGAGATGGGATTTGACTAGCTACCTAAAAGAGGGGTCTGAACCTGGATTGAGGATAAATTGTTGGATATCAACCATTCGATTTCTATTACGTAAGGACTTTTCACTTGTATTTACTATGAGGTGAGCAAATACTCTCATCACTGTCAGCGCACACATTCAAAATTTCTGGACGTTTTTAGTCAGTTCATCGCTTTCAATTGCCGTTCACAAATACTGTGGATCAGTTTGCACAAAGATCATGCTCGTTGTTGCCCACAACATTTGGCAAAGAGCTGTGGAATTCAATAATCCAAAGATAAACTTACTTGAAAGTCTTTTCATGGCCATTAATTTACTACAACACTGCTCATCGAATGCAGGTAATTTTTTACTTGGGCGTGTGGCACACAGAGAAATTGCTGTCTCAAACAATGCAAAAGTCATAGATCTAGGGATGAAATCGCAGCTGGGAAAGATGTGTGAGGTAAGATTCTATGGGCGATTACTTAACTTAGTAAGTTCCAGTAGAATTCATGAAAAGTGTACCTGCAGATCATGAAAACTAATGTGGCGTATATCTACACTGAATATTCATAACCGCATGAAACGAAAACGGGTGCATCTTGAAATAGCATGCAAATGCGCTTACTGTTGAAGCCGCACCGTCTGAAATCAAATTATGCCACTTATGATTGAATTCATACACTCTAAAGTTAGATGATGAATGAATGTCAGTACAAACTACAAAGAAAGTTATCTCATTGGTAATATAAAATTATCCTATTGAGAATATCCTGAAAAGATTTATTGCTGTGTCAGTAACAAATAAAGTTATAGCACTCATGATAGCCAAGTTATACTCCTCGTAATAAATGGCGCTCTGAGCCAATAGTGGAAAGAGAGAGAGAGAGAGATAGAGAGAGAAATAAAGAGGGAAAACAAGGGAAAGAGAGAGGAGAGAGGGTGTGGAGGAAGTAAGGAAGAGGTTGGGAAGGAGAGAGGATAGAGGGATGGACGGAGCAAGGGAGGGGAGGGAGAGATGGGAAAGAGGTGGGGGAGAGGGTGAGGGAAGGAGCAAGGAGCAGAGGGAGGGAGAGGGGAGGTAGAAGAAGAGAAGGAAGGATGGATGGAAGAGGAGAGGGGAAGGAGGGAGGGAGGGAAGGACAAATGGACTGGAGGGAGGCAAGAGGAGAGAGGCAAAGAAGCCAATAGAAGAGGGAGATGAGGAGAGGAAGCGGGAAGGGAGAGAGGAGAGATGGGAGGAAGGAAGAAGAGAGGGAGAAGAGAGGGAGGAGGGGTAGGGTAAGGAAGAGAGAAAACAAAAGGCTAGGAGAGTGTGGGACAGAATGAGAGAGGGGAGAGGAGCAAGAGATGGAGAAAGGAAAGTAGGGAAGGAAAGGAAAGACAGCAGGCAGATAAAAGAGGGAGAGAGGGATTGGGAGGAGGATGGTCGGAATGAATATAGCAAGGAAAGAAAAAGGAGAAGACGAGAAGAAAGACCTCGGAGGGAACAGAGAAGCAGAAAAAATAGAGAGGCATGGAGGGCGTGAAGTGGACTGTGAATGAATGATGAAGCAGAGGGTGCAAGGGTAAAAGGAAAGAAGGATCTGCACCCATAGCATTAGGGGGTAGGAACCACGGAAGAGGTGGGACTCAATAGAACGGTGGGTTGTGGAGAAGAAGCAAGGAAAATAGGGGAGATGTAGGTGGTGAGAGGGGGAGATGGAGAGTGTAAACGAGGGGAACGGGATCACTGTAACCCATTATGATGTATAGCTCAGTATGACGTAGTAGTGTCACACTAAGATTATTTAAGTATGACCACTATATGGCATATGAGTTGCAAAGTTGATATGACCAATCCATGTCATACTAACTCAGAGATCGGCTGGTCCAAAACAGGAAGTCTCACTTACTTTGGATGCGTTTCAAAAGTTTGAGTACATTGCTGGAGATCTTAGCTAGTAGTGAAAGATTAAAGCTGACAAGTCTCTGCCATCAGGTTTGAGGTGAAAAGACTACAGAAATCTTTCTCAACATGTCCGTATTTTCCAGCTTTGCCGCAAGCCATGGTGTAGCATTGCCTCCTGTAATGTCACATTTCCAGCTCGGCCAGCTCAGAGACCGATCATGATGCAAACGTACAAAATAATCTATAAATGCGACATTTACACCGCATATCAGTGCATTCGATCACACAACAGCTGATATACACGCAATTAAACGCAAAGGCTGGCTTTGACAGCTTCTCTTGCCCGGTCAATCCCTCGCATTCCAGAGGTAGCTAGTCAAAACTAGGAGCTTAATGTCTCCGCGTACAGACGCGACCTCGGAAATCCTCTGGAGATTATTATATTTCATAGAAGCTTGTCATACAAGGTAGATGTACAGCCATCTGCACTGGATATTTAGCTTGCTAAGGCTTCATCTGATGACTTTCTCAAGTAGCCGTACTTGAGGTTGAGGTGAGTGGAATTATAAATGTCTGATATGCTCCAGTGTAAAATCATCTTCGCTACCGCAACAGGCACCAGCACCACTGGGTAGGCAGTGTTGCCGTACTACTGTCAGCGTCTTCAGTAGTATCAATGCTTCCAGTACTATCAGTGCTCTCAGTACTGCCGGTGATATGGGTACTGTCAGTACTTTCACCACTTTCCATGCTCAGAGCGCAAGTGCAGGAACCTGCAATGTTTTGAGCACTGTTTTTCAACGCCATACCATTCCAGCAGTGGCAGCAGCACTGGTAGAACTACTATCAATATGATGGGACATACCTGAGCTGTATCTATGGCTGTGACACTTGTAACTATGGTGATTCCATTTCCATTCCATTTATGGAGTTATTAGTATCCATTCGTATTCGACTTATCATCATGTGTCTTATCATTCAACACGCGGCCATCATATATTGTTATCCTCAGAGGAGTGATGGACGTTTGCTCCAACAGTTTGAACACAGTGGTCATTTCTAATTTGTTTGGCTCCTTTTCCCTTTAAACAGGGTGGAGGCATAGAAGAAATATGCTAAACATCACCGAGGCTGATGGAGAAGTAGTTCCTACCTGCATTGATGAACCACTTTGCTTGAGTACTGAGCTGCAACTCGCCGCCATTACAGTGAACTTTGCATCATTCATGATTAACATATTTCATCTGGTGATGCTGGGAAATATCACAAGGCGCTCCCACAGGACCTCATCGTTCATTACATCAATGAAAGCCATAGTAGGGAACGACATCGCGTACTCACTGTCATCAATACTGGTTCTTTCCTGCAACATCCGTGAGATTACGCAAAGATCTCACCCTTTGTCTCATCTACTCTCACCACAAAGTTCTGCAGTGACAACAATCAGATATGTCTTCTTGGCTACGTCAATGGCTGAAAGACTGATCTCGTTGTATCTCGTCCGATTCAACAAAGCGCTCAAGCATGTTCACTGGCTGTTTTTGGGAGAAGCAGCTTTACTGATTATATCTATGTTTGTCAAAGACTTTCTGCAATCCTATGGGGTTTGCTACGTTACAAGTAAAGGAGCGGTGAACTATCATAGTCAAATCGCCCGATGGGTGATGGGAGCTCCACTCGCCACATCAATCACAGTCATAGTGATATCTATACCCATTCTCCAGTACCAAGTTCACCAGCTGAACAAATGTGCCATAACAAACAAGCAACGGTCAATCACTGCTGAAACGCGGTATGTTGTCATCACGGGAGCCATCTTCCTCGTATTACCCATACTGCTGTTTCTACGAGTGAATGTACTAACACCATACCATAGCGCCACATGGTTTCAGCCACTAATTCTTCTGAGCCAGGCTTCCTACGGGATAATAAATACAGTCATCTACGGATTTATGAGTAAAGTGTACAGAAGAACATTAGGCAAAGTTCTTCGGATAGCGTGAAGCTTTGACCCGCTAACATTTCCATATGATTTCATGACCGTATATCTTCACAACTGACAGATGTCATGTTGCTCAATGCCAGAAGTAGCTTGAACTAGAAAATGGTTCAGAAGATTGAATGTAGAAAGGAATATTTCCGAAGCATTTCCGTCTGATGTATCATGTGATATCTACTATGATTATATGCACCTAAATGTATATTAAGAATATCTAATAAACTTTTATGAACTTCAGAAGCTTCCTAGCAGCACCAAATTAGTCCTTTCTGCTCACCCCTGTTTATAGCCTGGTTTCAATATAGCTCGCAAACGCTGCCGATAAAGTCGCAGACGCCGCCGATAAAGCCGCCGATAAAGTCGCAGACGCCGCCGATAAAGCCGCTGATAAAGTCGCAGACGCCGCCGATAAAGCTGCCAATAAAGGCGCAGTATGCTGCGGTGATATGGAAACCGAAAGACTGCAAGTATTACAAGTAACACATGTTTGCCGCTGCGGCTTGCAACAAGTAGACTTCAGTTTGATGCTGTAGAAGTTAAATATGCTGGTAAAATAACCCTAAGCTAAGTAATTTTGAAGAATTCAAGCAAAGAAAGTTCATGATCTGTGAAGTCATAATACAACTATATTGCCTATAAAATGCCACATACAAGAAGCTTGGTCAATATAGCTCCCATACAAGCTATCATTTGAGCATCATGATCAACAACTCACTGCAAGGTCAATATGACTTTCTTTCTGAGTCTCATGTTATTTAGACCAACCTTCTCATATGCAAGGCATTGTCATAAGGACTAGTTGTATTATGACATCACAGATCATCAACTTTCTTTATTTTTTCAACTTGACTTTGCTGAGTATTTTTTTAACAAAATATTCAACTTCTGCAGCATCAAGTTACATGGATATATCTCTGGTGATTTCTTCCTTCCAGTAAAAGCACATGCTTACAGGGCAGTGCCAATGGCAGGTACGACATTGCCGTACCACTTTATACTAGAATTTTAAAAAAACGGAATTTTTCTCCTCTGGGAAAACTTTGTGGGAAAATTTCACACTATTTTGTGATACCCGGAACCATATGTGACAGTTGATCACCCAATCACAGCCAAGTAGAATGATATCAACTTTGACACCACGAATTTCTCTAGAAATGTGCAGTCAAACACGGCCAAAAGAATAATAACGGACTTATGGTGCTGGAATCATTGTCTGTACATAAAACAATAGATTCCTCTCCACCTCTCTCCCTCACTCTCCATCTCCTTTCCTCTCCACCATCCTCGTCCGCTCTCAATTTCCTTGCCTCTCAACCTCCTTGCCTCTCAACCTCCTTGCCTCTCAACCTCCTTGC
>ERZ1740065.1574-NODE-1574-length-13810-cov-11.197310_pt1 | contig 13810 bp, 4 predicted proteins | sample MGYA00581738_ERZ1740065 | MGnify/ENA primary metagenome ERZ1740065 (study PRJEB43018, sample SAMN04849749) | marine metagenome | isolation source: floating plastic debris | place: Pacific Ocean | collected 2008-09-01 | study: EMG produced TPA metagenomics... | reverse complement strand
ATGAACGCATAGTTTGTTCTTGAGAGTTCTTAAGAATTCTGAGAATTCATATCTCCTTCTTGGACCTCTCCTCCATGAATTTATACAAGAATTCATAAGAACGACATCAGAAATTCTCAACAAGGAATAAAGAATTCTGAGGAACTTGACAAGAATTCCCAAGAACTGCTCATGAGCATGTTGTGAATTCTCAAGAATTCATAAGAATTCATCAAGAACAAAATCAGAATTCTTGAAAAAGTTCATGGAGGGGAAATAGACCGTTACCGTGGTAGCTTCCCTGTAATTATATTACCTCATCCATAGTTTTAGAAGGTTACCATGGCAACTGAGGGAACATTTGCCTGGAGAGAGGGTAAGGCTCGCAATTGCAAAGCAACAGGTAATGGAAACAGCGAATAGAATTGAAAGGAAGCATATTCTATGGCGATAGAAACTTCCTTGTTCACTCCAATGGGAATGTTAGCAGATATCAGTGTGTGTCCTTACTCTAGTCATTGATTGGCATACAGAAGTCATAGCAATCCAACAGGTTCGAAATATTAGGAACGCTTCCTGATTGAGATTGATCTGTTGGTAATAAACCAAACCATAGTCACCCTTCACCTGGCAGTAGGAGGAAACTAGAGGTCTGGAGGTCAGGCAGAGAGGTGTATTAGACACCAGCCTCTCCTGGAGTTACAACATCGAGGAGCAGTGAGTGGAAAATACCATTTACAATCCAGTCAGATGAGGGGGGAGTGGATTCTGGCCGCATTACCATGCTTCGATTACCTCACTTTGATATTAACATGTTGAAACTGTAAAGACTTTAATCTCTCACATTGCTCCGCATTTTCATTTCGCAAATGAGAAATGAAGCTGCAGATATTCGTTCTGATCTTTGTCTTATGCCTACTCTGTGCATCAACAAGCATGGCTCAGGAAAGGAGAGGCTCGGTAAGTCATCTCTCCATTTCTTATCATACACCATGTTTGGTATACTGAACCATTTAACCGCTGAAGTTGACCCAACGTAGCAGAAAGGATAGACCTCATGGGGTTTTACAATACTGCAAAACTGTTTTTACCTTGTATCTTTCAGCATTTTTGCTCTCCTCTTGGCAGACATCTAGGTCTCACACCCTGGTGCTACGCCGATGCCACTCATGTTCTACGTTGGCTTAGGTTTCGCTTAGTAGGCTTTATGCCACCTGCATAGCACTGGCAAAACATTGGTGCGTTTGACACAATTTCAGCGATTGTGACATGCCTTCCTAAAGGAGAGTAAAAATTCACATATTTCAACACCAAATAAGATATTTCAGAGCTGGATTGAAAGTTTGGCTTCTGTGAATCTCCTATTTAGGTGAATATATGCAGGCATACGCATGCATGTGCGCACATTTACCCCACATGCCGGAGCGCGTGAGTATGTGCGGGCATGTGCGCACATATATGTGGAAATCAACGCAAGCTTCACAGGAGGCGAAATTTTTACCACAAAGTTGATGTAGTAGCCTTTCATTTTATGCCAAGTAGTGGAGCAGCAGGGAGTCATAGGGAGTGCGCTTAGCATATGTATTGTGGTCACAGCTTCTGAGTTTTGTGTGTGCACGGCTAGCACACTGACAGACAGATAGACATGACCTTTAACTCTAAGCCTACCATATTTAAATGGTTCTATCAGATCCAGGCTTTAGTTTTACCTACTGCATACATCCATGTCTTGGCATCTTAAAAGTAATAATTGTAATAGCAACTCGAAAGAACTGCTACATTTGGATAGATCTATATGTCAAACACAAGTTCGAACGGAATCTCTAGAAATGGCATACACCATTATAGAAATTCCTAATGATTTCAGCAAAGCGCTAAAGATCTAGCTATTGAGCAGTATTTCTGAGTTGCTTGTTTTAGTTAAAGAAGCTTTACTCTTCGAGAAGACTTCATAACATCCTCTTTTCTTTTCCCAACCCATAGGATCCTGTTGTTCTTGGAGCATTACTTCAAAGAGCATTAGATAGTTCGGGTTATTTTACATCCAGTGTACCAAACTAAACTACCAACCAAAGATTATCAAACAACGACTAGAGGTAGATTATGACTGGCTCAGCCACATTTCATTGTCGTATTTCAGCTTCGGTGCTGCTGGAAGTGTTGGATCAAGTTCAAGTCCTGCCGTGTGAGACTATCCAAAGGTTTCCTGTGCAAAGTACTGAAGAAGAAGCCATTCTTTTCTTACCGCTGCAAATGTAGATAGAGAGCGCCTGACATTGACTCGCTGGCTTGATCTGATATTGCATGAGTATTTTACTTATCAGAACTTATGAAATAAATGCTGCTGATCCTGATGTCAATCCTGCTGCCATTGGTGCTGCTGTAAATCTCATACTGATGAGCTGACATTACACCGAGTCAACTGGATCATCCAGGACCATCCGCATTACTACCTGCCTCGGTAGCTGTCGTTTGCCGCCACAGAGCAAGTGTGAGTCTGTGACAGCAGCCTGTCCATTCTAATGCTGTGTTATAACCACAGCCCTCATTGACTTGTTTGGAAAGCATTCCTGCATAAGAAGTAGTCTTGCTGACATGCTTGATTTCCAATTTTGTTCGGAGAGATAAATTGAATATGTAGAGGTAGGGGTCCGGTGGGTGGAGGCATTGACTGAAGTATTTAATCTTGGGTGGTCCTCATTAACCCTAACGCTTTTGATGATAACTCAGCAAACAAAAAGTTCAGGTTTATGCTGCTGACACCTTGGCGTTATGCAAACAATTTGCCTCAACTACCTGACTTTGCATTCAAATAAACTGATTGTGAACTGTAAACTGTTGCCATCATTGATAAACAATATGTTATGGTGTTGACTGATGGAAGTTGAGCTTTGGACATCTATAAGTTGATAACTTCTGTGTGTTTCGAAAAATTCTGGATCCAGTACCCTGTTCATGGAAATAAATTCACTTTGTCGTGTCAACATAGAAGCCAACCATACGTCAAGTATGTATGGAAGATTTGTGCAGACCTTTGGCTTTGCCAAACCACAGCAGTTCCCCATCTCACTAATTGAAAGTTTGAGTTATATTTGTAGCCCGGTGCCAGTCTATGCATTGCACGGGTAAATGGATGCAGCTTCCTCGGGTAGTAAGAAATTAGCAATAAAAAGGCAGTAAATGATCTCAGTTTTTAAGGCTTGTTGACATTTCTGAATTGTAATTAGCCTCAGCTCTGGTAATGGGGCTGGTAGCATAATTATATTAAATGTGGTATAAGAATAACTGGCTCAATGAATGGGCTGCAGCTGAATACAATGCGCAGTTGAAAAATACTTAGGTGAATTCAGTGGGACCTGATCAGATTTCACGCTGACAACTCTGTGGAGGCAAAAATCAATGGTCATTGCATCATTTGTAACACCATTATGGGATGTCCGGTTTTATTGGCACAATCTCCGTTGCATGTCAAGGCTTGCTGGTATTGAGTCACATATTGCTATGAAAAGGCTGAACAATCATCATCAGTGTGATGAGTTTGAGTTTGAAGCTCATGCTTCAGTGCTTTTATGATGCAACGTAACCTAAAACTTATCTGCTCTCTCCCGCTCCGTGTCACCCTTCCTTCCCTCCCCTTCCTCTCCCTCTACATCTACCTATACATTCTCTCTCTCTCTCTCTCCTATCTCTCATGACTTTCCGTCCCCTTTTACGCTCTTTCATTCTACTACCTCCATACTTATTGAAACGATAATGCTCGAGGTCATATGTAGACCCAATCATATTGAATTGAGTCATAAAAGATCTATCTCTCTTTATCCTGCCCCTGTGGTACCAGCCAATTATGCTAAATTTCTCATTGGTAGGCCAGTGCTGCAATGATGGTTGCCCTGCAGTGTTAAAGTGAGTATGAGCGAGGACCTGCTCTGTAATATCTGTCCGGGAGCCAAAGATTGAAAACTGTGTTCTGGAATAATGTTGTTATGAAGATTGCCAGTGGGATCGGGCAAAAACAAAGCCGTTACTGATCTAAAGCTGTACCAGGAACTGCCTAAACGCAATTTGCATGGCACAAACCAGAGCTATTAATTATGTTGTTTCTAGTACATGTATATCAACTACTACCAGCTAGAGGAGCAGTTAATTGAAATGGGTGTTCCGATAGAAGCGGGTGAGTCAAATTTGAAATTTTTTCAGTACAAACTATGTCAACTTCACATTAAAGATTTTGCTTTCATCAGTGAGGATCATTGATTCCAAGAAGGTACAATCGAGGATAGTTCTTTTAGCTGATCTTGATACGGAGCCATTGTAGTGTGACCAACATGGTCTCAGCATACAGTCTCATAACAAACCAAGTCCATCCTATTTCTTGATCTTGATCAGTATGACACAAGGTTCTAGAGTGTGATGTCATTCAGGATAGCTCATCGCCTATTGCATTGCACAGTGAAAACCATTCATAATGCTGCAACCTTGAAGCCTCCAAATTTTTATTTTTTCATTACACATGGAGCTAGGGAACGTATTCTGACATATGTGTACCACCTAAGTTCAGGAAAAAAGTGCCGGTCATACATAATATAATTTATGTTGAAGGACACATGAAGGTGAGAATGATGGTGATAGTCATAGCGTTGTGCCACCACTACCCAACAGCAGTAGCAATATGCAGTGACAAGGCAACAGACATAAATCAAGTAAGTTGATGTAATGGAAATTAAAGTTGTTGTATAAACTTCAGTGAGAGTCAGGTTGAGTATAAGCCGGAGGCACGTTTTATAAAGTATCTCACTAGTGTGAAAGTTCCGAAGGTGAATTTATTAACCGCAATTTTATTCTATTTATAATTGAGATACATGTATTTACGCTCTGGAATGTCAAACCTGCATTGATCTCTTCCTCTTTCATCTCTTTCATTTAATCTAAAGTCAATCAAGTGCAAGATTTTTCACTCTAGCCTTCATAACCTGGAGATACACTAGGTTTACCATCCAGCTATGCATCTGAAGCCACTTGTGTGTTTGTATGTATTTGAATAATCTGTTAATTATGTTTCCTAGGCGTATGCAGCGTGCTGCGAATGGAAGTGTTATTATTATAACAAAGAATGTGAGGGGCTGGTACTCTCAGAGCGAAAATGTATTCTGGACTGCCTATGTGGTGATTACTTCACATCTGCTCCTCAAAGACTGAATGAGGGAAGAGATAGATCCCAACGTCTGGCCATACGCCCTTTCAGAGCCTACCGCTACCGGCAGTCTTCCAATAAAGTTGCTTGGTGGAAATCTCAGTTTTTTCCATGTTGTCTAGTATCTCTGTCTTGTACCATTAAAGGTTTTTAGGACTAAACATAATATTGAAAGTAGATGTCAGTTTTCCACGTCTACCTTCTTCACAATTGTGACAAAAGTTACAAAAAGTAGTACAGTTGTTACTCATCCGCATCCCACAATCCATTGCAAATAAAATAGCGGAAATGCAGATGAATTCAATGATCTTACTATTGCTTACTGAGTTAACACAGTAAAATCTTAAGCCAGCGGGAGTCTAACTTCCAAGTCTGCTGGACACTACAAGTTGATGAACTGAAGGCTGACATTTATGCAGGACAACTCATGTTACTGCGGCAACTGGCAGGTCCTATGGAATCGTCATTCGTCGGCACCGTCAACATGCAATACAGGAGAATGTGCGGCTTGTGCCATTCTCCCACAGATATCCGTTCATGAGGTACTTGCATACAGGCACGTGCGGGAGTGTGAATGCATGTCCCGGAGTGTGCTCGCATATTGACAGCACAATGATGAAAACCAAATTTCTTAGCTGTACAATAGCAGACCTCTATCGCCCCATCCATTACTACCGTGGCCACTCGTAAATTCCTGCAAAGTTTCAAGCGACATTGAGTTCGTTATGTGAAATGACAACAGGGAAGTACCTTGAATCATAGTCAAAGTCATTTGGTTTTAGTTCACAATGATGAGATAAAGAGCAGAGGAATACTATGAAACACCAATTCATATGGAGCGGAATGACAAGAGTAAAGGAGAAACTTTTAACGAAACACAAGAAAAGGGGTAGGGAAGTCTGTTGAACAAGGAGGATAATGAAACATTGTGGAGCACAATCAACTTGATGATGGCTCATCTATTTTCAGACCCTGCATTTGAACAATGCTGTGACTGCATTATAGCCACAGTATTGCGAAAATGTGGGCGCGACCCGCAGCAGCTGCCCCAAGTACAAACTAAGTATATTTGCCACAAGCTGGTGTCACTCCCAGCTCCTGAAGTCATTGGGTTTCCACTGCATATGCTGTGACACTATCTGTACCGCTTGCGGGGTTGTATATGTAAATCGGACTTAAGCCTGATGGATACAAATTATATGCAACGTAACCAAGTATCGAGGTCGCCAAGCAACCAAGTATCAAGGTCACCAAACTTGCAACAGCCTTTCCATCGCCTGCCTAATTATTTCTAGCACACCCTATAGCTACCGGGAAACATGGATCGATTGGTGGATTAGATGTTATGTTTCTATTGGAACACAGCGAACCATCGAGGGCGGTCAATGGATACCTATAACCGCACAACCGCAAAAAAAACTGCAGTAAACAATCATGAGGAAAGGGGCGCTAACTCCAACATGAATTGTCATTTTTTTAATTCCTTATGCCGATGAGAATAGCAGTCAAGGTTACAACATGCCAGTTGACAAACTGCATCACGTATTTCCAAGGGAATCAGTGTGATGAATCAATATGGTAAGCAGTATTAAGTTGCTAGGAGAAAAATATGCGATGCAGGCAGATATGGATAGAGGAAACGGTCAATTATGTTTAGTGACTATTGGGTGATTGCGGACTAATGGCAGTGATCATGCTGTTGCTGTCAACTGAAGCGTTGAAGGTGATAATGTATCAACCATTAAAAGGGCACTAAGCAACAATCAGTGTTACTTAACGAAGGTTGTGATACTTTCCAGATAACAAAACCAGAAAAGAAAAAAAGAAAAAATTTAGGGTCTCAATTCATCACAACTGTAACCATCTCCTACAGCACAAGGCATGGCAGAACAAAATGAGGTCTAAGCTGACTAGGAATTAGGGCTTTGTCTTTCATTTTCAGAGTGGCATTGACAAAATATACTTTCCTCAGCTTCCAGAACACCTGATCAAACTGAAGATGCAAAGCGATAGTGTCAGATGTGCCACATGAGCCTGGGAGCATTCTCTTGTCCTTTAACCCTCCAGAAAAGCACCACTCCAGCGTCACAACGCATATACATCTTCATATACATACATTGTGAGGTCAAACTAAACACATGCCTTTTAGCAGTGGTTGAGAAAACTTTCTAGTTCCTTCGTCGTGAGGTAATTCCCAGGAGCTTAATATTCTCTACCATTTTACTCAATGCAGATGATATTTTGTTACTTGTGATGATGTAAGAGATGCTGTGCTACATCATCCTTGAACTGGATTCTTGTAAGCTAGCAATCGATATATCTTGACACCTGTATAGTAACCGTAAATAAAATGTTTGATAGGAAATAGAAAATGGAATAGTAACTTGGCAGGTGTACATGACAATAGACACTTACCTCTCAGCACGTAGACTTAGAGAGACATGTGCTTGTTCGCTTTCACATGAAGTAGGCCATCCCAGCATTCTAGCCAGGAGAAAATCATATGAGCAACATCAACAAAACAGCATACAGATTATTTCTATCTGATGAAGCTGATTAAGTAGGTATAGGTATAATTTTAATCTACCCTTTACTCCACAAGGAAATTTCAAGCCATATACTCCTCAGCTAAGTTGAATGGAAATGAGTGAAATTTCTTCCTCGACCGTCTGCTATGAAAATGATTTCCCTACTTGAAGTGTCTTATATGAAAAGGAAATACATCAAACTAAGCAGCCAGCAAGAAGAAGAAGCTGGAAAACACCAACCAAGGGACATGATTCGCTGTGGTCAAGCCAACCATATGGCCGTATCGTGTCAGTTGGCAAGGAGAGACTATAGAATTGAAGGAAAGTGTATTATCTGATGATAAAAACTTATTTGCTTCCTCCAATGGGAACGTTAGCAGCCAGGCTCTTTCTTACCTCTCTCTCTCTCTCTCTCTCTCTCTCTCTCACCTTTCCCCTTCCCCTTCCCTTCCTCACTCATCCCCTCCCTCACTCTTCCTTTCTCTCACTCTTACCCTCCCTCCTTCCGTGCCTCCCTCCCTCTCCTCTACTATCCCTGTGCCTGAACTACATCTACCTGCATACCTTTGTGAGTTCCCACATAGTACTGCATAACAATGAATCCTTACATATACACGTACGTTGAAACACTGTGTCGGTTACTCCATGCTCTGTGTATATGTATATCCTTCACCTGCATGCTGTTTGATATCGCTGTTAGTTTCAGCGCTGCTATTGCCACTTGTGTCCTCAGACCAAGACTACATTGTATACCATTACACACACTAATCAAGATAGCTTGTGGCTTGACAGTTTTCTCTTCATGTCACCATATCCTATCCTGTCAAACAACAAATAACAGCTAGCGAAGTAGCTATGTACCCCTCACAATCATTGGAATCAGGATATTCTCTTGACCGATAGCTGATGGTTCTCAGCACTTATTAAATATGTGTGTATTTTTTCTTGTTACACAAATATCAGCAAGTGGTAGTAGATAACACGGGTGTTGACGTATGAGAGGTGTTTAATCACTTAAATCAAATCATGACACCCAGTAAGGTAGACAACTCCTCGCACTCTTGCACAGTCAGAAGTGTTGTGAAGCTACAGAGCCTCATTAGATCAGAGAGTAATACATAGTTCTATTCCATGTCACGTCTTCCTTAACGGGACTCCATATCCATAATAATAAATTATTGTTAATTGAATAATTATATGGGCTGATAGTCAGAGAGACAGATATCCAATTATAACATATGAATAAACTAACAATGCATAAAAAATCTTCAGTCAACCGGAGAGAAGATGAAGACGTGGCACTGTAGGCATATACAGGCATATACGTGTGTATATGTACATTTAGTTGTCCCTCTGTCTTGCCTGTTTGTGTCCTCTATCTCAGGAACAGCCATATAGCAATCACCTGTGAATAAGGAATATTGTTGAGGGTTGAAGGGACGACTCTTGCATGCTAGTTTATGTGACACTACTGATAAACTGTCTGTCTGTCTACAGAAAAAACAAGACTACAACTTCCACTTCAACTTGGGAACGAAAACTCTGGCTGCCGTCTCTTATTTGAAAACAAAATCTACAAAAGTGATGCTACTTTGTGTCAATGGTTTCATATATGAGAGTTTTCGAGCAATATGGTGACACGTACTGAATCTGGACGAGGCAGGGACTAATGTTTCAAGACTTCCATTACCAGATGCCTAGGCAATGATTCGTGAGGGTGGTTCATTTCGGTGGGTGAATGAGACTGAGATCGGATTGTCAATATTAAAAGAGATCTTACCATATGAATTACAAGTTTCTTTATAGTTTCCTCTGTTTCCTGAATGTTTCGTGAGATCGTGGTCCTGTCCGGGAATTGACCAGGGGGTAAGGCAGCCCAACCTCTCCGCAGCCATGCAAGTGCTGAGCTGTGGTCACCCTGCGATCGATAGACCAGGCCAATATTATTGAATGAAGAGGCAATCTCAGGGTGGGGCGAGTCACCATAGATTTTGATTCCCATGACGATACTTTTCTGGTGAAAATCCAGCGCTGAGCTGTAGTCACCCTGTGATTTATAGATAATGCCGAGGTTATTGTATGACGCTGCGATATTGGAGTGGGGCGAGTCACCGTAGATTTTAAGCTCCAGGTTGAGACTTTTCTGGTAAAAATCCAGCGCTGATTTGTAGTCATCCTGTGATTGATAGACATTGCCAATGTTATTGTATGACGCAGCGATGTGATGTTGGGCCGAGTCACCGTAGATCTCGAGTCGCATGTTGAGACTTTTCTGGTAACAATCCAGTGCTGATTCGTAGTCAACCTGTGATTGATAGACATTACCAATGTTACTGTATGACCCAGCGATATCAGGGTGGGGCGAGTCACCGTAGATTTTGAGTCGCATGTTGAGACTTTTCTGGTGACAATCCAGCGCTGAGCTGTAGTCACCCTGTGATCGATAGACATTGCCGATGTTATTGTATGACCAGGCAATATCAGAGTGAGGGGAGTCACCGTAGATTTTGAGTTGCATGTTGAGACTTTTCTGGTGACAATCTAGCGCTGAGTTGTAATCACCTCTCTCAAAACACACTGCTCCTATACATTCGTTCAAATTATCAATGATGTCATCACTATGCTCCTCCCTAAGCCTCTCAGCCAACAGCTCAGATGCTCGGTCCAGGACATTGATTGCAATCAGAGACCTTACAATAACTGTTGGTGGCATCAAGTGTAACTCTTCCCTTGTCCATCCATCCATGATGGCCACAACTTTTTTATAGTCTTGACAGTGGTAAAGAATCCAAATTAGAATTATCCTGTTCAGTTTCTCACTGCTGGATACAACCTCCACAAAATTATATAGCGCAGATAATTTCAGATAACCAGAGTGCAGAAAGTAGTGGATGAGCAGTTTCCGAGGGAAGAACCACGGCGCTGTCTTTGGTCTTTGCGACTTCGTTGACTCTATGACTGTCATCCTGTCGTCCTGAGATGAGTGATAGCAGTAAGCTGAGAGACGAGCGTAGATACTGATTGAGAGAGCCACTCTCAGTGCGTTAGCTGCGGCTGGAGAGAGAACGCCAATGTTCATGAGTGTATCTAGTGTCTCCCAAACCGATAAGCTAGAAACATGATGTAATATTTTCAGGTCCAATATCACAATGGATGGGAATCTGTAGAAGTCATTCTTGATGTCCTTGATATGAGTCATTGTCTCATCTGGTTGGTAATCAAACTTATTCATGTCGCTCTGTAACATCGCCAGCGAAGCCTGTCTTCGAGAGTCGAGAGGTTTGATCGCAGCCTTCTTCGACACAAATTCATCGTATAGCTCATGGTTGCCATAAAACAGCACTGTACTGGACAACATGGCTGACAGATCTCCCATCTTCGACGCTTCACCGTCAGGATTCAATAGTATGTGTTTGTACGCATCCACCATCCCATTGACAGTCTGTATGAATTGGTTCATCTGCTTTTCCGATCCATTTCCTGTCGGAATGTTACCGGCATTCTTTTGAAGGCCATCGATCTTGAACCCACTGACAGACATATCATCAAACCATTTCCCAACCCCCTTCAGCTCCTCTATGTTCATGTACTTTAGTTTTGTCTCCCCCAGATTTCCAATGACGAAATATACGGTCACAGCCAGACGTCGGAAGTGGGCCATCGAGTCTGTGTTCGCGACAAGGAAAAAGAACTCTAGATCGCTGTACGGAGTTGTCTCCCCTCTGGCCATCGAGCCGATAGCCACTGCAGAGAATTGACAGGGAGGCGCACCACAGATTGTAGTAGCTTTCTCCATGATTTTGGCAGTGAACTGTACCATGCCTTTGTTACAGCCAAGCGAGAGAGACATAACTCTGCTGACAAACTCTTCTGTTGTCTGCTTGTTGCTCTCAGACCTCAGTGCCTCCATCTCGCAGTCCAACCTGTCGATGAGGGGAGATAATTCACCCAACTCATCATCGACAGAGTATCTGATGCCTTGAAGTCTCTCCTTGAGAGCATCTGTGACATTGACACTGTCCTCATAGTTGAACGTGACGTCATCATCCCAATAGTGTTTCTGCACCTCATAGGCTCTTCTCTTCCAATAGGAGTCGTCATCCCTTGCTGCGCACGAGTTGTACAAGCTGTGTGCCTAATTATACAATGCGAACAATCAAACATTATCTTGCCAATCACTCATAGCTATCGAACAGTATGACATCACCCTGCGGGTGGTTATTCCAGTCACCTTGATCAGATGCACCCAGTTGTTTCCTGTCGATGCTCCTACATTCTCGTAATGCTCGGCGAGCCGTGAGAGAAAGGGAACCTGGCTTGATGAGCTCGTTCTTCTTATCAGCATCTAATCCTGCAGTAGAATTTTGTTCTATTATGAATTTTGCTCTAGGACCATCTCAACTAATAATATTACGAATTAGTTTCTTCGAGTTGGAAAGAGTGAACTGAAGTATCATCCCTGTGCACCATCATATCCCGTTCAGCAGGATGGCTCTACATTTACCGAGCTGCAATGATCTCGTTGGTTAATTTCTACACTGCTAGCAACACAGCCAGTGAGCTGTCAAAAATCTGATTGCTGCAAGAGTTTACTTCTCCAGACAACTTTTTTCTCCTGATCCACAGCGTTTGGTTTGGAGTTGTCACATAGAAGAGGGAGGACAGCTTCTGGGAGCGAGTGTGTAGCGAAATATTGTTGTGTTGTGCTATAGCCATCATAAGCTATATGTGTTGCATTAACATCTTGAAACCGTTGGTTAGTGAATGCTAACAAGTGACTATTGCTCATTGTTCAACAGCAGAGATTATCAGATGATGACATCAACCAACCATAGCGGTTAAAAAAAGAGCTGCAACAATAGAGAGCTGAACAGCTGGTTGATAAAAGACGCTTTCATTTGAACTGATTAAATTAAAATATAACTTCACTATTTAGGATCAAATTAATCCTACTGCAGTTGACTGCTGATCCAACAAAGCAGCAACCATGTGACTCTTTTACACGTGTTTGAAGACTAAATCTGAGGGAAGACCGGTCAAGGTCAATAGCTCTATGAATACAAGTAAGAAGCTCGCTATCTTGTGTCGTGTTAATACATAGTGAGAAACACTGCTCACACTAAATGAAGACAGGTTGACATCAGTCAAAGGTAGTGATGTCACATTACAGAGATTTTGCTACGATACGATATCCCGATATTATGGATATCCACGATACGATACACCTCGATATTGTAAGCCTTCTAGAGCATCAATATACTGGTGTTCATTTTGATGTTGGCAGCAGAGTTTTGATTTATTTAGCGTTGTTATGATTGAGAACACCGGAGATTTGTGGTTAAGTAAGAATGTGTTATAAATTCTCACAACCAAAAAAGAAACAAACATTGAACTGATCTAGTCTAGGACCAATTCTTATTCAAGAAAAGCAACATATAAACATTTTTTGGCAGCAATCGGTTTCGGCGGGCTGACACAATCTGTCCAGCAGTACTGAAAACTCTTTTTGATGGCAGTGAGGAAGCTGGGGTGATTAGGCAGTACTTAGCTAGCTGAGACAGTGATGGGTAGTTGCATGCATTGACGCTCCACCGCTCGAACGGATCGCATGAAAGTCCATTTGGGCCCGCATCCATGTACTTCTTCAGCTCTTTCATCACTCTTTGCTCAGTTGAAACTGTAGCTGCCGCAGTAGGAGCAGGCGTATATAGATCAACGTCTAATAGACTCTCCAAAGCTGATACTGATTTGTTTGGAATCACCTGATCCTGACAGTCAACTTCACGTTCAGAATATGCCGGTCATGAACCCACTGAACCAGTGGCACCATCACCCACATCTTGTGAATGACAACTTGACCTGTCCACCACAATCCTAGTAGCATGTCTCACCGCATCATCTGATATCCGTGGCATGTCTTCATGGGTGAATGGCAGCCTCTTGAACTTTGGGTCGATCATACAGCACAGCAGGAGAAAAGCTCGCACATCATCTGCTTTGTATCTGAAATTCAAAACTGAACTGTGAAATATTATACCGAATGATAAATAATCAACATTTCAAATGGGAAGTTAACATACCTGGGTTCTAGGTCAGCATGCAGTATTGATTT
>ERZ1740065.1573-NODE-1573-length-13811-cov-11.724847_pt1 | contig 13811 bp, 9 predicted proteins | sample MGYA00581738_ERZ1740065 | MGnify/ENA primary metagenome ERZ1740065 (study PRJEB43018, sample SAMN04849749) | marine metagenome | isolation source: floating plastic debris | place: Pacific Ocean | collected 2008-09-01 | study: EMG produced TPA metagenomics... | reverse complement strand
GGCAGGCAGAGAGAAGATCAGAGAGTGTAAGGTATTCATTGCTATAGCAGTTTTGTAATAACGCTATCACAATTCTTAGTACCAGTGTTATAGACCCTTGAGTACTCAGAAAACACATCGAATCCACTCAGATTTTCTTCTATTTAGTATATTGAATGCGTCCACTAAGTGAATAAACATAAATACTTTTGAGGTAAATGATGATAACAAGACAAAGTGACCACATATAAATGCGCAGTTGGTGTACTGTCGTAGATGAAATCTTTTTTAGAGGCATCAATTGCAAGTCAAGTACAGCTTTGATTTACGATGAGGATTTCGTCTTTATATCAAAAGGCAGATGCTCATAATTCAGAGGCAGCGTATCCAGTGAGGAATCCTGTCTCTGTTGTCTCCATCTCCTCACTAGCACCACCGCAAGAACTATTACGACAACTGCCTGTAAATAGAACTTGTTTAACTGAGCCGGCAATGGATTTTTGTCTCTACTCTGTTAATGTAGCAGACGACATATCAATCTGTAGAATTTATATCTTAAGTAATCGTCTTCATCGCTATACTAACTGTGGAGTTACCTCCCCTCCCTGTATAGCAACTATCACATCCATTGTGATATGATTATGTAACCATATGCAGTTATTGTCGCGTATTTAGCCAACAGGTGCCCGCTCAATTTCTAGTTGGTATGAATCCATCCGTTTTTCCAACCATTGGCATTCATAAGTAGGTAAGTAACTTGGGCATTTTACTACTCTATCAGTAGGTGCCTCGTAATCATGTGATGGTGGTAGTCCGAGGCTGATACCTGTGTTAAACATATGTTACGCCCGTGTTACGCCCGTGTTACGCCCGTGTTACGCCCGTGTTACGTCCGTGTTACGTCCGAGTTACATCCGTGTTACGTTCGAGTTACGTCCGTGTTACGTCCGTGTTACGTCCGTGTTACGTCCGAGTTACGTCCATGCTACGTCCGTGTTACGCCTGCATTTTTCCGCATTTATTATGCTTTATTTTGCTTTTTTCACGCTCAAATCTACTTTAGCCTAAGCTTAACATTGGTGTTTCTGTTTCTGATACCGGCACGCCTGCCAATATAAGCGCTGTGCAAGTTTATTGACATTGAGCGGAATGAGATGAATAGAAGAGCTGATTTTTATCTCAAGGAGGAAGTTGCCACAACCTGGAGAAGATTTTTATAAGGCTATTGTGCTTTATCACCTCTCATTGTCAGCTCTGTGACTAGTCACCTTAAGATAAATCATGGCTATTGTGCAGTAGATAGAGTTGTATATCAGCTGTAGGGAGAATGGAGGACTGGAGCCTACAACAAAATCGGGATCGTTGGCCACTTAGTGTTAACTTGTCTACAGTGTAACCAACATTAACACCAGAGTTGGCTGTTTCCATGAGTTCTTACACTGAGTATGACATGCATGGCGGAGTTCCTTACCAGTGCGGAGGCAGAACCGACTGCCAGGTGCAATGGTGTATTGTCAGACGCTGCAGAACTGAAGCCGCCGTAATCTAGATAAATAATCCAGAACAATAATCAGATCGCCGTTACAGATGCAGAGATTTAGGTTTGAGAAGGAGTTGGGTCACCGTACTACGGGATGATAAAGTATCGTTTCATAAATATCCAATGTATCGTAGCTATATACTCGATGATTGGAGGGAATTCGTCTGAGACAAGATTTTAGAGGTTGTTTCTCTCTGTTGAATGTCTGCAAAGTGAACCTTCTAACTGTGCGTTGAAAGGATACTCACCATCAGACCCTTCAGCTGCTACAAGAACTACTGCATCAGGGGTAAAAGTACCATGGACATCTACGCTACGTGTGTTATCTGTGTTCATCCCACTGTGTGCAGTGGAGCGTGAGACAGCAGTCAAAGGTGATGCTTGCACTGTTGTTGTTTTAGATGTCGCTGGTACCGTAGTCATAGTTACGGTGGTTGGATAGATGGTTGGTCTGTTGGTGTTGGTTTTCAAGGCAGTGATTCGTTCTGCAGTTGCTTGAGTCGACTTGTTGATAGGCAGTGACGTTACACCTGCATTCACAGCATATCACTTGACTGGCAATCTGCAACTAGCTATTGACATTAGCTACTTATACTTGTATCTGATGACTAGAGCCAAAGTCACATTGGTATAACGTCTGAATGACGGTGTTACTCATACTAACTGTGGACTAAAGCTGGCGTAAGACCAGCTTATGACACCAAAAGTCTGCCAATAGGAGAGTAAATGATGCTGAAAGTCCTCCATATTCAACTCAACCTGTGTACATTATAGGATAAAAGAAAGGAAGTGAAACTACCACTACTCTGTCTCCTGCTCTTGCAGTACACACAACAACCGATGGTAAACGTGTCATGCTAGTTCTCACAGAATCCGGGATGGATGAATTCGTTGGCACGGCAGATTGATGTACTAACAAAGCTCTTCGGGCATCCCTCATTGTCTGCAATATTGGGATGAGTTTCAAGAAATAGATGACCTTTAATTACATACCTCTTGCAGTAGTTGAATAGATCCGGGTTGTGCAAGCTGATTTGTTCATGGAATGGCTACTCATGACATATGGCTATGAAACGTTGAGGACAGCAGCTACTTAGGATGGAGTATCACGACCATCACCATATGTTTGTTTGTTGAATGTTGGGCGTTCAGTAGTGTTTGTTACTCTCCCGTTGATAGCCGTGCATGCAGCATATGCGTGGACATGCGAGAGTGAGCAAGAATGCGCACGCATGAGCTCCACACACGAAGATGTGCACAAGAGCACATGAGAGAGCATGCGTGCATATACATGTAGGTGCGAATGACCTCGCCCATACACGTACATACACACAGTTATCGACTGGATAATGACAGAAGCATTCTTTACTCTACTATCGGTAGGTGAGCCAGTTTCATACGCTGGTGTTATGTCAGGTTTAGTCTGCACTTAGCATGCTATCACCAGCTCTAGTACTAGTGTAATACCAGCAGACATCGGCTTAACACCAGCAATGATGAAACCAGCACACCTACCAATAGTAAGTAAAAAAGTTGAAACCTATATGTACGGTATGCACAGGTACCTCTAATTATTTTAAAAAGAGTTGTATAGAAGATAATCCAAGTGAACATTTGCGCTGAAGGAGTAAAACCTGGCCCACATACATCTCGCAGCATATCACACCAGCTACCAGGAGCAAAGTGTAGCCTGTCCCACAATTCCAGTCACCTAGATGGTAGCTGCCGCAGGATCACACCCGTGACAAGCAGTCATGCCCTATCTCAGAAAGATTGAACTGGTTAAACTTTTCTGCCAAAGCGCCACCATTCATGAATGCCACCGATATTGTAATACCTTACGAATTTTTGCAAAATTATGTGAACCAGGCTTTAGGATAAACGAGCTACATCAGAACTCTTCACCTCTCAGACTGTTGCAGAATTGGCAGCAGTTGGAAGGCCACCAGTTCCCTCTCTCACAGAGCTTTTTATCGAGCGAGTATTTGACTAGACAAACTTGGTCGCTTAGCAACTGATCACAGCTGCTGTCTGTGGCTGACACTGAAAATCAATAATCCAGCTTCCGTAAGTGAAGATGAGGTAAGCAATGTAAGTACGATACCTGCATAGATCACTCACCAGAAAATGACACTAAAGCTGTCGTAGCCATCAGAGTGGTGATGGACAGCATGGTGTTGGGTTTTTTGCTCACGATCTGGGTAGTGCTGATTGTCCTCCTATCATACAAGATCTGGTGTTGGCTCCGCAGAGCCGAGCACAGAGTTCTTAGTGCTAACTGTTTACGATCGAGGCTATAAATAGAGTCCCGTGTTAGTCCTACAAGCCGATTGGCTAGATTCTTCATTGATCAGGCAATGCACCTTTAGGTAGCAAATACTGCCAAGGAGTCACATGCTTGGATAGCTGTTTCTCATTGGAGTACAGTCTGCTTGCATAATGTCATCTCTTCCTCATGAACGAGGAAACTGATAAACGGGCATCTGCAATCTGACTAATCAGTAGGGATCCTCACAGAACAAGGAAATCTGTTGATAGATATTGCAGTCATTGTATTTTTTCTCTCATATTTGTATCTCAGTGGGTAAAGTGTTACAAGTTCAAACAAAAAACATCTTCCAAGCACTCCCAGACAATACTTGTCAATTACCACAGGATCTTGATCCTGATTTTTATCTGCATGTTGAAATGCCTCCAATTGCACTTGACTGTGATCGGATGATCATGAGTTAAGGAAGGCTCAGAATGTCGCACCATAGTATTGATTTTTCCCAATAAATTTTCCCAAGAGGAGGAAACTCCTGAAACGTTTGGAAATTCGAATATAGAGTGATGCAGCAAAGCTATACCTGTCGTACAGCTGGGCAGATCCCTGGACGGTAGTGAGGGGTGAGACCTGTGTGAGATAGATGTCTGCTTATGAGGTAGCGAATCTTGCGTAGGAGTGACCTGGTACTCCAAACAAGATACAGCAGCTTTGGGCCAAACCTGCCACATCTAACCTCAAACTCTACCCAGACACACATTTCCTTCCATAGCTAAATTGACAGTAATCCTTCTTCTTCTTAACAGTGGTGATTACATCTGCAGCTGATGCAACCTTCAATCAGGGAACTGGCTCCTCACAAGCTGAATGGCAGCTATCAAACTTGGGATGAATCGAGTAGGACAGCAGATAATGGCGGAGGACATCGCTGCTTCTTAGGGTTGTGATAGCTTCCTCCTTGAGATAAAGATCTGCTCTTACGTGTCGTCTCATTCTCTTTGATGTCAATAAAAGAACACAGCAGGTATGGTTCTACTTGCAGACACAAAATCGCTGGCAAAGCTGATGAATTCACACTAGAGGCTAAAAAAAGCACCTACTGGCATGTTGAATTGTCCACAATTACTGCGCAACCGTCTGAGAGCAGGAACAGAAACAAAACATACGCAGAAGAAACAACTTCTCAGCCTATGTGTGGGCAATGTTAATAACTTGGTTTGCACAATATCCTCCAGTTTGTAAATAGAAATATATCTGGGCTTTACGCAATGAAACTGGAAACTGTACCGGCCAATCAGATGGACCCTTCAAATTCACTGCAGCTTAACAGGAAAAGAGTAGGAGCTGCAGTAAACAAACGAAAACTACTCGGTCGGGTACCAATAGAAACTTGATATGGATTATGAGTGGCACTTGATTGCTATGGAGACTTGTTTTTAAAATTGAGAATCGCGAGGTTATCTCGTGTGCTTGTGCACTGAGAAATTACAGTGCGTTACGGGCAAGACTGCAATATGCAGCACCGAGTTGCTCTTGGTTTCTAGGCAGATCGGAGCACATTTGGGACATGAGTGCTGAAGAGGGGAGAGCAGTGGGATAGGAGCCCACAATCTCTCAGCGCTTCCGTATTTCGAGATGCAGGCTCTACCACTGAGTCATCTCCTACTCCTACTGAGCTATTAGGTCCGATAAACAAACTGACACGAAACTTAGGTACAGCTATGCATCCCGACAGTTGTGCTCCTGCCTATCAGAATGAAATATTAACCTCCTATTCCGCAACGCAAAAATAAAAACTGCTTTCATCATTGATGGCAGCGTGAAGAGCATGGAAAGGTAGTTGCAGGATTCCAAAACCGAAAGATTAGCAGTTACAGCGAGCTAACTTCTGCAACCGATTGCTAAGGTTCAGTTTTCGCTAAATGGTAGATGAGTGTTGTGATTTTATTTGTTTACAGTGTGATCATGATGAACTAATGAATTCATATGAAATCATGAACAACAATAAACCAATCTTCTGAGCATGCATTGTATATATCAACCCTTTTTCTCCGTATTTGCACAAGCGAATAAAAGATGCTGGACCAATAGCTAAACAGCGTTAGGTTACCAGAGGGTTAGCAGAAAAAGACACGTAAGACATGTTCGGACACAAAGACGAATAATTGCCTACAACCAAGTAAGTTGTCTCTTTACTGCTTATGGATGATATATTTTACATGATGATTGGTTAGAGGAAGACAGGTCTGAGGTATGATATGTGAGTAGAGATGGTCAGGTACAGGAAGCAGGAAAGCACCAGTGGGGTGGGGAAATGGATGATGTCATTGCACCTCAATGTTTAACACTCGTGTCCTGGCAGTGGAGGGAAATAATCCAGCGTACCTGCCAACCTGTCCAGTTGAATATACTGGAGATTCAGTTTTCCAGATTTTGAGGTCATAGCTCAGGCCTCCTACACATTGCATGTAGCTCTCTATCATATTTCAGTTCAGCTCAGCAAGCTGTAACTGAACATCATCAAATCATTAACGGCCATTTTGGCCCTAAGTTTTGTCTACTAAAATACATCTGTCTCGGCATTTTTCCTCTCCTATTTTGAGGCGTTGGTTTCATAAGCCGGTGCTATGCTAGTATTATGCCAGTACTAACACCGGCGATAGCGCTCTAGGTACAGACTAATCCAGCGTAATACCAGTGTAGGGGAGTGTATGGGAGAATCAGTGAGATTTGTTACATATGCATTCAAGAAGGCCATCAACCAAGCCAGAGACTTGTAAGACTTGAATGATATGAATGGTACATGACATTGTTAGTTCTAGAGAGAGGAAAAACATTATTGTCATTATTGAATTCTTTGTCAGTCAAAACACTGCCCCTGGATCCGTCCCTGAACTACTGCCCCTGGATCCGCCCTGAACTACTGTCCCTGGATCCGCCCCTGAAGTTTATATAATGGCTGTCTTTGTTTTGCTCAATTACTTCACGTTTGCACACGAACAAAGATATACCCAACGACTTCACATCAGAGGTAACTTCCTCATCGATTATTTTGATACAGTCAAGGTTTGATGTATGTCAACTGAGCTTGACTAACTCGTGAGTTGCACATACGACGGTAAAGTATGGATATTTGGTTTTACGCCGTGTTTCTCATCTTTTTCAACGGTAAGTACAGCGACTACAGTAAAATCTAGGGATTCAGAAGTTAAGTACGGGACTTTGACAATAGATACAAACACTCCACATGTACGTTATTTTTGACAGCATTTATAGATGGATCTGAGGTCTGTAAAGTAGGAGATGCTGTCAGCCGTGACTTGTGTTTCGGAAAACATGTCCAAGAAAAGAATATGTGTACCGATAGCATCCGTTGGTCGCGAAACTGTTGCGAGTACTGTCACAGTCTGTCAGGTAGCTTGATTACCTCCTGCATATCCCATCATATTCCTGTGATCCTGTATGGACGAGAGATGAGAGTGAGTTCTGTATTACAGTTTATTGTTTAAAATCAGTGCCATTCGACGGTAAAAGATTTCCATTCAGCTTTTGTGTTGTTGATGACAACTCAATGTATCACAGTAACATTTTAGGGCCATATCACTATGAAATGTGCACCTGAGAAGAGCACTGAAAGATGTTACATGATTCATTAATTCATTCACGTTCACAATTTTGTACTTTTCATGATGTTTCCTTTCAGCACTACTGTCAAAGCATCTTTGAATCAACAAAAATTCATTTTGATCCACTTCCCTGGCATACCAGTCTTGTTATGATAAAGCTGTTCCTTGCATGTGTCACAGATCCGTCAGATGGTTACTGCAACAGGAATGTTATGGGAAACTTTTTCTGCAGTCTTCAGCAGCGTTTCATCAGACCGGGATTCTGTTTGCTCAAAAGCCATTACCCTGCTATTGGTTGCTGTCTCTACTGCATCCAATGGCTTTTAAGGGCTAGAAGTGAATGCAGGTGATGAACTGAGTCGATACGCTGCACATGTGGGAAGAATTGTGGGCACTGTTTGAGAGCACTGGCGAGCAATTACTGGCACATTGATGGGATAGTCATAACAGCTCCTCAAAAACAAGATAAATGGTGGTTAACCACATGACCGTTCTAATTGCACATCGCTTAGATAAAAGAATTAAAAGTATGAAAAATATAAGAAGCAAATTTTTAACCAGCTTGAAGCAGCTTCGGCGGAAGCAGAAGTTGCAAATTGAACGGAATTTAGCATTTTATATTTTTACATTTTACATCGATGTAAGAAAACTGGTAATGTGGAACCCATGAGAACTTACTGGTCCTGCTGCTGTGCTTCATTGTTACACTTAATTTGAGTGTTGGCACTCAGCTCACACATGTATGAAGTTTGATTGTTTCAGTGTATTTCTGCACGTCTCTAAAGATGTTCAACTTTAGTTCAGTTAAGATTTTCACTTTTGCAGCGACAAATAAAAATTTTCCCTCGGCCATATCACCCAACACACTGCCAATATCAACATCAGCCGTTACCACATTGACGATATCAACAACTGTTAGAGCAGCCTGGCCAGTCACAGCAACAACTGCCTCCACTCCAGCCGGACTAGACCTCACTACAACGCAGCAGACAGGAAACAGTTCTACTGCTTCATCTACCGCCAGAAGAGTTACCAAATTAGCTGGATTCTCATCACAAAGTACATCAACACATTTGGCGCTGATATATTGAAACTTCATCCTCCTCCCTCCCTGTCTGCCTACCTCCTGCCCTCTCCCCCTTCACTTTGCAATCCAGTATGGCAATGTGTTTCTACTACTGTTAGAACATTCAAATGGAACAAGTCCAGTTGTACTGAAATCATAATTGCCTTTCTTCATCTGTCAGTTAATCGTCAGTTTTGTCATTTTCCATCCGATTCAGCATATCATACTAATGTTCCTGGAATTTTCTACGTCGTGTATCTCACTAGCGTCAGTGTATGTTCACACGTGTCAGCTTCAATTTTGTACTTCATTCAACTTGAAAATGAAATTATGGTCACAATACGAGGCATTTCAAGCCAGAAATCTTTCCTCGTTGTAGCTCCCAGAGGTTTGGGATCAAAGATGTACATCGTCGTGGGCGCAGTGTCTGCATTGGTAAGTATAACTGCTGATCTAAATTAGATTTCCCACACTTTGCTATCTCAGCACCGATTATAGTGCTAGATTGGTACTCCGATTTGGTACTGCTGCAGTCAGCGCCGTCCGTCATGTCGGTGATGTCGGTATTGTCAATGGTGACGGGCTGTTAATGGTGAACATAGAATTGCCTGCGTGTATAGGTAATGCTATGATAAATATTGATGCTAAACAGTTCTGTCTGCAGGCAGTTGTAGCAGTGATAGTTGCTGTGGTGCTGGTGAGGAGACGACAGAGACAAGTTTCAGGTTCTACATCTGGCACTCTGTCACTGATCTACGATCACATGCCTATTGATGACGAATCTCCATTCATCATAGACACATTGCGCAATTGATTATGTATTTCTATCGCTGAACATGTTTATACTGCAAACACACTTCCTAGCTTGGCTGGAGCCACTATCCCAACTCCGTCACTTTACTTTGAATGTATTGAAAAGCATTAAATGCAATAAACACATTGATACAGATGAGAAACTAAACTTAGCAAAAAGATTTATGATGTACATTCTGGTAGCAAAGACTCCAACTTTTGTCAATTTCTTGTCAATGTGCGTGCCTGCGGCACATGCAGGCATATACAGGCACGTTTGAACTTGTGCCCATATGCTCACATGTTCAACGAGCACATAATATGGGTATAGGTGTACATGTATATGTGGGCGTGCGTGCAAATACCTGCTCATGTGCACGTATATCGACGGGAGATTGGCAATCGCCAAGATTTTTAGGTTGGTTTGTATACCTATGAATATATATGCTTGCCTCAAGGCCACCTCAGGGCCACCTCAGGGCTGCCTCAGGGCTGCCTCAGGCACACATAGGGCGTTTGATAGAAATACCTTGCAATCTTTAGGTGATCCTACGTGGGCTAATATGCTTTTAGATCCTGTTCCTCAGGGCCTTCTCAGGCCTACCTCAGGGCTGCCTTGGGGCTGCCTCATGACCAACTGAGGGATGCCTCAGGGCTGATTCAGGCCCACTTAGGTGGGCTTATCTATTTTTGGGTCCTGTTTCTTAGTTGATCCTGTTGTTCAACATTCTTGGGCTCACATCATGAACATCTTGGTTTCAGCGTCATGAATTCGTCCCTATATTTCCTAGGCCTAGGATTTACCAGTTCTTGTACTTTTAGCAGGTGCTCATACATGCGTGACACTGTTACCTGGCCGCCATATTGGCAGCATAATTTGGCAGTGCCACTCTGAAAGCAAAGGGTACAGCCCTGCCTTGGCTCATGGTATAACAACGTCTTCATCTTATCATTTCATCGGATCATTTGTCCTTATTGTGCCTTTCACTTCCTGTGCACATAATACACACTATGACTCATCTTAAGTGAGGATACAGTCCAACCTGATTGGCTGACAAGGAAAAGCGGCACGTGCCTCTGAACGACACCATGGTTGTGCTGGAAGTTCAATCAGTTTTGATTGGTTGATTCGGGAAAGCAATATGCCTGAATATCATCTAATTAGGAATCATCACAGTTAATAAGGATAAGAGCGGGAAGGATATATAAGGGGGAAGTCATCTATCACAAAACACCGACAGCTAACAACAGCAACTCGACAGCAACCAACTACCAAGCAGCCTGCGTAGTGACTCAAAGCCCAACCTGACCAGTGCTGACCACTGAATCTAATAGGTCATCAAAACCTCCTGGATCCGCTCCTGAAGCTTATATAAAGACTCCTTCTGTCTCACTGACTTCCCTCGTGTTCGCACATGAACAAAGACATACATGGTGACTTTGATTCAGAAAGATACTTCCTCAATCGTTCTTTCAACACTGTTGATGCAAGTCGACTGAGTTCAACTAACTTTGAATAACCATATGGTAGTAGGAAATATGAAGCTCTGGTTTTACGCCGTGTTTCCCATCTTTTACAATGGTAAGTACCATAATGATGGTGTATTATATGAGTTCTCAATTGAGTAGGCGAGTTCGACTGCTTATACTGACATGAAACTTGTCCATTCCTCCTTCCAGCAGCGCTTGTAGATGGATCTGAATCCTGTGAAGAAGAAGATCCTGTAAGCCGTGACTTGTGTTGGGGAAAGCATGTCATAGACAAGAATATGTGTACAAATAATATCCGTTGGTCAAACAACTGTTGCCAGTACTGTAACAGTTTGTCAGGTATGTGGGTTATATCTATTAGATACTGCCATGTTCCTGTGGTGTCATATTGTCGTAAATATGAGGGAAGAAAGCCTGTTGTCCATTGTCGCGTATTTTTAGTGCGCAAATACATTTGTGTTTTTCGTGCCTTTCACAACCAAAACCTGATGCCATTACAGCACAACCTGATATTGCTCCATTTACTAACTAGTACACATGTCAGCTCGGCTGTATTTTTCAGATTCCAATGTTGGGATACTTTTTCCCTTGCTTTAGACGGATTTATGTTACAGTAAATAACGGTTGTCACATGTCTGACATCATGAACTCCATTGCGTACATTGTACGAGAGACACTTGTTGATTTCTTATATCTGCTGAAAAGGTAAAAGGATCTAACTGGCATAGGTATGTTGCTGTAGTTTGGTGGCTTTTCAGCTTGCTGTTCTTCCATTCATAAGCTCAGATATATCAGAGAAACAAGAAAGCCACGGAACTACAGCTATTAAATTTAAACCGATCGTGCTCAGAAGAGGGAAGAAATAGCTGATCGCGAAAATGAAAAACATCTAGCAAAAACACTTAGCACTCATTTATATTGCACAAACAAATTTTATAGGAAAGCTTTGACCAGTAGTTTTGTTCCCATTGTAATAGAGCTGATTAGCAAGCCTCCATTTTTTAGTATTTTGCTGAATGCTTTGTGATGTTATTAAAGCAAACTCGGCTCTGTGATATTGACATTAGCTGATGTTGCCGAGTATGTACTCAGTAGACCAAAAGGATTCCTCTTTCAAAAGAACAATTCAATCAAGCTGACCATGAACAGATAATATATTGTAGTGTTACTTTCTTCGTGAGCATTTGCGAACTCTTTTGATAGGCGGATAGTTATTTATATGATATGTTAAATCTTGTTTTAGGAAGTGTTATGTGTATGAGGTAGTTTCTCGTATAGGAGGTGTATCTCGTCCGTAATAGAGGGATTTTCTCATACGAGGAGGTTTTCCCTCACATTGCAGGTGTTTCCATATGAGGAGATAAATCTTGTGAGAAATAGAAGATAGCTGTTTATAAGGTGGTAAATCTCGTGTCTCCTACAACATTGCAGATTATGAGGTAGTGAATTCTGTGTGTGATAGAAGATTGCCGTTTCGCAGGTGGTAAATTATGTGTGTGACAGAAGATTGCCGTTTTGAAGGTGGTAAATTCTGTGTGAGATAGAAGACTGCTGTTTCACAGGTGGTAAATTCTGTAACAGGTGGTGTTTGAAAATAGAGGTGGCCGCTTGAGGCCACGGTACTGTTGTGCATTACCCATTACTTTTAGTACGCAAGTACATTTGTCTTTTTCATACCTTTCACAACCAAGACCTGACGCCATTACAACACAACCTGATGTTGCTCCATTTACTAACTAGTGCACGTGTCCGCTTGGTTTTATTTTTCAGACTCCAGTTGGGACACTTGTTTACCTTTGTTTTTGGACGGATTTATGTTACAGTAAATAACGGTTGTCACATGTCTGACATCATAAACTCCATTCTGTACATTGTACGAGAGACACTTGTTGATTTCTTATACCTGATATATGCGATGGCTGCGTAGGGGAAATAAAAACGGTATCAAACTTGATCATCAACTTCCTGACACTATCCTGCGGGATGCTAGTTGATGTAGGGACAAAGGCGTGTAGACTGAGTCCCTCAGGTCATCCCTAGCTGGGTGTGGCAAAAATATCAGGCCCAGCAGTCAACAAATCAAGATTTCTAAAAGTCACCACCCGGCGACTGGCTAAGCTGCCATTAGCTGAATGTCTTTTTCATCAATGATATGATCTCAACAAACAAACAGTCAATGTGGGCAGTTATGGTCTTATTGAGATAACATCTGTTCCTGCGTTACAGCTCCGTTCAGCGGCTACTGTTTCCAGAATTTCCTCCCAAGGGCGATCTGTAGTATGGAGCGGCATATACTGAGGTCAAACTTGTGTTTTAAAACCTATCATAAAGATGCCCTCGGCTGCTGTCTCTACTGCATTGAATGGCTCAAGAACCAAGGTACGAAACCACTGTGATTGGTCGATATACACCATGAATGCTTCTTGGACATTTCCAGCATTCATGAAGATGCAACTCTTCAATCGTGATGTTGGGTTTCAGTACAGCTACTTGTTATTAGTGCTGCATTTTTAATCGAGTTATTCTAAGATTAACGGGGATAAATTAATCGTAAAATTAATTTGATGCCACAAGATTAATCATGTGGTTAATTTGAGGGTAAATCTCACCGACAAACTAAGAACAACTTGCTAAAAAGATCTGTGAACTATTATGGCGACATGTTTATTTAAGTAAAGTCAACACCATTGCAGTTGAATACAACTAATAACCTCCCAAAGACCTTACAGTGATGTCAACGCCAGCTGCAGCAGCCTGTAGCAATGGAACTGTTGTGAATTCTATAGCTCCAGAACTAGTTTTTAGTAGAAAGATCCAAATAGGCAGGGTTCTCTGTAAGATTTTAAATTTTTGGGTGCACAAGCCATAGCTGCCCGAAGGGCAGCTCACGGAGCACCTGAGCGTAGCGAAGGTCCGAAGCTATGCGCCAAAGGCACTGGGGTGGGTGTGGGAGGGGTGTCCCCTCCCGCAGGAGGGTCTAGGGGGCCTCCTCCAGAAAAATTTTTACTCCAGAGATGCTCTGAGAGCACATCTCTTGCCTTTCCAGCTTCA
>ERZ1740065.1572-NODE-1572-length-13814-cov-8.666691_pt1 | contig 13814 bp, 11 predicted proteins | sample MGYA00581738_ERZ1740065 | MGnify/ENA primary metagenome ERZ1740065 (study PRJEB43018, sample SAMN04849749) | marine metagenome | isolation source: floating plastic debris | place: Pacific Ocean | collected 2008-09-01 | study: EMG produced TPA metagenomics... | reverse complement strand
AAAGGGCGTCCTCGAAAACGAAAACCGCCTTGTCCAGTTGTCAGAAAGTCCTACATACGAAAGAAGAAGGCCCCGCAACCGCAAGCTTCTTGAACAATTTCGTCTCTGCACGCCGCCATTAGACATGGCGGCGTTCTTTAGGCTGCATAGTCTAAACTCCAGTGTTTGAGGGCATGCAGTTGATTCCGTAACTGAGTGCGAATGCTGATCAAGCCTTCGCGTTGCGTCAAACGTTGGTGCAATTGATGATAAATCGCGGGGGGCGGCACCCAGAGTTCTGGATTCAGAAGGCTTGCGAGTTTAGCTAACGTCTGGGCATCAATCGCATCTGTTTTGGAACGCTTGAGCAGGGCCTTGGCAAAATAGTGGGCTTGAGCTGGGTTGACGACACTCACGCGGAATCCGAACGCGACCAACGTTGTTGCCATGCCAACCCAGTAGCAGCCAGTCGCTTCCATCACGACCAGCACCTCAGCGGGTTGATGACCGGTGGCCACCAGTTTGTCACGCAGTTGCGCAAATCCTGGATAGGTCTGTTCCACCGTGAAAGCAGCAGTCACCTTTTTCCCAGGCGATAGCCAGGCCACAGCGGCGGTTTTAGCCGAAATATCAATGCTCACAAATAATTGATCTTGAGGAACGGCAGAAGACACACTCATAATGACCACCCTACCCAGTAAAGAACCTGACGGAACACAGTCCCCTGGGCTGTCGTGGTCTAAGCTCGTTATGCGTAGTCTCAAGCTACTCGATACGGTTCAGCCTGTCTGACAGCCCAAGGTAATGGGAGACATTCTTCGCCTCGAGGTCGTTGCCACATCTGCGATATCGTCTTCACCATTACCTGGAACTGAAGAGAAGTATACGAGCTGCGATTTAGGCCCATTTAGTTCTTGTGAACTACAAAAGCCTCGTCAGTAGAGCAAAGCAGTCTCAGAATGAGTCCTATATTCCTAAAAGCGCTTGGCCTAGAGGTGGCCTGAAGTGAGAATTTGTAGTATGGTTGGAACGCCTCTGCTTGGTGAGACTCATTAATGCAGAAATCCTCAATAGAAAACGGCTGTAATCCTCTCAAGGAAAGCGGTTCCAGCACCTCACTGATGAAGGGATAGTTGCCATCTCGAGCAGCGCTTCCGACCCTAACGAGATGCTCTACAGAGTTTGTCAAATCAAGCTTTCAGCCTATTGTCAATTAATTCCGGTTGAATCGCTTGTTTGCAGGTTGCTGTCAATTAATTCCGGTTCATTGGCAAATAATCCCGGTTTGAGAGGCCGCTGATTGTCACTTAATCCCGGTTCAAAATTCCCTTGTTTGCAGGTTCTTAAGATTTCGTTTGCAGGCTACTACACCTAGCCAACAGTTTAGGGCCTACAAGGACCTACGGAGAACCTATATCTTGCTCTTCAGCGAGTTGCAGGGCATTCTCAAACTCTGCTTGTAGTTGCTCCGTGGTCGGTAGCTCGCCTTGTAAATCTTGCGGGAGCTGGTGGGTGGCTACCGCGATCGGGTTGCGCAGGTTACGAATGGCGTATTCGGCAATGGTTTTGTTCTTGGTTTTGCAGAGAATAATGCCAATAGTGGGGCGGTCATAGTCTTTGCGCAGCTGCTCGTCTACCGCTGAGATAAATAGATTCATGCGACCTGAATATTCTGGTCTAAAGTCCTCCATTTCGAGTTCGATAATGACGAAGCATCTGAGTTCTAGATGGTAGAACAGCATGTCGAGATAAAAGTCTTCTCCGCCAATGTCGAGGCGATGATTATGACCTACAAAGGAGAAGCCCACCCCTAGCTCTAGCAAAAAGTCGCGCATGTGTTTGACTAAGGCACGTTCTAGCTCTTGCTCTTTGACGTCTTTAGAGAGCGTGAGAAAGTCAAGGTGATAGGGGTCTTTGAGGACTTGGTGTGCAAGATCTGACTGGGCCGGGGGCAGGGTGGTGTCAAAGTTGGTGGATGGGCTACCTTCGCGTTCGTAGAGCTGGGTTTCGATCTGTGCAGTCAAGACGCTACGGCTCCAGCCGTGGTGGATGGTTTTCTGAGCATACCAGCGGCGCTTTAAGGGATCTTTGACCTTCTCTATCAGGAGGCAGTTATGCTTCCAGGGGATTTTTGCACCAAGCTGGTGCAAAATTGTCTCGTCTGACCAGGCCTCGGCAAATGATTTCATATAGCCCAAGTTACGAGCCGAGAAGCCGGTCATTTCAGGAAATTCTTGCTTGAGGTCTTTGGAGAGTTGGGTAATGACTTTGGCCCCCCAGCCCTCCGCTTGTTGGCGAGCAAGAATCTCTTGCCCAATTTGCCAGTAGAGCACAATCATCTCTTGGTTGATGGCGATCGCGGCCTTCAGTTGAGATGACCGAATCCGTTCTTTTAGACCCTCCAGTAAAGCGCGGTAATTGTCGTTATTGGATAGCAAGGACGTAGCTTTCGCCATAGTCGGTAAAGTCGTGAGAGTGGTGTGGTCATGCAGTATCTCGACGCCTAAATGTTTAAGCGTCTGAATGTTTGAACATCTGAGCTTCTAGACGTTTAGGGATGACGTTCCCGAAGCCATTGACTGATCAAGTCTTCAACGATGTCGCTCATTTCCAGATTGTCCTCCAGTGCAGCCATCTTGAACGCTCGATGAACGTCTTTAGGAATGTAGAGCGTTGTGCGCTGATAGTTGGGGTCTTTGCCTTTAGCTTTGCTGGAGCTAACCGGAGGTTTTGGGGAAGACGTCGGCTCTTGAACCTCTGGCAAATCTGTGGCTTGTTTTTTTCCTACAGATCCCATGAGTTGGTCAAAACGGCTCATGCGAGTACTTCCTCCCCGACTTCTCGATAACAGCGCCAGGCGATACCGGCATATTGGTCACCCTTGATGGCATACACGGGCACCCCTGCTAAAGCAGCTTTCTGAAAAACGTTCAAACGACGAATACCGCCTTTGAATACTGGGAGCTGAGCATTCTCCAGAGACATCCGCGCTTCTTCACCCGCAAGATTTGGCTTGGGGGGAATGATGGTGAGCAAAATTCGATAATCGGTTTCGAGCGTTTGCAGCACTTCCAGCATTTGCAGCATTGCGCCCATAGCCAGTGCATCAGGAGACGTGGGTAGAACCAAAAGGTCACAGCCCTCTGCCAATGTTTTCAAGTCTTCAGGAGCGGGTCTAGCAGGTGTATCGATCACAATGTGCTCAAATTGGCGGCCAAATTTAACGGCCTGCTTCTCGTCTACGACTTTGAAGGGCAAATTGCCCCGATGGCTCCAGTCTAAGGCTGAGCGGTTTAAGTCTCCGTCCACGAGCAGCGTCGGAGCATGTTGCTGCAAATAGGCAGCGAGATGGAGTGCGGTGGTGGTTTTACCGACCCCACCTTTGAAACTGGCAATAGTCACAATCATGGCAATACTCCACAACGGACATCAAAACTATATCAAACATTTAAGCGCCTAAACTTCTAGATGTCTGAATGTTTAGACGCCTAGACGCGCAAAATTATGACATACCTCAGAGCTGAGGCCGTGCTAGTTACGGATGGATACGTAAGTATTTAGATGTCTGAGTGTTTGAGCTGACTCGTGGCAGTCTCTGCGAAAGATGTTTGAAGAGGTGGAGATCGTCCTGAGGTTTTGAACATCTGAACATCTGAATGTCTGAATGTTTGTAAATAATTCTGGATGTCTAAATGTTTAAATGTCTAAATTAATTCATGGATTCAGTGAGCTGGTCTAGAAGGCCGGGGCGGATCCAAAATTTAGAGGAGATGAGATGCAAGAGTGAAGGAGTGTGCCAGTTGCCCCAACTCGCTGGCCTAGATTTGGATTATTCCTTCACCAGAGAACCTGTGCCAGTTGCCCGAAACCCCTGAACCCTCGTTGAGGTGAGATCGGCAGGGAAAAGCAGCGCGATCGCCCTTCCCCTTTAGCCTCCACCTCTCTCTGGTGGGAGTGAATAGTTGCGGGGGCCGCAGCTATTCTCAAAGGCTCTCGGCTGTGCTTACCTGTAGCTTTTAGAACTACGGCGCACAAAAAATCGTAAGAGACAATAACTTTGCAAAAGTATACGTAAGGCTCTTCCAATCAACTGTTGACAGAGTAGTGAAGTCAAGCGGAGGAGGCTGTGAACTTTGTGAAGTTATTAATTGATAGTCATCTAACTAGGCTAATGGTGAGACAGGAGCATGTTATCGATGTCTATTCTGCCAAGTAACTTGGGTATATCCGGAGATTTGCCAGAAGATTGGCGTCGTAAGCTTAAAGAGCTGATAAAACTGGCTTGTGAGCATCCGCGAAATACTCCTCAAAGGCGTAGGGTTTTCAACCAGATTATAAAGATTATTCAGCAGTCAGATAGTTTATGGCGCGAAGGCACTCAGTACTATGAGGATGCTTTGCAGAAGACCTGGTTGTATTTTGCTCTTAACCTTTGCAAAGAACAAGAAATAAATACAGCTGACGAACCATTTTGTTCTGAAGATTGTAAAGTCATTGCTCGGTTAAATAAATATCTGAAGTGGCGGCTAAAAGACTATGGCATTGAGACCTCTGAAGAGAGACGGAAACGCTTATATCCACGAGTAAATGACGACGGTAGTTTGATAGAACCAATAGATATGATTCCGGCTCCGAAATCAACACCTAACTGGTGTGATGAGCTTCGCATCTGGGCAGAGACAGATATATCAGGGAAACTTCGAAGTACATGCATAAAGGGATATCCAGAAGTTACCTGTCAAATCATAATTCTACGACGCTTGCCACCAGAGGCAACTTGGAAAGATATTGCAACAGAATTTGGTTTGCCGATTTCGACCCTAAGTAGTTTTTATGAAAGAAAATGCCGTCCATTTCTAAGAGAATTCGGACAATCGGAAGGCTATTTTTCAATAGATGGGGATGATCAAAATGCTGATAGATGAAAGTACAAACTGGAAAATTCGACTACCTATTACTTGGCGTATGAGGGAATGTGCAAGAGTCTTTGCCGAAAAACAGCAGACCTTTGAGAAATCCATCCAGGTAGAACGTAATACCCTGGCGGTCTCTGTTGTCAATGCTTATTTAGAATGGCAAGGCTATGCAACCGATTTAGCTGCAGGAGATAGTTGGAATGTAGGTACGCAGCTATTAGGAGATGTCGCAGACTTAATGGTAGAGGGTGTTGGGCGAATTGAATGCCGTTCTGTACTGCCTGGGGAAGAAGAGTGTCATCTTCCAGCCGAAACTTGGTACGACCGAGTTGCTTACGTTGTGGTGCAATTAAACGTCAATAGAAACGAAGCGGTTCTGTTAGGTTTCTCACCTACTTTTGATCCCGAAGATCCAGTAGATAGGTTAATCCTAAAAGACTTGGGTAGTGTTGACGAGTTAGTAAGCTACTTTGACCGGATAGAGAAAGGATACCGTGAATTAGAGAAAAACTCTTCGCTTGAATTTGAAAAAATTCGGCAAATATGGACTGAGCAGTATAGTCGCTTGATGTTAGTAGCTCAGTTGGAGCGTATCTATCGTAATGAATTACCTAGTAAGTGGCGAGTAAAAGGGGAAAAGATTATTTCTGGCCGAATACTAGAGAGTAACATAATCAGGGAAAAGTTCAACCCTGAGGGAACAGAGAAAACTAGTCGCGAAATCAGAATTGAATTTCAAGGTGTTGCCGAGAAGCTATTAAATCAGTTGGTTGAGGCTTGGAGATAATTTCTCTGTAAATAGCACTGGGATTAAAGTTGTAAATGGAGATATATGAATGTATGCCTTGAAGCAAGATGATTTTCTAGTCTCGAATTCGAAGAGAAAAAATTTAAGAACTCAGGCAAATGAATCGATATACAAGGGAGATAAGCATTTTGAATGTGGAGAGCTAGATTTATCTGTCGAATACTTTCAACAGGCGCTCAGTTTATATGAGCGTCTTGAAGATATGGTCGGACAATCTGCCTGTATTGGAAGGATAGGAACAGTAATTTATCATAAAGGACATCCTAGAAAAGCTATTTCCAACTATCGAGAGTCCTTGGCGATAGCTAGAAAAATACACTGTAAATATACAATAGCTACTGATTTAGGGAATATTGGGCGTGCACTTTTCATGCTCGGAAATTATGAAGAAGCTCTCAGTTACTATAGACGTTCATTGAGACTCGCAAGAAGTTTTAAGATCAGGAAAGGTACAAAGAAGGAAACACAAAAATCAATTCGTTGCTTAAAAGCAAGTATCCAAGGCAATCTAGGAGATATTTGTCTTATAAAGGGACAATATAAAGAAGCAATATTCAGATACAGGAAATGGCTGAAAATCTCAATAAAAATTGGTAATTTAAGATTAAAAGGAGCCGCTCTTGGTGGACTTGGAAACGCATATCAAAATTTTGGCGATCATAAGAGAGGGATAAAATATCATAGCCAACACTTGGAAGTTTCGAAAAGTATAAATGACCGTCTGGGAGAGAGTAAAGCACTTAATAACATAGGTCTTTCCTGTGATTTTCTGGGGCAGCGACAAGAAGCAATAAGGTATTTCGAGCAGTCTCTAAAAGTCAAGAGAGAATGTGGCAATACCTTGGATGAGGGATCTTCACTCGGAAATATAGGTAATCTATATTTTTCCTTGGGTCGAGTTAAAGAAGCATTAAATTATTATTTTGAAGCTTTAGAAGTTGCAGATGCAGCAGGCAATGTGCATGAAAGATTGGTAGCTTTAGTAAACCTGGGAGGTGCTTTCATACATGGGGAGCGTTATGTAGAAGGAATTGAGTTTTTGGAGCACAGCCTTGCACTTTCAGAGAGCTTGGGAGAAAGGATAATAGAAGCTAGTATCAACCATAGTTTAGGAGCTGCTTATGCTAATCAGGGGAGTTGTTCTCAAGCTTTTGGATACTTTCAAGATGCTCTAAAAATATATCAAATAATTGAGAGTCGAGATGGAGAAGCAACAGCCCTCCATTCTTTGGCATCTATTCAACATGGGAGAGGAGAAATAAAAGCTGCCATTAGATTGGCCGAACAAGCACTTGCGATCAGAAAAGAAATTGGCGACTATACCCATGAAATTGATACTCAATGTTTATTAGGAGGAATTTATAAGGGCTTGGGCGAATATGGAAAGTCAATTCAGATTTTTCAATCTGCTTTAGACAACTGTTATGCAGATGTCATGCCATTTGAAACTCTTGAAGTATGTAGAAACCTTGGAGATTTATGGCTAGCAATCGGAGATTTGGATGCAGGTATTAAAGCTTATGAATTTGCTATTAGCACTGTAGAAAAATGCCGTCAAGACGCAATTATTGAATCAGATAAGCAACATATTTTGCGGAAGTTAGATCAAATCTACTCTAAAATGGTAGAAACTTGCGTTAAGAATAATCAGCTTGAAAAAGCAATAGAAACAGCTGAGCGTTCTCGCTCAAAGTGGTTGTCTGATCTTATTTTCCGAAACAATCTTATTCAAGAAGGTGAAATTCCAGAAGAAGTCCAAATTTGTCTTTCCAAATATGATTCTATTCAAAAGGAAATAGATCAGATTCATCGCAGTATAAGCGGTCACTTAAACAATACTATTAGCTTTGGAGATGCAGAAAAAACACGTGCTGTTCGAAATCGAACATTGATAGGTGCAACTGATGAAAGAATACAAGTACTTGAAGCCCAGAAGCGGATGGTTCGCGAAGAGTTAAATACTGTTGATAAAATCACAGCCAGTTTGCTTGAGGCTAAAAATATTACTGTAGAATCGATACAGAAGTTAATTGATGGAACTGATACGGCAATATTAAGTACATATAGTACTTCTGAAAATACATATGTATTTGTTTTAAGGCATGATAAAACTATTGGCTGCCACATTTGTTGCGGTCAAGGTCTCAAAGAACTTCACTCATGGCTTTTGGAAAAGTGGCTGTATCCATATGTCAATATTAATGAGAATTCTGATGAGGAAGAATACGATAAAAGTAGGATGATATGGCAAACAGAACAGCCAAAAATATTAAGAGAATTGGCAGAACGGCTAGGATTAGAAGCTTTAATAGAAAAGCTTGAAGGAGTTCATGAGGTGGTGCTTATTCCATCTTTTTGTCTTCATCAAATTCCTTTTTCTGCTCTTCCCACCAAAGATGGATACTTTGGTGATCGTTTTAGAATTCGCTCTATTCCTAGTACCCAAATCTTAGAGTTTTGTCAGCAACGTTTAGACAATAAATACAAGGATCAGACTTCGGTTGCTTATGCCACAGTAGAGGACGCGACCGAGGATCTCCCTTGTTCTAGCTTTGAAGGAGAGCAGCTCTCTAATCTTTTCAGGATTCCAACTGAAAGACGCTTGAAAGGGCATAGGCAAGCTACAGTTGAAAACTATCGCCAGCTGATAAAAAAAATAGAGGTCATTGTTTCTAGTCATCATGCACAGTCACGTTTGGATGATGCCTTAGAGTCAGCATTAGTGCTTGCAGATGGAAGGATAACTTTAGGTCAGCTTTTGACTCCTGGGTGGCGGCTTCCAAAGCTGCTAGATGTATTTTTATCCTGCTGCGAGACAGGACTAGGGAGTCCTAGTCAAACTGATGATGTTCTGACCCTCTCTACTGGCTTCTTGTGTGCTGGAGCTATAAGTGTCGTTAGTACCTTATGGGCTGTAGATGATATAGCGGCAGCATTATTTTCTATCCGCTATCACCAGTATCGACAGAAGTTGGATCGTTCTACGGCTTTGCAGAAGGCACAGCAGTATATACGTGATATGAGTGGTGCTGAGTTGGCCCGACAGTACAAACAACCTATCATCACTTTACTTGATCAGAAATTCGAAGTGGCTGAAGCAAAGCGCCGACAGGCGGAAGAAAAAATACAGCAGTTCTGCGTGGATACCCAACATTATCGGGAGTGGCAAGAAAAACATGACTTTTGGGCAGAAGTCGCAATCAGAATCGATGATACACAGACTCGATTGAAGGCTTTGTGCCGAGAGGCTTTGCCTTTTAGCCATCCGACATACTGGGCAGGATTTATCAGCCAAGGATTGCGCTAGAGACAGTTCCTGCTACCTTTATGGGCTATATTTTCTCATTGAGGAGGACGTTATACAGACTAAAGTACTAGAAATAGTGGCGTAATCTTTTTCATATGTGCTGCTGAGTAGATATAGCTGAGAACAACAAAAATCTTTGGCAACCTGTTCTACTTAGGTATCGATATGAATGATTTCTCTCCACACACTGAGTCCAGCTTGAAAAATCAGATTGTATTAGAGCTTCTGCGACAGGCTCACAAGACTTTTGATCAAGCCCATCAAAGCTTCCGGCTAGCAATACTAATGACTACAATAAGCGCAGCAGTAAGCATTATTGGGGTATTTTTTTTGATTTCCAATCGCGCCTCAGAAGGCACTATAGCAGCTACGACTGGTTTGGCTACTGGGACTGGATTTATACATTTGGCTAGAGAAGCTGACAAAAGGTTAAAGGTGACCAATGAGCTTCTGGACAAGATAAATGCAGATCTAACGCGTTAGTCTCTGAAGACTAACATGCAGCCCCTCGTCGAACTTAGAAGAGCGAACGTAATGGCTAGCAAGAACGATGTAAGAGAGCACGAAGTATTGATAGAGCCTTTGAGAAAGCTCAAACTTGGTGGAAGCTTGTATACCCGTCCATCTGAGGTAGAGGCCAAACTGCTCGAACTAGCTTCACTGTCTTGTGATGAACTCATCACTTATTGTGAATTGCGACAAGGTGACCCAGCTTATGTTCCTAGCGAGTGTCTGCTGCATTTTGTACGTTCGTACCGAGCGAGAATGCCGGATATCTGTTTCGAGAAACTCTACAAGTTTTTAATCGAGCGCGTCCTAAGCAGCTGCTCTAACAAGATAAGTAACGACGATAAAACAAGCTCTCTCATCCACAGCAATATTCGAGATGAGGTTGTGGGACGTTTTGCGGAACTGCTTGCGCATGATTTCAAAGACTACGTGGAAAAACTTGATTACTACGAGATACGCTTCAACGATGCCTTGAAGAAGATGTATATAGATGTCTATCGTCAGGTTAAACGAGGGGAGGATCGTTTAACTTCCCTGGATGATCAAGTAACCGGTGAGCCGAAGATAGAAGTTGAGCGAGCTGCTGGAAGCTTTGAACCATTTAATACATCCGCATTCACTGAAGACGATTACCGGTCTTGCCTGTACGCAGCGATTGATACCTTACCACCACTCGAAAAAAAGATCATAGAAATGCTCAGATTGGGCTTTCCTATAGACTCGAAGGATCCAAACGTGACAACGATTTCCAGAACGCTCAGTAAGTCTGAGAAGACAATCCGGACTTATCGCAACAAGGCATTTGCCACTATCCGCACTATTCTTGAGGAGGCAAATCAAATATGACTTCTGGTAATTCCCAGCCTTCCCGCGAAGATGTTTTGTACGCTTTTGCCGTAGAACTAACTCCAGGACGAGATACTCTCGAACGCTATTTGCGGGACTATCCAGAATATACTGATGGACTCATTGATCTGTCCTACGAACTGTCTCGCGAGGTGCGCGAAGACGAGATGCCGCTCTCCGTTGAACAACAGGCTATGATTGATAGCGCTTGGCAGCAACATGTTGAAGCTGCTCCCAAAGAAGTAATTGACCCTTTTGCAAATCTTACAGTCACTGCGCAGCGTGACCTGGCTAGGCAGCTCAGCGTACCGCGTCAAGTCATTACAGCTTTTCGCGAGCATAGAGTCGAACCTAACTCAGTGCCGCTTCCGTTTCTGAAACGCATGGCAGTTGTTTTGAACATTACGGCTGAGGGTCTTAGAGATTTTCTTGGACAGTCACTTGATGCTGAACTGATGCGTAGCTACAAGGCCGATAGTAGACCTGAATCTCCCACAAAGGTTGATTTCGAGCAGCTCTTGATTGACGCTAATGTGCCTCCAGACAAACGGAAGTTATTAATGGAAGGCGAATTCTGAGATGGATGGGATCGAGCTCGCTCGTCAGATAGCGACTGACCTTCACACTCAAGCTGTTAGCAGAGGTGAGAACCCCTTCCAGCCTTATCAGTTTGCAGTAGCTGAGGCGGAGCGTCGAGAAGTAGATGTTGAGAAGGCCAGTCCTAACGCTGCAGTTCTAGATGGTGGGCGGGCAACCTTTATCCAAGAGGATGCCCTTATTCTTCACGAAAACACCGGAACCTCTTTTGAGCAGGCGTTCCTAGTAGCGCATGAAATTGGCCATATCGAACTTGGCGACAATCTTAGTGCGGAACGTGTGCTCAACATCGATCCGGCGCGGTCTTCTGAGCCTTCACCGGTTGGAATAGAGCGTGTAGTGGACTATAGCCCACGCCAACGGCGTGAGATCCAGATGGATCTGTTCGCTCGTGAGTTTCTTCTACCGCGCCAGGTGATGCGAGTACTACATGTCGAAGAAGGACTGACTGCTTCCCAGATCGCAGAAAGGTTCGGTGCGCCCTTTGACGTGGTAGTTCAGCAATTGTTAGACGCCTTACTCCTACCAACGGTTATTAAGGAGTCAGTGGCTGAAAAGAGTGCGGCCCCCCTCAACCAGTTACAGGCTGATGCCGCAAAGCACCGAGGCAGGGCTTATTTGCTTGAAGCGGGTCCTGGAACAGGGAAGACCCAGACGTTGATTGCACGCGTGGAAAGCCTGCTAGCTGATGGTGTCGATCCCCGCCAAATACTATTACTGACGTTTTCAAATAAGGCCGCAGGGGAGATGGCTGGCCGCATTGCACTTAAGGCTAGGGACGCCGCTTGTGCGATGTGGATTGGAACATTCCATGCCTTTGGACTGGATGTGATTCGGCGTTTTCATCTTGAGTTAGGACTACCGAAGGATGCTCGATTGCTAGATCGAACTGATGCGGTAGAACTCCTTGAGCAGGAATTTCCCCGTCTGGACTTGACTCACTATCGCAATCTTTACGATCCGACTCAGAATATAGCTGACATCCTGACAGCTATATCGCGTGCAAAGGATGAAGTGGTTGATGTCCAGAAGTACGCAGAACTTGCTGAGTCGATGCTTAAGGAAGCAACGACATCGGAAGAACAGGTGGCGGCTGAAAAGGCGATTGAAGTTGCACGGGTCTATAAGGTCTATGAAACTGCGAAGCTGCAAGCAGGCTGCATCGATTTTGGAGATCTTGTATTGTTGCCCGTGCTATTGCTGGAAGAACATACCGCGATTCGAAACCATCTCAAAAGACAGTATGACCATGTGCTTGTCGATGAATATCAGGATGTAAATCGAAGCAGTATCTGCCTGCTTCAAGCTCTATGTGGTGAAGGTGAGAACCTCTGGGTAGTTGGTGATGCAAAGCAGTCTATTTACCGATTTCGGGGAGCTTCTTCCTTCAATATGGTTCGATTTGGGCAAGAAGATTTCCCTGGCGGTGAACGTGGGCAGCTCAAACAAAACTATCGCTCAGTTAAAGAGATTGTGAGCATATTCTCCACCTTTGCTACAGGTATGGTGGCTGGTAATCTCGACAGCGGGCTTGAAGCCTATCGGGAGAACTGTGGCTATCAGCCAGAATTATGCACGGTTGATTACTCGCATCAGCAGACAGTAGCGATTGCTGACTCTATTGAGGGGATGCGTTCGCAGGGCTATTGCTACCGTGAGCAGGCTGTGCTCTGTACCGGCAATGCAAAACTCTCAATCCTAGCCCAGGATCTTGAACGCTTAGGTGTACCAGTTCTGTTCCTAGGTAGTCTCTTTGAGCGGCCAGAGGTCAAGGATGCCCTTGCGCTTCTGTCGATGCTCATTGATCAGCGTGCTATGGGATTGGTCCGAGTTGCCTCTTGGCCAGAGTTCAATATGTCTATCTCCGATGTAGAAATAGTACTCGAGCACTTTCGACAGAAAGAAGAGGTCCCTGACGATTGGTTGGGCGAGATTGCAGCTATCCCTAATTTGTCTACGACGGGTCGTCCTGCCCTTACCGCAATTGCCAGAATGCTAGACGGGTTCGACAAGCACTCATTGCCATGGACAGTTTTAGCTAATGTGCTGCTTGACCGAACCCGGATTGCGGCCAAGATAGCTGCTTCGAGTAATAGCAGTGATCAGACATGTGGCATCGCTCTTTGGCAGTTGATGAACTTCATCCGTACCCAACCATCTGGTCAGGGACTGCCAATCACTCAGCTACTCAATCGAATTCGACGTCTAGTGAGATTGGGTGACGACCGCGATCTGCGTCAACTACCTGCTGCTTCTCAAGGACTTGATGCAGTGCGCCTCATGACGATTCATGGAGCAAAGGGCTTAGAGTTTCCAGTAGTACATCTGCCAGGAATGAATGCGGGTACTATCCCGAGGACACCACCGTTACCGCGCTGTCTGCCGCCAGATGGAATGGTGCAAGGAGGTGCAGGAACAGTGCAGGCAGTTTTGCGTGCTGAGCAGTCTGAAGAACAGGAGTGCCTTTTCTACGTAGCACTCTCTCGGGCATGCGATCGCCTGTTCTTCTATGCACCTACCAAGCAATCCAATGGTCGTCGATGGAAATCATCACCATTTCTAGCACGTCTAGGTCAGAACCTCGTTCAGCGACATGTCACGCCTGATCGAGTTCTACCGCTACTGCCAGAGGATAAGAATATTGAACTTTTCGTTGATGGCGGTTTGAGGTTCAGCGAATCTCAGATGGATCTGTACGAGTCTTGTCCGCGCCGATTCTTTTACACCCATGTGTTGAAACTTGGTGGTCGTCGCAAGGAGACTGCCTTTATGAAAATGCATGAAGCTATTCGGACAGTTATACAAGCTCTTTTAGCTGAAGATGCGGTAGTTGATGACGATTGAAATATTG
>ERZ1740065.1571-NODE-1571-length-13819-cov-11.725734_pt1 | contig 13819 bp, 15 predicted proteins | sample MGYA00581738_ERZ1740065 | MGnify/ENA primary metagenome ERZ1740065 (study PRJEB43018, sample SAMN04849749) | marine metagenome | isolation source: floating plastic debris | place: Pacific Ocean | collected 2008-09-01 | study: EMG produced TPA metagenomics... | reverse complement strand
TGTGCTCCGACCTGCCTAAAAACCGAGAGCAACCTGGCGCCGCATATGGCAGCCTGGCGCCGCATATGGCAGCCTGGCGCCGCATATGGCAGCCTGGCGCCGCATATGGCAGCCTCGCCCTTAGGCATGTTTATTTCTTAGTGTGAAAGCATGGAGACAGTCTCATGATTTTAACCTTTAAAAAAAATACTATCATGTTCTTCTGCAGGCTCAAGACTTCTCGGACATAATAGATGATGGTGTATTGACACTCGATGACTCCAACTTTGACAAGATAGTGGCTAAGGGAGATGCTTTCGTCAAGTTCTTCATTCCGGGATGTGGATTTTGTAAGAATATGAAGCCAGCATGGCACGCCCTAGGCAATCGCTACCTGGCCGATACTCGAGTGCACATTGCCATGGTGTGTAATACAGCTATTCATTTATTCGCATGCATTATATGAGTATGTAAAACTAATTGTCTTCCCCACATGGGAAGCTCTCTCAGAACAGAATTCGAGACCGAATCTGATAGTCTTATCTGTCCCTAGCAGAGCATACTGTAAACCCAAATATTTTAGCGGACAAAATATTATAGCGTTTTGCTCAAATCAGCAGTATTTTTAAATATAATGCCAGAATTTTTAGCGATTTCCCTCGAGCTTATGTATAACATAAAGAGAGAGCTATAAAAAATATAGCTCTTAACTTGTATAGTTGAGTTGCTATTATAGCTATTATTGTGAGGAGCTAAAATATTTGGGTTTAAAGTATATTTCCATAGTATTACAGCTATGCGTTTGCTGTGCTACATAATTTTTGCATGTAGACATCATTTTTTAAATTAGCATTTAAAATCATGCTGCAAAGTGATGTTGTACATCATATATCATATGCTGAAAAAGCTGATGCATATATAAGCTCTTTCAATGTACCATTTTTACGCTTCTGTTCACTCAATATTGTACGTGTATTCTACAATTAGTAATTTGGTGTGACAGATTGATTGTGGCGAGAGTTCTAAGTCGTGCAAGCGGTTTGAGATTCGAGGCTTCCCCACAATGCTGTATTTGAGAGATGGAGAAGTCCAACACAAGTATGAAGGAGATCGATCTGAGTCAAAGCTAGCAGAGTTTGTGGAGCAGCAGCTGGATGTGACCGCAGATAAGCATGAGGGGGCAACTCCCGATAAGGTGAAAACTAATCATGGAGCAGCTTGAAGCTGCTGCCTCTATGGGCTATATATGATCTAATGCTATCATGTTCTTTTGCAGCCTCTAGATTTATCGGAAATAATAGATGATGGTGTATTGACACTCGATGACTCCAACTTTGACAAGATAGTGGCTAAGGGAGATGCTTTCGTCAAGTTCTTCATTCCGGGATGTGGATTTTGTAAGAATATGAAGCCAGCATGGCACGCCCTAGGCAATCGCTACCTGGCTGATACTCGAGTGCACATTGCTATGGTGTGTAATACAGCTATTCATTCCTTCTTATGCAGTTCTTATATGGGCGTAGGAAAGTTATTCTTATATGGATGTGGAACAGAGATTTCTCTTACCCATGTGGGAACTTCTCATGCATCAGAATCGGAACCCAAGAGCTATGTATTTATTTACTGGGTTAAGAAATTTTTGCATGTGAAATATGATATTGCTACTTTTATAATGACCAAAAATAGCTGTACTGATACAGTGTTTTGCTGTAGAATTTTCGTGTTTTTGGTCACTCGATGCTTTCCATGTATGCTGAGCTGATGAAGAGTATTTTGGTGTAACAGATGGACTGCGGTCAGGGTTCCAAGATATGCAGGCGGTTTGAGGTTCAAGGTTTCCCAACGATGCTGTATTTGAGAGATGGAGAAGTCCAACACGACTATGAAGGAGAGCGGTCTGAGGCAAAGCTAGCGGAGTTTGTGGAGCAGCAACTGGACACTCAAGTGAGCGCAGATTAAGAGGACACAACTCCTGTAAAGCTGGAAGTTCCTGCTTCTATCAGATGTACTTGTTCTATACTGAATATGCATTACAGGTGGCTGAAGATGCCCTGTTGGAATTGACCACAGACTCCTTTGATGAAGCGCTACAGGAGACTGGCCTAAAATTCATCAAATTCTTTGCCCCATGGTAAGAAGCCCTCAGCTACGATTCTGTAATCAGTCTTGGCTGGGTTTGACACTTCCCTCACCATTCACAGGTGTGGGCACTGCAAGAACCTGGCACCAACATGGCACGAGCTGGCAGAACACTTCCACCAGGATGACACGGTCCAGATAGCTCATGTTGACTGTACCCAACACGAACCAATTTGCAAAGCTCAAGAGGTTATTATCTCATGCCATCATCCCATTCCATTTTCGAGCGGAACTCCTAGTACTGAATATATCATTGCAGATAACTAGCTATCCTACATTGCGACTGTTTTTGAATGGGACACCGATCACTGACTATAAAGAAGGGCGCTCACTTGAGGAGCTCAAGTCATTCGTCATGAAGAATAAGAATAAACCGAAAGACGAGTTGTAATTGTTTTGTTTAGATCAATAAATGTATTATTACTGATCAAATAGAACAAAGAAAATCACCACCGCTTCTTGTGCTGATCATGACTGCCTTCCGACCTGCAATAGAATTAAAATACTGACTACCTTGGTAAAATCAGTGACATGAAAGGCAGGATCAGGCTGCTTTGCATTGGTAGAATTGATCAGAATAGTTGTAATTCATCACTTGGGTGACAGAAGGATCCACTAGTGTTCATCATCTCAAGCTCGCAAATTAGATCACGAATGCAGTTCCTACAAACCTGGAGTTTATTGGCTGGTTTCTGGCATGGATTTGATGATATCAGAATCTCCAGGGTCTGTGATACTGAGGGTGCATACTCTATAGTATTTACCACAAGCAGTACCCAGCTCTATGTTGTTTCCACTATAGTGGTGCACACCAGTTTTTGCCAACATGGCGTAGTACTCGATCTCACTCTTCCTACGATATAGCCAGGAATTTAAAACTCGTTTCAAGTTATGTGGGGTACCTTCTCAGCCAGAGCTCCAATACCCCACGGAAAGAAAAATTCACCAAGCTTTCTGTGTTGACTATGGTCCCACCATAATCGCTGCTGAAACAACTTTGTAGGCAATACTGGTTTTAACATTTCAAACAAGTGAACGATGAATGTCCCCATGTTTTTACCTCAGGGGAGGGGTGTTATTGGCTATTATAACCAGCTTAGCTTTGCCGGAACGCAGAGTTTTCAGTGTCTGTCTGTAACCCAGGCAGTACTTGCCACTCTTCATGACCAAGGCAAGTCGAGCATTGATGCTCTCTGCAGACTTTTTCTGAAAGATCAAGATAACGACAATGAAGCACAAGTACTGAGGTTCATATGGAGTCCTGTATGAAGAACCTACGGATTTCTTAGAAGCTCCGGGTGCCATTTTTGTCTCTAGGTTTACAGTACCTCAATATACTACAAATAATCCAACAATCAACAGTTTTTACCAGCATTTGAGACGAAATATTTCAACTTGACTGTCTCATCGAATTACAACGTACCTGACCACGCTCGCACGCCAAGAAGAAAGGAAGTGATATCCCACAATTCTTATGATTTCCGCCTATTCGAACAAAGAGAGCATAACTCCAAAGGCTGCTGCAAAACCTGCTACATCTCACTACGATATCACACTGTGGGAATGTGTCATATTGATACCGTGAAATGTGATACTCATAGTTGCAGTAGTCACTCCTATTTATACAACTAAATTTACGTACAGTGTGCCATTCCTTAAGGAGTGCAACTCAGATACAGGTGATATAATACACGACACGAATCAGGAGTGCTGAGTTGGGCCATACCAGAGCCATACAATGTACATATTACCCAACTGTGGCCATATTATATCAGCTTATCCACAATAACGTTCGTAACATTTATATGTACTAACACCATGTTACTTAAACACAATCTATAAAATGAGCCTCCATCTGTTCAACAGGCACCATCTTCTAGAAGAAACCTATCAATAGCTACTTACATAAATATATACAGGTATATAATGCATTGGAATGAAAGTTAAGGCTTGAGTGAGATAGATGTATTGAACAAACTATCCCCATCAACCCAATGTGAGCTTAGATCATATCATTCTATGACTGAAGGCACTTAAAAAACATCATGACTAAAACCACTGAAATTGACACAGCAAATCGTTCCCGGAACCATAAGGTATATGAAGATCGGATTGCTGCTATAGATGGAGACAACATTGTATACAGCACTGAGGTGATAGTATAGTATAGTGTATAGGCAATGTATTGGAATAGAAATGAAATACTGATTCTCATTTCAAGAGTAGCAGTAGTAGTAGGCTGGTTGTACTCGTCGCCGGAAACAGAGAGTCAAGATCTCCCTACCAAGCGTGGGTACAAACTTGGTCCAGACGCGGAGTTTGGCGATTACCTGGATAATACGAGCAGCATTATTACGACAAGCTTATACTCCAGTCATTGGTGTATATTTGTAGTCTTACAGTCAGCACTCGCGGGTAAGATCAAGACTTCTGCCAAATGCAAATGAGATTGTTATCGGTACAAGCGACGAGGTACTTCATATCAGGGCTGAGAGAGGCGTGGTTTATGAGAGGAGCCTTGTCAATCTTCTTCAGTCTTTGATTGATAGGATCACTAGGGTCAGGCTTCAGTGTGGGCCAGAGCAGAGTGCACCTGGGTGTCGCAGTGTCACCGTACTCTGACTTCTCTACATATATAGTAATACATGCATACTGACAGACATTCAATACACGCTGAACAATAACCCTCAACAACAGGATACATGATTTGCTGTTGAGCAGTAGCCTACAGAACAGCCACTCATTAGATGGTCTAGATATACTTCAGGCCAGTCTAGAACTCGGCTGTCTTTCGCTTGCTACCACTCGGTGGCAGTCACCCTACTGTATCTTACTTTTCAGGTATTCACCAATAGAATACAGTAGCATGCTTCCCCTGTGGTCTCCAGCAACGATGAGGTTGTTTCTAAAGGAAGAAGTAAGATTACAACAAGCTGATCACCATGGCGATAGGAATGGAATACGGAACAGGATATGACCTCGCAGTGATGTCTATATATATCTCTGTAGTCTTCACCCACGGCAACACCAGTTCAGGTTTGACATTGATTATAGGCTGCAGCTTCTTCCCCAGTGCACTCAGTGACCTGACCATGTATGAAACACTCAGCTGTCTGGGAACTTTCCATCTAATGTCTGGCCGCTTATCACTCACCATATGAGGATAGAACCACTCTTGGAGAACTTTACCGCCACTGTGGTCTCGTCGAGGGAAGCAATTCCATCGCAGTAGTTATCAGCCGCAGTGGAAACTACAACAAGTCTACCAGTGAACCAACGAAAGTCAGGATTGGGGGAGAGAGGGTTAGACACCCTAACAAACTACTACTCAATGTTTGGGAAATAGGACTAACCCGGGAATGTTAGCTGTGTGTCATTAGCCTGGTCGTCTCTATCTTTCGGGATGTTTTTCATCTTCCACAGGAAGCAGCCTCTCTGAGCAGCTGATATGAGATAGGAACCTTTCACAATCATCTGTATTATGTCTGTACCGGTGCAGTGGAACTGTGAGAAAGAGGAAGACATGGATCCGCTGTTACTACTGTACAAACCAGAACATTAGCTAGTGAGGAATGGATAAGGAGGTAGCGATAGAGACTGCCATTGCTAGAAGAGTGTTGCGACATAGATTGAAATAATTGATCACATGACGGTCACATGACAGGGTGGCCAGTGTGCACTAGACACATCGTCATATCAAGCTATTATTTATATTCGGTAGTAGCCCGACACTCAGCAGCCTACCAGCTTAATCTTCTGCCAGGAGATGTTGTAGTCCTTGGATCCATTGAGGCCGGTGTCTATGAGCGCTATTTTACCATGATCTGCACCACAGAACAGCCAGTTCGCATTGCTGGGATGCTGCCTCAGGCAGCTGATGTACGCCTTCTTAAACACAGGCAAGTGAGCAAACATCCTGTTCTTCGCCGGGTGTATGAGAGTGACACGGCCTTCAGCACCTGACGACATCACAGCAGATTAAGGTGTTGGTACAGAGCACAGCAGCCTATACTCCATATACACTGCATTATACTACTATCTACCTGCTGCAGAGAGTACATTAGTGTTCTTTCCGTCTGCGAATCTATGAGTGGTCCACAGAATATCGAAGTACTGGTCTTCGTGCTGCAGCAGCTTTGCCTTGCATTCACCCTTGTGCGCGTCAATCAAACAAATGTAGGAGCCACCACATGTAGCGACAATACCCGTCCATTTATCTGCGTTATCAGGATTCGGTTCGAAGGCGCACCTCCAGATCTGAAATTTTGTAGCAAACTCTAGACATGTAGAATTGCATTGGATCATGAGACGCTGTGTCAGGAATGTGTGTACAGTCATGGTTGTTGAAAAGTAAAATCAGTCAAAACGTACCTTAGTATCACCATCGGCAGGGTCATCATTGTGACTGTGGCACCTCAAAAACTGATGTGCTGGTTGGTATTGAAATTCTGGGTATTCCTCCTTCCCCAGAAGCTTTGGTGGTGCCATGTTTCTCACGTGACGCTACTGCCACGGGGCTATGCAAATAGATGGTAAGAAGTATATCGTCTTGTGAAGTTTAGCTTTTGTTATGATCAAGTACATGTGAGGCCTACACGTACAGGCAAGCGTGATAAACTGTAGTGGTAGAGAATACCAGGTGGACAGGAGATTTTCACCTCGATTCAGAATCACAAGTGGCAGTAAAAATGACTCACACAATATTTTTACTTCTGAGTGAAAATCTTAGAGTAATGCAGAAACGTTTTCTGATAATAAATCCATGGTGAAAATGAAAACCGATATTAATTTTTTTCATTCAATTTTTGTTTTAGGCAAAAAGTGATAGCTAAACTTACAATTGTCATATGTCACTGAAAATCATCTGAATCATATGGTACGCAGCTAAGGAAGATTTACTACAGAACTTTGAAGTAACACAGATCAGTTTTGATTAAGCAGGTATGGACTATAAAAACAGTGAGCACATAACGGATTACCCATGCGTATACCTACACGTACTCTATAAACTTGGGCGACTTGAGAATTTATGAGCACAAGCTTTCTTTTCTTATGGCTCTCGCGCGCTGATGTTGTTCCTGGTGTTCCGCGCGCTCATGTGTTACCACTCATTTTCGACAGGACGTAACGTGTACGTCTTAAAATACATTCATTCTACAGCAATCTTGAAATAACCAACAGATAGATTAGAGATCAATGCTACGTACAATTAATTATTGGACGAATCAGAGCTCATTGTTTTTGTCGAGAAGATCAGCCAGCGAATCAGATGAAAGGATTCTCGATTCCTCGGACATCATTGGTTTAATAGAAAATAGGTTCGAAGAATCTAGCGAGTCAGTTAATCGACTGTCTAGTATCTCTGGAAAGAAAAGGTACTGCCAAAAAAGGAGACGGATAGTGTAAACAAACAACATTATAACTTCACTTCTTTAGCTTCTTTATTGCTATAAGTACTTCACTCTAAGGATTGGAGATGCCACCAAAAGAACGGAAGATTGCCATTATGGGATTCAGATCAGTTGGTGAGTTTATATTCAATTGGAGTGTGGGTATGGACACACTTGTCTTTCCACGAATTCATGCATTTGATTTTACTGTTCTCATCACATAAGTGTTATAATATGTGTAATGATGCTGGTTCCTTTTAGGGAAGTCGTCTTTAACCATACAGTTTGTTGAAGGACAATTTGTGGATTCGTATGATCCAACGATCGAAGACAGTAAGTGCTCCTGTTCTTGCTGACGACCCCAAGACAAAATAAGATACTTAATTCTGTTTTATATTTCGATATTGTAGCGTTTGTAAAAACTTTCCGTGTGAGAGGTCAAGACTATCGACTGAACTTGATAGACACAGCTGGACAGGTTGGTGGACTAAATTATTTAATCGTAATTATACACCTTGTAGCTACATAATATAACATGTTTGCACAATTTGCAGGATGAATACTCATTGTTTCCTCAAAACTACGCGATGAATATTAACGGCTATGTGCTGGTGTTTTCTGTCAACTCCAGAAAGAGGTTAGCATTTACAAGTTTAAAATCAATCATTTATTGCGTTCCACGTTATTAGTTGGTGCTGATATTCTTTACTGTTTCAGCTTCGACATAGTGCAGGTCATACACGATAAAATCCTAGATCAAACTGGAAAGCAAGAGTAAGTTTATACCGTCCAGCACATCTCTGTGCTGTCCAAATACGGCTCATTTAAGCCCTGATTATTATGCTATTATTATTGATTATTGACTGCATTATTGATTATTGACTGCATTATTGATTATTGAGTGTAATTTTGTATATTGTAGGGTACCATGTGTTATTGTGGGAAACAAAGCTGACTTGAGAATGGAACGGTGAGATTTGATTTGCTTTTCTATGTAATCATACGATCATACCAACTTCATTGTGTAGCTAGTGATGCAGTATCTATGTATTGCTTGGTTCGAAATTGTTGATAGTATTTCACTGTATTTTACACGCTCTGGTGCATCAAACCAAGTTTCTCATTTTTCTTGGGAAATTACCCGATATTCCTGGCCATTTGTAACTAAAGTCATGCGTTAGTAACTTAGCCTCGGGCTATTTAATTGAGATCTAAACCAGACTATAATGATATTCTAAAGCTGAGGATGTCATGTGAAATTCTGCTGACAGTGCGAGCTGCTTGCATGTCGGAGTTTACCTCATGCTAAGCGAAGAATTGTGCAATAGAGTCGTCTATGAAGTCTACAGTAGTAAGGGCTGGAAGGCGGCAGTGAATAATTGTTGTGCCTGTAAACAAGAGGATGTCACTTGGTATCCCTGCTTCTCCTATGCACTTCCCATTGGTGCTGATCATAAGCTCACAGTGTACAGTGGCATTATTCCTAGTAGATGATAGGCAAGGCATATTTCTCCTGTGGGATTCCAGTCCAAGATATCTGCCCTGGCCATTAAGGAAGACCAATTTGTTTTGATAGTTCTGTTGTATGATGTTGCATTAGTGGTGAGCCACTGCCGGCGACCAGCATCAGTCATTGTAGTTATAATAACCCAACAAACAACAATAGTATATTTGCTATTTCCTTTTTGTCATAGTCGCTTGCCCACCCATGTGATTGGATGGATAGTTTGCAGTTTTATAGGTCAAATTCATAAATTCACACCAGGATGAAATTAGATGACATAGACATGGACTATAGACACAGACATAGACATAGACTATAAACACACTCTAGACTATGCACATAGACATATAGAAATCAGATGGAGACATCAGTGTGTTGGTTGATCATTGTATGAACTAGTGAACTGAGACGTATTTCTGGTGACGAGAGACCTGAGTTTGAGTGCTGAATGACTGCTTGTTCTACCAGATATCTATAGTTAGGAGCTCAGGCTAAGTTTTACCGACCCTCCCACTCTCTGATATTGTATGATAACATAAGTTTGTACACCAAACTTGTGATGTTTGATTGCAGGGTGGTAAGCGTAGAGCAGGGTAGAGCGTTGGCTGATAGATGGGGAGCAAAGTATATTGATGCATCTGCCAAAGAGAATCAGGTGAGAGAGCCCGTGCCTGCAGGTCATCTGTATTATCTTCTACGCAGTAATAAGACTGATTCTTTTAGTCTGTGAACGATATATTCGAGGGGATCATTCAGCAAATAGAGAAGTCAGAAGGAAATGCCTCCGAAAAGGGTTGTACAGTGTCATGATCTTGCCGTGGTTAGTTCCAACACGACACCATTAGTATTACAGTCAGTTTGCCGCCACTCCTGTACGATGATGCTGTCCTATTTTGAGACATCAAGCAGTTTTTGCTTGTGTATTGGATGCTTTTTATTCTCTGTAGGCGTATTTGGCACCACATTGATGGTGTTATATCACTTTTCACTCATATACACGTATATGCCATACAGTGTCATTATTTAGATTTCTCATTGTACTGGTGGTCACCATCATGGCTGTATCTTTAGTTCTTATCACGTGTATATGTATTATGGCCATGGCTATTCCGTTGTTAGTTAATTTATGGATTGCTTTTGTAATAAATAACAAAATGGCCGCAGTCCAATGATGAACAAAGATGTGACTTCATTCTGTAACATATGAAGACCTGTGATTGATGGATTTACTTATCTTTCTCTCATTTACTCGGTATGTGGGCGCTGTTCTTACAATCACTTCCAGTTACTGTCACTCATACTGTTGTTGCCTTCACCATCACTCTTGCACTGCTGTCAACGATCTCGTCACTGCATTCCGCTTGTATATTGTAATGATAGATAGTGATAGTGAGCTTCAGGGCAAACAACTATTTACTCACTTCACTCCTAAAATTAGATCTGCGTTTCATTCTCAGCATGTGGGCATGATCATATTTATGACAAATATTGTGGTGTCTAGGCCGAACGAAAATGTAAGTGCTCACTCATGGTAGAATCTGCCAAAACACCACTGCATGTATGCGACCTGATCTTACCACCTAGTGTACGCTTCACTCGCTATATTATATTTGCTATAGTACTTCAAATACTCATCAAAACCAGTTAGCCTCTGCCAACTGAACGAAAATAGCAAGCTTCGGTGTTGTCCTCTCCTGAGTAAAGCGTACTAACGATTCGAGTTGAGTTGTTTTTCACAAGAAAGGTGAAGGTCTTTGAAGTAAACTGCATTTGGATCGAAGTTGGGATGCAATTTTGCTGATCACTTATCAGCTTTCAGACATTTTTTGGAATGCAGATAACTTTAATAGTCTGGTGTTAGATTATAAATATGTGGGTGTGTACGAAACTTGTGAAGCTGGCTCAAAATAAGTTGGCACCATCGATTTATCATAACTTCATGAGTATGAAGCCTCTGCGCTTTACAGCCACCGATGTTGGATCTCTCATGGCCAATGAACTGCCTGGATCTCACACTATCTCTGGATGGATCAAGTCTGCTAGGCTGCACAAAAATAGATCTTTTCTTCACGTGTATGACGGCTTGTCGGCTGCAGCAGTACAGGTTGTCGTGCCTGGTGATGTTGACGTTGATAAAAGTTTGCTGAAGTATGGTGCAGCTGTGAGCATAACTGGATGTCTTGTCGATAGCCCATCATCAGGCCAGAAGAAAGAGTTCCTGGCGTCTGACATCAACGTAGATGGTGCAATTGACACTGAAAAGTATCCATTTGCAGTGAATACTCGGACTTACGATGCTGACTATGCTAGAAACTACTTGCACCTGAGGAGTAAACTACCAGAGTTCGCTGCTATGTTGAGGTTGAGGAATAGATGTAAGAGAGCAATACATGACTACTTTTATGAATCTAACTTCATCCAAATTGACACGCCCATTCTTACATCGAATGACTGTGAAGGAGCTGGAGATACATTCACAGTGTCTACTCACACAAAGGATACGAGCTATTTCGGTGATGGAAGACGTGTGAATCTAACAGTATCAGGCCAACTGCACCTGGAAGCTTGCACTGCAGGTATCTATGCCATTCCCGCTGCTTTTTATATTTTTCTGTATTCTGATTGTAAAGTACAGTGTTATGTTTCAAATTTCTACAGGTTTAACCAGAGTCTACACGTTTGGGCCTACTTTTAGAGCTGATAATGCTGTGGACAGAACTCATTTAGCTGAGTTCTACATGCTGGAAGCAGAGATAGGCTTCGTGAAAGATATAACCAATCTCTTGAACCTCATCGAAGACTTTCTCAAGACTGTCTCACGCAGCGTCCTAGAATCATCGATGGATGATATGTTACAACTCAGATCGGGCAGTACAAAGTGAGCTCTTAGAATTACTTTACAGGCATCAACATAAAAAATGTCTTGAGCATAGTTTCAGTTACAAATATTTGTAGTTACGAGGAGATGGACGTCTCTCGTCACCTGCAGCGTGATTTCCAGAGGCTCAGTTATACCGACGCTATAAAGCTCCTTGATGAGTCGAATGTCGAGTTCAAGTATAGACCGAAATGGGGAAAGGATATTTACCGAGAACACGAGCATGTATGCATTTATACATTACCTGCGTGACTTTGGGGCTGTGTGATCGTATTACTCTGGTTGTAGGTTATCCTGCGTGAATTTGATGATACCCCGGTGTTTATCACGGACTGGCCCAAGGACTTGAAACCATTCTACATGAATGTAAATGATGACGGCCAGACAGTAGCTTGTGTGGACCTTATTGCTCCAGGGCCAGGAGAGTTGTTTGGAGGCAGTGTCAGAGAATCCAGGTAGCCTCCTCTCTCTTCATTTTGCTGCCTCTACCATCTCTACACATACCTTTTCTACACCTCTTTACTCCTCCATTCCTCTACTTCTTTATCTTGACTTCATCTCTCTCTCTCTCTCTCTCTCTCTCTCTCTCTCTCTCTCTCTCTATCTATCTATCTATCTATCTACATCTGCCCTCTCTACGTCTACCCTCTCTACGTCTGCTCTCTCTACGTCTGCCCTCTCTACGTCTGCCCTCTCTACGTCTGCTCTCCTACGTATGAGATAACTTCGCCATACGTTTTTCAACTATTGAAGACACGAGACAGATGTTCTCTCTATTTCACAATGCTAACTAATACTAGTGTGCTGTCTCTTATAGTAGCTTCAGCCGGGAAATACTCCAGTGAGTGTTAGAGGGAGTATGGAAGCTGGTTTTACAGCATGAGCAGACAACTCCAGTTTGTAAATGTACATTGTAATGTTTGGTTATTGAAGATACGAAGTGCTGGAGGAGAGTCTGCGTCAGATGGGTCTGGTGGACGAGTATCAATGGTACCTCGACTTGAGGCGGTGTGGCATGCCTCTACACGCCGGCTTCGGCATGGGTTTTGAGAGGTTGCTGCAGTTCTTGTTCGGCGTCAAGCAGATTCGGGACACCATCCCATTCCCCAGATACGCAAAAAACTGCCGACTATAAAAACTCGGGTGAGATATGTGGCTTCCATCAATATGCTGATTATCATGAATTTGTGGTTGTTTATTAAAAATGACTCAATTATCAATATAGTTTTGATCAAAACACCAACCAATCATGTTGTGAGAAATCAACGACTGTTTATGTCACTGTGTGGTGCGTACATATGTGGTACGTATATATGTGGTACGTACATACATGACAAATAAAAATTATGTATTTGTGGCTTCTATATACTGTCATAACCTCCTAACTTGGGCAAACCCTGCTTTGGTTTCTTACAAGTGACAAATCCACAACAAGCTCTAACACCATCCTAAAAATGAGTGGAAAAGGGTAGTGTTTTATCTCAAAGACATGGATTGTACTACTAAATAAGCCTTTATAGGGATATGATTTACTATCTTTCACTTCCGCCCCGCTCTCCCCTTCCTTCCCTCTTCCCCTTCCTTTCCCTTCCTCTTTCTCCCTTTCTCTCTCCCTCTCCCCTCTCTCCCTCCCCTCTCCCCTCTCTCTCTCTCTCCTTCCCCACTCTATTCCTCCCCTTTCCGCTCTCCCCTTCTTTCCACCTCTCACCCTTTCTTTCTCCCCTTCGCCCCTCCTCTGTTTGGCTTTCTCCCTTCTCTCTTCCCTTTCTCCCCTTACTCTCCCTTTCTTGCTCCATTCCCCCTTTCTCCCTCCACCCCAACTTTCCCTTCCCTATTCCCCCTTCCCTCGCCCCTCTCTCCTCTCTCCTCCCTCTTCCCGCTCTTTTCCATCTCTCCCCTCTCCTGTTCCCTCTCCCTCTCTCCCCTCCC
>ERZ1740065.1570-NODE-1570-length-13819-cov-11.972101_pt1 | contig 13819 bp, 9 predicted proteins | sample MGYA00581738_ERZ1740065 | MGnify/ENA primary metagenome ERZ1740065 (study PRJEB43018, sample SAMN04849749) | marine metagenome | isolation source: floating plastic debris | place: Pacific Ocean | collected 2008-09-01 | study: EMG produced TPA metagenomics... | reverse complement strand
ACACGTCATGGGAAGACAACCCCCAGTACGCAAACTCTCACTATTGCGCAATCTTACCCAGTACGCAAATTCGTAATTGCGCAATGTCATTACGCGTACTGTTACGCGTTACGCAAATTCGCGAATCCGAAGCTCAGCCGCTGTTGATGTTTGGAGTTGTCTTCCCTTATGCATATGTTGTCTCATCAGGTGATGCTGCTACAAAGAGTGGTGGCTTATTTCTGTTTTCTGGAGCGTAAGATAGAACACGTCTGCCAACTGTTGGGTAAAGACATCAGCGAGAACATGATGAGTGCCATACAGGAAAACATACCTGCAGCCGGTCAGTCACCTGCACTGCGCTCTCAGACTATTATCTATTGTTCTCAGGCTATGTTTGCATTCCGTCAACCCAGCACTTTATTCTTGGGCTATGATAGGTATACACGTATTCAGTTCTCAGGCTATAGCCTATTTCTAGCCACTCTACTGATATGATAAGTTTCAGTCATGGTGGCACTGCTGTTGGCAGGGCGATAGTGTGTCATGTCATGTGACATAGAATAATTTTTGTGACAGAAGCGCTATGCGACGTCGTACAGAACTTGGAGCTGGACAGATTTCAGCCTGTGGAGCTGCTGCATCACCATCTAGAGGTGATGGACTCCAACCCTGAGCTGATAGAAAAGTCATCCACGTGTCTCGTACCAAAGGTATCCATCTACTGCAGCAGTGGCTAGTCACCCAACCTCTACCTCTCTAATATTGAATGTATGAACATGCTTATGAATATTGAATGCTACCTACCCGTCTAACGCGGCGCCCATCTTCCTGACCCTCCCTCTCTCATACTGCACCTACTGAAGAACCTGCTTTGATAGCGAGAGAAATGTTAGTGTTTCCTTCAGACCTACCAAGAAATCAAACTGATAGTAGCCTATAGCGATCCCGTAAATGAGAGGACAACTCCTATATAAGGTATAATGAGTCTAATCTCTATAGCGCAACCTACTCATAGAGATGATTCTTGTAGCCGTTCAAATCCCTCTGCAGTATCCTTCTAACCTGACTTCTACTGCCCATCCGCCTGACCTCTCCCTCTCTCTAAATATGCTAATCTAGCGCGATGTCCATCCACCTGATCTCAGACTGATGCTGTTGGACGGTGGCCATGATGCATTTCTAGTTCGCCGATCATCTGACTTAATTCCTGCCTCCAAGGAGTGTAGCTCCCTATGGTCCCTTCCCTTACCCAGGATTCTTGCTGTGTTATCAGAAATATTAATATTTGAGGAAGGGATTGATATCTGTCGGTATGTTGGACAGGTGGGGGTAGCTGACGTATTCAATGACAAGTTCATAGACTTAGAGATCGACCAGCTGTGTCGGGACGGGGAGCTATCCGACTTTGATACAACTGAAGATATTAAACCTTGCCTCAAGCCAGTTGGTAAGACAAATGTATTCAATATATTCAATGTTTGGATGGCGGTACTTGTCTGCTTCCCACCCTGAGTTTGGCATTTTTTACTCTTTTATTCGAAATCATGCGCCGGTGTCACGTCGGTGTCACGCTCGCTTTTGTCCGTACTTATTATGCTTTTGCAGCACTAAATCCAGTTTTAGTCTTAGCTTAACACCGGCGTTTGTGGAACCGGCGCGCCTACCGATAGAAGAATAAAAAATGCCGAGAGTTTTGCAAGGTTTCTTTGAGAAATTCTCAGATAGTCCTAGATCTTTGAAATATTTTTGAAGTTATGAAGAATTTCAGGGTGGGAAGAAGTAGACAACTATCTGGATAATCAATTAACCCCTCAACCTTCTCTAATTTTAGATATGGAGTCGCCTCCCATGTCGTCGGAAGACATGTCAGCGTTGAAGGACATGTTGGACATGAACTGGATGGACACGATCACCGATGTCTCTGAATTCCCGCTTGAGTGAGTTGTCTTCTCGAGTCACTAGTATCCACGCGCTCCATCCTTCAATAACGTTTAGCAAAACATGACAGGCTTGCGTCTGGTTCTTTCGTATTTTTTCAATTCTTTTTTTCCATCAGTTAGGTTTTACCTTTTTCATGTTTTTCATGTTTGAATACAACTTTCCATTATTCGCAGAAAGCAGCGTATATAATCCGCCCTGGACTTTCTGAAAGTTCTTGTGTCTCAGTTTCAAATAAGTTATACTGTGAGAAAAGAAAGGGGAGAGAGGTGTAGTATTGAGATAGTAGAAGCGAATCAGTTCCGTACCAAGGGTTATACTGTAACATCAGGCCAGAGAGATATACAAGAGAGGGAGGTGGATGATGTAGATGTGAAGGGATATAAGAGAAAAGGAGAAAGGGAGCTAAACTGGACATATAGATTATTGAGAGACAGTAATGAGAAATGCAGGAGAGCTTTTATTTGGAGGAAAACTATCGCAGTATAATTGACAGATTGAAATTAGTATTCCCTACGCTAGATCTAACAGCTTCAACACCGCTTGTGTCTGTTTGAAATATGATATCGTCGATGTCAATCGATGTGTGATGAAGAGTTCGTTATCCTGTACCAGTCGATGTTCAGAGAAGTCTAGAATGCTGGCTATACTATTCAGAGCTTAGATATCATACAGTCATGGGATCACAACAGAACAGTCAACTCTACTCCTGGATTCCGGCTGTCTGCTCATGGAAATGCTTTGGTAATATCAAACCTGTAAATTTCCATCATTAAAGCATCATCTGTTTAATGTTGAGCAATGGATGTATACGATATATACTCACATCCTGACTGGAGATGGGATCGGGATATTTTTCATCGGTATTTTCCCATTTAAATCCTCCAACGTGAATGCATACTCTATCTTGCTTACAAACTTTGAGCTGCAATGAATGCAATCACACAATGATAGTGACATGATGTTTGATCAAGATTCATATTGACACATTACTATGCATGTTTGAAATAAATTAGGAGTTGTCTTCCCCATTTGGCTGATGTAAAATATCGCTATAGCACATTATTCAGAGCTTGCCACTCGAAAGCATTATCGGAAGAAGATAACTCTCAATCCAAAATCACTCAAAATTTCTTGTACCTTTTATTGATTCGCCCTCAGTGACATCATGAACAAATTCCTGTTAAGTTCCTATATTATCCAACCGTTGATGCGATCTGGGAATCGTGAGTTGAGTTTTTACCTGATGAATGGCCGCGCCCAGAATATTGCAGCCCTAGTCCAGAAGGTCGGGTGTACTATAAACAGATGCTTTAGGCTCTTCCTTATCCTGAAAGTCACAATACTTTCCATTAGATACATTGATTGTGATTGGCCCACTGGTTCGCTGATATGCAGGCAGCTAATATCAAGGGTGACAGTCTTGGAACCATCTCACGAATACTGAACCCCTCTATAGCATCGCTTGCGTGTCAAATGCCAATCATGTACAAAATAGAGACTGACATATCTCACCTCCTGTCTATCTTATCATGGCTGCTCTTCAGCCATGTCAGGTTTGGTAGTTGGCTCCGTCGTGCTCCCCCTTGCAGGTACAGAATGGTGTAAGATTCCGCATCAATCTCCCTCAGTGAGGTCATAATGTACCTACATGTGATCAAGATATCTTACACTGTCATTCCTTACTTGAAGTGTGCTTGAACTCACGAAATCTAGGTAATACTCTGCAGCTAATAGGTACCAAAGACGCAAACCTCACACAAGGACAGTGGATGCTTTGACAAACATATGCGCATATAACTTATAAGAGATCATCGACGTTGTCAAATGTTGTCGATGATCTCTAAACCTATGGAGAACATGCAATAACAGGAAGTTGTGATATGGCATGTACAGCCCAAACCGAATCAGCTAGAGCGGAATAAAAATGGAGAGGCTTACGTGAATAACTGATCCATGACTTCTGCGTAGTCGGGAAGGTTCTTGTCTGGGAATTGGCATGCTGATAGCACTACGATGGCCTGTTGAGGCTCTCCCCGCATGAAACCTTCATAATCGAAATAGCAATAATGTCACAGTACGTACCCATCACAGCGTGACGGAGACCATGTGATAATGCTCACCCGCGTGAGCGAAGCATGCTCTATATGGCTCAGCCAAAGGCATGTCAGACTCCGTGTGGACAGGATCTTGTTCCACGCTGTCTGTGGATGCCTCCTGATCACCCAATTCCAGATCTGGAAATATAGCTGGGTATGTTATGGTCAAAATGCTTGTAATCTTTCGCGTCCAAAGTTTGAAAAGGGTACCAGCTGGGAAACATTGATCACTCAATAGTAATGTGAAGCTTCAATTGAACCCATTTAAAAAAGAATTTCTATTTAGTATTAATTGATTAAAAAGGCAGTAGCTTTAAATTAATACTATGACATGAGATCTAAATCCTTTGCCTACAAGATCAAACGGCATTTGGTGCAACGTTCATTCTTGGCAGGCATGCTATACTGATGACAGTATGAAAACTTCGTTTTCTTACACTGAGGGTATCATGATGGCATGTATTGAATAAGAGGATAAGCATAGGGAGAAGGTTGAGGGACAGAGGAGGGTGATAAAAGGAAGTGTAGACTCACACTGGATTGAAACATACCTGGCTCAGCTGGCACATCTTCATCATTCAGGGCTGAAGCATCTCCAAGATCCGTCTGGTTGATATCCACAATGGTAAAACTTTGCTCTAGCTCCGCGATTCCCTCATCAGTGTATCGAACTGTCTCATTCTTAGGTGACGATCCATTACTATATGGATCTTCAGCGACAGGAGATGGGTGAAGCAGAATTCCTGAAGTTTGCTCAATGTCTTCTGAATCATCTATGTCTTCAATTGAGTGACACGATTCAAAACTAGTTTGGCTCTGGAGCCTAGGCCGGTGTTCAGATTCAGCAAGCTCATGACGTTGAACTATCTCAGTGCGTTCTTCCCGTGAGTCTTTCAAGTCTTTCACGTTTGATGTCTCAGCGTCTGCACCAAAGTTCTGCTCTACTGACACAAGCTCTTTCTGAACTTTATCATCAGTATGATCGTGCTGACGGCTATCAGCACTTAGCATTAGATTTGTCTCCTCTTGCTGGCTAACTTGGCTTGGCTGATGTTCAATCAGCTCTGCTTCCTCTTCGGCCTGTATTTCTTCACTGACCTGATCATCTCTATCCACATGAGGAGCTGACAGTTCCGTAGCTGTGTTGTCATGATCTTGCCCAAATGGTTCCGAATCTGCAATGACATCTTGTGTTTCTTCCTCATTAGGTTTTGTTGCATTCTCAAAGTCGCTTTGATTATTAGCAGGTGTAGGCAGATGTACATGTATATCTGGGTTAGTGTTTAGCGCAGTTGTTACAATAGGCTCGATTGTATCAAGCAGTTGTATCTTTTCATATGCAGCAGCGTTATCCCGAGTTGACCCATTAATCTCAGCACTCTCCGTAATTGATGGGTCGAGAGAATCGGGTTTGTTTACTAGCAAGTCGTTCGCTGATGATTGATCTCTATTGATGTCTAATCCATCTTTTGAATCCTGCTGCTCATCAGTAGTCGACACTAAGTTTGTAGCATGTGGTCTTTCGGAGGTGTGTTCAGGCTCCCTTATATGGCCATCCTCGTTATCTGCATAAACATCACCAATTTCAATGATGCTGTCCAGCAAGCTGTCTTTATCTTCTTGTGTCTTGCCAGTACTTACTGCTGATGGCGATTGAACTGTTCCATCTTCCTCATCATCACCTGGACTTAAACTAGCATTGATGCTGCTTAACTGCAGTCCATCATGACCATCCTGATATGCATGGCTCACATGCTGTGAGTCTTGGAGTGGAAAAACTGTGTCCTTGTCATGGTCTGATACATATGCAGGCTGCTTGTTTACATATGAGTCAGATCGACCACCCTCAACCAAATTCAACACTTCATCCAAACTTGCTTGCTTGTGGGGAGGAGGCTTGTCCTGATCCAGACGTAGACTGATATCTCTCTCCGCATTAGGTGATGATTGTGTGATTGATACTGTTGATTCATCATCCAAATGCATATCCTCTTCATCCTGGTTTCCCATGCTGATCTTGCTAGCGCCTCTCTTTCTGCTGGTCTCAGAATACTCGATTTCACTGTCAGTAATGATGTTGTTGTCGACAAGTGACTCCTCAGAAATGCTGCTGGATTCAGACTCGTATGCACCTGTATGATCACAACCAAGTCTCAAATCACCGATTGACTCAACTACACATAGACTGCATGAACTAGTTCATTGTGCTGTAGTGTGTGGGAGTGGAGCAATGCTATACACACTGGCTGCAGAAGTACTACAGCGGAGATCCTGGACAACTGACTGCATCTACTAACTCATTGGTCTGTAGTGTGTGGGAGGGAAGCACCATTACAGCTCGTACAGTGGAAAACATATGATGATAAACTAAAGAGGCTGATGCGGTGTATTGCGTTTTATATTCATGCCGCATGCATGATGAATTATGTCAACATACCTTCATCCGCGGAAGACTTTAGGACACCTGGAGCACCATCTTTGTCATCGATGGCTGGCATGTCAGTGTCCTGTAGACTGAGGACCATACTATTTGATTTGGTATCTGCTGGTTTGGCATCATCATCTTCATACCCATATCCAGTGCTTGGATCGGGCAATTCTAGTTCCGTACGTCCCTTCTCATTATCGTCATGTCCATCCATCACCTCGCTCATTAAAGAAACCGCTGCCTCGTTTTCCAGCACGGTTTTCTCTGCTAAGTATCCATTTTCATCTGTTGATTGGGTTTGTACCTCATCTGAAGGAAGTTCATCTAAAAGAGCTGGTGTAGCTGCTTCAGCTTTGGGCTGAGATCTGCTAATGGCATCACTGCTGATGTCAATGCCGTTGCTGCTGTTTGTCAATTCTTCGGAAATGGATGAATGTTGCTGCTGTTGCTCTTCCTCTTCTTTATCAAGCTCCGCTTCCTGTTGATGAACCACAGTATCATTGGTTGCTCCTGCAATGGCTTTCCTTTCGGTCTCCAGAGGCTGCTCATCATCTTTGAGTTCCTGTGGATCTGAGTCGACCAGCATATCCAATATGGAGTCTTGAAATGATTGGGAAGCTCCTTGGGAATCCTGCTCCATCTATAACAGACAGTTTGAGCTCGGCATCATTCTCCCATTCTCTCTACTCAGTAAGCTATCCATGTAACACAACCTACCTTCCCTAGGGCTAATGATGGAATAGCTAATCAGCGGTAAGCTCTTCACCTGAGCTAACAAGCGATGTACATGACTCACCTCAGTTGTTCGCTGAGCTGACAGCCTGACCAGGCGAACACATTATGTTACTAGGTATGCCTACATCTGACACAGCATGGCACATTTGATGTAGGCAAATGAGATTTGCAGGAACATAAGCACCAAACAAATATCAAGCAGAGGCGCACTACACATCCTTGTCTATAGGCCACTCTGCAGGAAAGCAACATAATCCACATATAAGCCAAAGGTGCCCACATCGGAACAGCAAGCAATGCAGAGCGATGGTTGAAGGATAGGTTGTTTATTTATAAAGAAACTTCCAGTGAAATAGAAAGATACATCTGCAGCCAGTAAAGCACATGTAGCAGCAGCACATCTATTTGAGCCTGTGAACATGTATTTGGGCAGGCTCATCAAACAGGAATTACAGTACACACCTGGCCGTTAGTGTGTTTGAAGAAAGCTCCAGACACTTCGCTCTCATAAATCTACAAGTAATGAATCATTTGCATTATCCGATCTTATGGCATATTTATGACTGCAGAAAATACATGGCACTCGACGTTGTGCAACAGAACCACTCGAATACTAGAGTGGCAGTGTAGGAAACTCTGATTTTGACCAATGGCCCATGGGCCTAACTGTATCTTCGGTAGCTGAAGATAACGGCCATCTACGCATGCTTTCGTAGCCTAAATCCCCACAGCACCTGCTGGTCAATGTGGGTTGGCAGGAACCAGAGCAAAGCAAGATACTATATAAGTAAAAATAAATGTGAGATAATTAAATGCGAAAAGGCCTGCTTAGATATTAATGCGATGAGTGAAAATTACTATCTTGCAACTTCTGCAATGAGCTGCACACCTTTTGAAAAATGAATACGATGTATAGTTACTGCAAAAAAATGAGTTTTTCGAAAGTCTTAACGCTCAATTATAATTATCTTTACATATACAGTAAATCCTCAGCCATTTATGGGTTGCCAGATACAGTTAAGAGTTGTCCACCCCTACTCTTTGAAGATCTCGAGACTGTATCGCATGAGTGCATCATGATAACATCTTGATGACATCAAGTCAGTGTTTCGACACAGAACTAGCATGAAACATATAGCGGGCGATGAGTCTGCTTGCATTATGGTGGAGTACATGAGATCATGTCACTTCCAATCATAAACTATGAAATCTCAAAAAATGCATTTTGTCCTCAGAGTGAAATCCTCAACGATAATGCACTGCCATCAAGTCAAGCATTGACTCAACTCAAAATTTATATCATAGATTGTCCTCCACGATATCTGTTTATATCATAGCTATGGCTAGCAGAGCCACTAGATGATCGACGAACTTCTACACTACCCTGCAGTGCCTGCAGAACTGAAACCACCTGAAACTGAACTGAACTCACCTCTTTACTGCTATCTATGATCTGCTCCACGTACTGCCGCGTGAATTGTTTCATGTCTTCATCAGCTGCGTCAAAGTCATCGATGATCTCCGTGTCACCCACCAGTTCTGGTCTGTCGGCGCTGATCGAGTGCTGCCGAGCTATACAAAAATGAAGTTGTCTCACCCTGAATTACTGCAGCATATGGATGTGCAACACTACTGCAGTGCCACGATATGTAGGCCTCGCGTCATTTACTCAGTTACAGTAAGTACATGCAAGTTATTAGTTTGTATGTTGGAATGACATGAATTCGCGGATGGTTCTGTTGCTTCTCATAGCCATACCTGTCAAGACTACCGGTATTTTAGATGCCAGAATTTAGGGTCAAAATTGCTATTATTGGCTTTCTAATGTTCTCCTATGGCTCACCAGTTAGAGCTAGCTGAGCTGAGCTCAAATACGACAGAATCCTTATCATAGGGCATATGTATTTTTAACTATGACTTCTCAAAGTCGAGAAAAATCGAGTCTCCAGTATTTTCAGCCTAACAGGTTGACAGGTATGCTCATTGTGGATTCGATCTTATCCTCTCAAGCTTGTAGAAACGGCAGGTATTAACTATTAGTACTTATGCAAGATTAAGTCCACTTACAAGCTGTTGACATGATGGATTCCAGTCTTTCAAGATCTCCTTTTGATAGATTCAGGGCACTTGCTCTAGTTCTCCCTCCCTGATCCTCATCTGTCAGACCAAGAACACCATCACATCATCATATCGCAGGAATTCTCACACTACATCAATAATTAACGATGAAACACAGCTCGGTGTGTCTGGCCTGCCTAAGGGACTGCTATCTCAGCTTAAGCAGCTTTGACGGGTAATGCTTTAGCCTGGGATGAGAGAAGAAAAGCAACCTAACAACCCTCAGTCTTTCAGATCTCTGCCGTTACTATCCTGAGTTGCTAACTGATGGCTTACTTAGCGCAACCCCACAATCAATACAATTCCTTTTACTAGGATATAATCATCGGCAATGATGTTCACACTTCATTAAGACACATCCATGGCGCCTTGACACTCCATCAGCTCTCATGAGGGACAGTGTTTGTTGAAAAACAGTGTCAGACCCGCTGTCAATACCAACTCTAATTGCATAACAAAGTCCAACTGATATTGGCTAGACCAGTTCATTTTGAAAACTCACATATCAGTGGACCTTCTTGACCAAGAAGATAGCTCACAGCCTAGACAACCTCTCAGTGCTTTGGAGGAGGTAGTATGATCGATACAAAGCAACCATCACCCAACAAGTTTGCCCACTTTGCTTTGTTAGCTGGTGATTGCAAAACTATAACAACCAATCTTCTGTTACACAGACGTCTTCAAATGACAGCGACTGTAACCCATATTGAAATAAGCTTCAGCTTCCTCAGTGGCTGAAAAAACCCTTATATGAATTGCGGTGTCTCTATCTTAGTGTCATCTTACCTTCCAAATCAATTTGACGAAGGACGCTGCTCGCTCTCCTCCGAAAACCAGTCCGTAATGGTGGCACACCCGAGAGATTTGATCCTATGTTGTCTCCATTCATGTCCATCGCTGCATCAATAAGTATTCAGTCAATGTGTTAGATGAGAAACGTATGCGTTCGATGACCCGTGCAGCCAGGATGTGATGTGAGTCACTCTTTCTCTAGCCTACTGAATGCAGGCGGGGTTGTGCGATGACTACCTGTCTACCTGTATGAGGCAGGCCTCAGTGGCAACGATTGTGGTTTTCGCTGTAACCATAAATGTGCATATATGCGTGGTCCACACTAGGATGTGGATCACATCAGAGGTTGTGGGTGAAGTTATGGTCAACTGATGACAATGAATGAACCCAGATGTGGATGATCTCTGATATGATGCTATCAAAGGTCCTTGGCAGCCGGAATCTCTGGCTATGTGACTAGGTTCAAAGCAACTTAGCTCACTCTCGATTCATATAAGTTATCATTGGTCCAGACGACTAGCAGAACAGAGAGTTCTGGACTCACTTTAGCCGGTGATTATCATGTTGTTGGTAAATGGGTCTATAGCCACATCTCCTTATAGAGGATCTCTGATATGTTACAGCAGTCTAATGTTGTGTCCGTTTACGTACATAACGGTCTGAGAATAGTCCACATGCACTCCTTGCTGCACTTATAGAGGAACTACCAAGTCTACCTGACAAGTCTAATGACTGGTAGAAAGATATCTTCCCAAATAATTTCTGTGTTCAGATTACAGAAAAAATTGTTTCCGCTCCTGCTTTTAGCTTCCTTTTTAAAACATCAAAAGTATAGAAATTCACTGTACAGCTGATACAAGATCTGTTGTTGGTACATAGACAGCATATCCGAAGAAGATTGGTTGATGATTCCATGTGAAGACAACTCTACACCTGTATAGTTAGCCTGCAGAAACCATGAGTGTAGTTACCTGCAGTTATACCGCTGACTAGCCTTGTGCGAGAGAAAGGGTTTGAAGTTGATTCATTATCATAAGTCAAGTCTGACACAGTATCTCCAGCCACTCCACTGACATCTAGATTGTAAAAGAGACACCATTGACAATGTTATATAGGATTGTAGAGCATAGACATAGAGAGATTGATAGATACCTGTTAGATGAAATTCTATATCGCACAGATATTAATCAAAGAACAGAAGTAATAATGCAGTCACAGACTCAGGACCGCAGCACTCCACTCCTCTCCTACGGCACCTCACCATCAACTAAGCTTAAATGCTTGATACCTCAAGCAAATCTGCTACGGATTTCATGTTACCATGGTAACTAAACAGACGCAGGTGATTTTGATCCATCAATATCCCATTCATCTTGGTATAACACTCTACCACATGATAGTTTTGCTCAGTACTAGTTTTACTCAGTACCCGTTGCCATGCTACTGGTTTCCACTTCTTGTTGTTGACGATCGAATATCTTACCATTGCTCTCCCGATCCTGCTCCCATTCCTCCGCCGACGTCATGCTAGCGAATGCAACCTAACGAAGAGCCGGAATAACTGTTTAGCTGAGTGTTGGATGTTTCGCAATCAGTGCATAAGACACATCTCATCGAATCCAAATTACGCCATGTTTAAGTTCGGCTGTTGTCGGATTAGTATCAAAAGTGTATTGAAAGTGTTTGAAGTGTTGCAGGGTAAATTATACTGCCTTCCAGTTTCATTCAACCTTCTAAGGTGACATAGAAACACATTAGGGGAACCTAACTATTCACTGCACAGATAGTTAAAACTCTGTGCCTTGACAAGTCCTCGTAGGAAATGTATATGTTGCATGAATACTATACACAGCTGCTGCTATAGTTACTAAGCCACTTATGGGGAAGCGATGAGTGAAGTGAAGCTGAAACTCACGTATACTTGCAGTTCTGTGCTAGTAAACACTCTGTGTACTCAAGCTGTGGTGATGCGATCAAGCATTCCTCACTATTAATGTGACAGTTTGAATGACTTTGGCTCCCTGTCTACCCGCTTATAGATTTGCGACACTTGTCTGGCTCCACCAATCGTGCCAGGCAACTTGAGACCTTATATATGTATACATGACTGGTACAAGCTTGGTGTCAGTGTTTTGGGTCATCGTCCAACCTACATCTTCCTGTCTGCCCTGCTAGCAAGGGTATGAGATTTGTCTTCTCTTGGTGAGGTTTGACCAAGTTGATATCGATACCCACTAGTTACCATCAGCTCCTTGAATCATTGACTTCCATGTACTCTGGGCAATGGCTGCTATCTAATGGATAGCTCTTGTGTCGTCAGCCCCTTGTTCCACCGACCACTGACGGATTGACGCCAATATTTTATGTCTAAGTCTTCAACCAACCAGTTGATTATCTTAGAATATGCTAAATAAAGCGTATTCTAAACGAGTAATTATTACTGGACCTTGCAAATCAGTATTCTGTCCTTTTGTTATGAGCAGACAACTCCGTCTCGCATCCATCTTAGATCCATTGACATAACTTCACACGTTGGACATGCTCAGATGCTCTATGGTCATGCTGTGTGCAGGTGCTCCACTGCTGTCCAAAACATCTTTAGTCTGAAGTTCACTAAACATCTCGAAGTTTTTCATGACATAGGTGGTCAGCCGTTGTGGTGCAATTACTTGGACAACAGTGCTGATTTTTCAAGGAAACGAATTACGATCTGAATGAATAAGTAAAATGTGCGGTGATCACTGAGAGCTTGAAAAACACACCTGGCACTCCTAGGTGGAGGATTTTATTGATTAACCAATCATAGGTTGTTCACGCATGTCAGAGTTCAAAGCTCAAATGTCAAAGTTAAATCGAACAGAAATGCATAAAGTAAAATTTTTAGACAAATTTTTCCAATTCCAATTCCAAAGTGTTTCCGAATTGAAGAGTAAGGCTCATGTAAGCTCATGCGCATATTATTCCTACATTGCCTCGATTTAAAAGTGTATGGCATACCTGTCAACCTGTCAGGCTGAAGATACTGGAGATTCCATTTTTCTGAGGTATGAGAAGTCATAGTTCAAAACCCCTACTCCCTACAGCTTCAGTTCTGTCATATTTGAGCTCAGCTCAGCAATTTAAAGTAGATTGGTGAAAAATATACATCATCGTACACTTGGATCGTCACTGACAACATTACTGTAGATGTATGATCAATTTCCTTAACCAAGTTCCTCAACTAACTTCTGCCTCACCGTTGGTAAGTGTCAATTAACAGTGCCAAAGCTTCCAAACTTGGCAATCAATTCTTTAATGTATGAGAAGTTGTATTCTCTCTCTGCTGTTCCAAGAGTAGAGGTACTGTTTATTGCAAACACACGCATTTGTACTGATTGCATGGAGGAAAATATTTTACGCTTGGATATCAAAGACAAATGAATGACAAAACACAGCAACATATACAAGAGCAAATTGTTGGCAAATATATGTTGTGAGGGCTGGGTGAGAAGATGAAGTGAGAGGGTTGGGTGGGAGGGCTGGGTATGAGGGTTGGGTGTGAGGGCTAGGTGAGAAGACCAGGTGAGAAGGGCGAGTGTGAGATCTGGGTAAGAGGGTCAGGTGAGAGAGCTGGTTGTGAGGGTCAGGTGTGAAGGCTGGGTGAGAAGAAAAGGTGTGAGAGAAGTGTTAGAGGACTAGGTGAGAAGACTGAGATTGAGGGATGGGTGTGAGGGAGGGGTGAGAGGGC
>ERZ1740065.1568-NODE-1568-length-13828-cov-11.995934_pt1 | contig 13828 bp, 18 predicted proteins | sample MGYA00581738_ERZ1740065 | MGnify/ENA primary metagenome ERZ1740065 (study PRJEB43018, sample SAMN04849749) | marine metagenome | isolation source: floating plastic debris | place: Pacific Ocean | collected 2008-09-01 | study: EMG produced TPA metagenomics... | reverse complement strand
CAAAATATAGGGGGGGGGGAGGGGGATAGAAATAAGAGAGGACAACTTCCAAAATAGAAACTACCAGTCTAGCCAGAGGCAAGCGCATGGTATCTTGTTTACCACCACGAGTAGAGATGTTTGAGAAGCTAGGATACCTGGGGTACTGTCACAAGTGCCATGAGACCGACAGACCGACAGACTGACAGACTGACTGACTGACAGACAGACAGACAGAGAGCACCTTACCTTGAAGTGTCATAAAAATCTAGAATTGGCACCACAGCCTTGATAAGCTTCAGCTGTTTAATACTGGCTAAAATACAGAGTAGCCTCGAATTCAGAGGTACGTGCAGACAGTGTCAAGGTCATAGATACAGCTAAGATAGACGTACGTATGCACCCCAACACGCCCCTCACTTGTTCCAGCACTCGTAATGCATCTCTCCGCGGCATCTGAGAATAGTGATTGCGAAATACACAATGCTGGTGGTACCAGTGTTGTTTTCTCAACAAAGCTGTTGGAGCGATGAATAAATCGAATGCCAAAGACCTTCACCTTCTAAGACGGCAAGGCAACCCTGGATATAGCACGCGAGCTATATATTGGAGTTGTCTTCTTCCCCATCTAGTTGGGTCAGTTCGAATGAGTTTTAAGGAGGTTTTGGAACAACTTATGATTACACATATCAGTGTCATTTGTTTAACGGACTGTTACAAGTATTACTGATGAAAATAAATAAGTAACTTGTAAGATCGGGAAAACCCGGGTGCGGATGAAGAGAACTACGGTAGTTATTCTTGGGTTTTCCCGCCACAGCATATGTGAAAAAATGTACCATACTTGAGAAAAGTCGCCGTACTTATAATGGCAGCGTATCCCATCAGACGGAGAAGAAGACAACTCGAGTCTTTGATTCGAAAATTACTATATCCTTTGAAAAACCTTGTGGTCTTAGAAGGTGAAGGTCTTTGCAAACACCGTTGTTTACATAGTCTATCGCACACATTTCCATAATCACTCTATACAGCGAAATAGTACAACAACCAACAGAATTGGACAGCGAAAGGAATGCAAGGAAATATCAACGAGAAGATAACTCCTACCGGCTGAAAAGGTAGAATAGCTCGGAGTGTGAAGGGTAAGCTTACCTCTTGATTGGTGAGCATGAGGCAGAGGTCGATGTCGCTGTTCTTTGAGCCGAACCCGTTGACCGATGAGCCCATGAGGTAGAGGCCGCAAGCTGTAAGAGATGAAGCGGCATAGGTGACAACTTTTAGGACAAACAATATTGGGGAATCTGTTTTTCCCAACTTCGAGAAGCCATAGTCAAGAACTCTATATTTGAGCTCAACCCATCAATATCTAACCAATAAGACACAGCAGAAGACTAAGAAATCAATAACAACGATTCCAGTACAAAATTTTGCAGCAAAAATCCAGGGCCCAATTTGACATGTGGAGAGACAGAGCAATACGTGCTGACAATGATTCGTGAGTTGTGGTTGTAGTGAAAGTGCCAGTAACAAATAACAATCCTGGACAAGACCTCTGACAGATTGCAGATACATATATAGACTGAGGACCTACACGGAATCACGCGAGTTATCTGTCGATATAGTAAGTCAACGACCCGCAGTTTCCTCTTGTAGTCATTCTCGTCCTGTCGGTGGGTTGTATAGTAGTCCATGATAGCGGAGGTGCTCTGTATATGACATCAAACCATCAGCAACTGAGATAGTGGGGAGGGAGGCATGCTGTCCCACAGAGTATTATTCTATGACAGGTGCACTCCATCCGTGAGTGACATCTAGTTCCGATTGTAACAAAACGTGGTCACCGCAACGTCGCAGGATTGCAACTCCACCAAGCTCTGACATCACATTGCAATACATCTCATCCTATGAGCAATCGTAAGAATGGAAGGAGGTTGAATTTATGATCAGGGAGTCACACATGCAGCATTGGTTTTATGACATTTCCACTTAGCAGTCAACTAGACACAATGCTGCAGATGAGCTTGAGTAGTAACCAGGCTAGAAAATGGAGGTCTGTAAGTGAAGACATGACTTGTCTCATTGGTGGAGTAGGCTATCAATGGCTGTGACTCGGGAAGATTGTTGTATATCAGCTGATAGGAGAGCTTAATTTCAATAAACAATTACAGCAAAGCCATGCAAATTTGTACTACAGAAGCATTACAATTATGAATTGCTGCGTTTTATATTCACTTGAGGAGAAAATTCGGTACGTGTGTATCATTAGCCATGGTATTCTATATCTATATCATTAGCCATAATTTTTTCTATTGTCGTTGCAGTGCAAGAAGACAAACGGAATTCGAGGTATCTCAGCATCACTCACTCTGGATAATGCCTCACTTATGTTTGCAGCGCTTCCAATGCTTCCCTGAGGAGCAGTGCCGGTCTTTCCTTTCTTTGAACTCGGTTGAGTTGAGTTACTATGAGCCTGCGACCATTTCCTGCAGACCACAGAGCATGGTTGATGAAAATGAAGAAGCAGTAAAGGCTGTTCAGGGTTGGGAAACAGTTTATATCACCTTTTCCTGTTCATATACTTGTGTTTATTCCCATCCATTCTCCTCTCCGTACTTGGATAGTCGATGCAGTCGGAAGCTCAATACATATATTGAGTGATGGAATATATGAAGAGAGTGAAAGTGAGGCTAGGCAGCAAAGAACTTTAGAGCTTGTGATATGGATATAGTAAATTTTAGAGAGCAGTAAAACTTCTAACGTATATAAAAAGACACAAAACTGATACAGCAGTTTCTAAGGTAAGATGAGGGTCTCTTGCTTATCATATTACAGCATATCACTCACTACGCTACAACTATGAAAATGATGGCAAGACTTTCATGCCACAGAGGGATGAAACGCGCATTGGCTAAATCATAGTCACGCACTGAATCCTAAGATGGCGGGAATGACATCACCATGAGTAGCGGTGTACGTCATTACTCTTTGTTGTAGCGGAAAGTTATCTTCGGTTGCTTTGTGGATGTGGAAATTTTCTTTCCCCATGAGGTAAATCATCTCATTTTTATTTGCTGAATGAACTCTCGATTGCGTAGTTTCATATTAAACGATAAATCTGCGACAGCCTTGTTACTGTCTAGTCATCTTGTGGTTAGATGTGCTGAAATATCGTCGCAAGATAGTCCACGCTCTATCTGATGCATTTGAAACTATTTGCCGTGCCTCGTCTCTATCTTGCATGAAGATTGGTTTATTCATGGAAAACAAGATCGTTCTATTCCAGAGATATTGACTATTTTCGTAGTGCCCATCATCAGTGTACCTATTGGTCCAATTTTTGAGAGTGTCGTTCTGCCATACCAAATGTGTTCTGCTGTATGGTGTAGGTGAAAGCTATGAGTGTTGATGCGTATGGACCGAACTCACAAACACTGACTTTCCTGGAGCCAGAACCTGGCGATTTCATAGGAGCAGATACTCAAGGTGATGATTATGACTTCACAGACTTCACCCTTCCCTCGCAGACCCAGTCTCAAACACAAGCTTCACAAATTGATCAGGGCCAAAGTCAGGTATGTTTTTGAGTTGCTATCACGCTAATAACAGCTGTAAGAAAAATTCTAACTCGGGAGTTATTGATCAGTTAACATGTAGTAGCTGTAGTAGGATGCTGAATTTATGGTGTTGTTTTTGTGCTGCTGGTGACAGGTGAATCCCGTGGTCGTCAATGGATTCGACTCTGTGGCAGGCATTTCCCAGGGTGTCTCTGACCTGCAGTTTGAGGATGATGATGAGGAAGCTTTCTACATGAAAGATCTACCCAAGCATGCTTGCTCGTAAGTGATAACGCTGCTATGGATGAAATGAACCCATTTACTTTTCCAATGGTGGGGACAATTTGATCACGTTTCAAGAAAGGCTGTTCACTGTGAAAATCTGGACTCAAGCAGTGAGCTTTGTCTCACTATGATTGAAGAACTGGAGATGTGGATTAGTTATGGATTGGAAGGCAATCTGATTTATTTCTAATTGTGAAGCGGGAAGCAGTCATGCATTTAGCATGTTGTTCCAACTAGCAGCAGTCTCTAGTTTAGTCCATAGCAGAGATATTTTAATCGTTATAATTAGTAAATATGGATGACAGATGTGTATGAATTTAACATGCTTCTCATTTAATACAGATACTGCGGAATTCATGATCCAGCGTGCGTGGTCTACTGTAACACCACAAAGAAATGGTTCTGTAATGGGCGCGGAAACACTTCTGGCAGGTACGATTTCCTATGCACGGCCGAGGCTTTCATGTGCTCTCTGACTCATTCTAATCAGTTCATACTTCAGTCACAGTTTGACCCATTCTGACCCAGTCTAATCGGTTCATACTTTAGTCACATTGTGAACCATCTGGTGAGAGCCAAGGCGAAGGAAGTTACCCTGCACAAGGACGGGCCCCTGGGTGACACAACCCTCGAGTGCTACAATTGCTCGTGTAGGAACGTGTTCCTTCTCGGCTACATACCTGCCAAGTCTGACTCGGTGGTGGTGCTGCTCTGTCGGCAGCCCTGTGCCACCACCAGCAACCTGAAGGACATGAATTGGTTGGTTGTCGACAGCAGACGTCGTTGTTTATTGGCCCGTATGGATTGTACAGCGTGGTGATTGGTTGTTTGCAGGGACCCGAGCCTGTGGCAACCTCTGATCCAGGATAGGCAGTTCCTGTCATGGCTGGTGAAGGTGCCCTCCGACTCGGAGCAGATGAGAGCGCGTCAGATCTCCGCGCAGCAGATCAACAAGCTGGAGGAACTGTGGAAAGTAAGCAATCGCCTCAAAACCTCTGCTCCCTTCTCCTTTTCTACCATTTTTCTCCGATCGCCTCACTCACTACCTCCCTCCCCTAACCTCTTTGTGCAGTCAATGCTGCTTATGAGATGAGTTGACCTTGACCTCTGTTTGCTTGCAGTCGGACCCTGAGGCGAAGCTGGAGGACCTGGAGAAGCCGGGCATTGATGAGGAGCCGGCAATGGTGATGCTGCGTTATGAGGACGCCTACCAGTACCAGAATATATTCGGGCCGCTCGTCAAACTGGAGGCTGACTACGACAAGAAGCTGAAGGAGGCGCAGACGCAGGAAAACATCGTCGTTCACTGGGATATTGGGCTCAACAAGAAACGCATTGCTACGTTCACATTCCCTAAAGCCAATGACGGTATACTGATTGTCATTCACGTGTCTACAACCTGTATGCTAATGGATGAATTGCAATTTATGACCGCTGCCAACATTGATTTTATTTGTAGAGATCAAGCTGATGATGGGAGACGAGCTGCGTCTGCGTTACCTTGGCGAACTTCACAAGCCATGGTCTGGTGTCGGCCACGTGACCAAGATCGACACCCTTAGCAATGAGGTTACCATTGAGCTGAAGAGCAACGCCAATGTCCCGTCCGACTGCACGCACAACTTTGTGACGGATTTTGTTTGGAAGTCGACATCGTTTGACCGGTAGCCCAACGGTCTATGCTCCGACAGCCTGTCTCGTTACCATCCGGTTGTAACCCGCCCTATCTATCATACAGGATGCAGGCAGCTATGAAAACGTTTGCTGTCGATGAGCACTCTGTCTCTGGCTACATCTACCACAAGCTGCTCGGCCACGAGATGGACGAAGTAGTGATGAAGACAAACCTGCCCAAGAGGTTCAGCGCACCCGGCCTACCCGAGCTCAACCACTCGCAGGTCTACGCCGTGAAAACTGTACTGCAGAGGCCAATCAGCCTCATCCAGGTACAATCTCCCACCTGTCTGCCACCTGCCCCTGTCTGTCTGTCACCTGTCTCTGTCTGCCCCCTTGCTCAGCCTCTCACTATGTTTATCCCGCGTCCTATCTGGTCCAGGGTCCCCCTGGCACTGGTAAGACGGTGACATCGGCCACCATTGTCTACCACCTCGCCAAGCAGAACATGCAGCAGGTACTTGTCTGTGCCCCGAGTAACATTGCCGTCGATCAGCTGACTGAGAAGATCCACAAGACCGGTTTGAGAGTGGTGAGGCTGGCGGCGAAGAGTAGAGAGGCCATCGCCAGTGACGTGAGCTTCCTCGCACTGCACAATCAAGTCAGGAATATGGCTGGGTACGTATTGTACTCTGTCAGAGGCGGCTGTTAACGCCTCCCCTCGCCTTCCATCACCACTCTCTATTGTGATCGTAGGAGTGGCGAGCTCGCTAAACTGCAGCTGCTCAAGGATGAAACTGGGGAGTTGTCTTCTGCCGATGAGAAGCGATATCGAACACTGAAGCGCCAAGCAGAGAAGGAACTGCTGCAGCATGCGGACGTCATCTGCTGCACTTGTGTGGGGGCGGGCGACCCCCGTCTCGCCAACATGAACTTCAAATACACGCTGATAGACGAGAGCACCCAGGCTACTGAGCCCGAGTGCATGATACCGGTGATCCTGGGCTGCCGTCAGGTGAGAGTTGTCTCTCACTGCTGATACTACTGCAAGCACAACTACGAGAACTAGCAGAAGAAATCACTGTATTTTTTATAGCTCTTTGTGCTATTTACAAGTGGGAAGGAAATCCCTAGAACAATTCTTGGCAGTTATCATTCCGCATACTGCTGATTTAAGCAAGATGCTATAGTATCACGTCCCTAAAGTATCTAGGTTTAGAGTATATGTCTGTCACTGACTGCCATGTATCATCACTGTCTGTGTGTCTGTCAGATGGGGTGATGTATGCGTGTCTGTTTGCAGTTGGTGTTGGTGGGCGACCACTGCCAGTTGGGTCCGGTGGTCATGTGTAAGAAGGCAGCGCGCGCTGGCCTCTCTCAGAGTCTGTTCGAAAGACTCGTGGTGCTCGGCACCCGACCCATGCTGCTCCAGGTGCAGTACCGTATGCACCCGGCTCTGAGCGCCTTCCCCAGTAACCTGTTCTACGAAGGATCCCTCCAGAACGGCGTTACGGCCGGTAAGTACGAGCAAGTGCTCGTTAGCCGCTCCGTGATGACTGTGACTGTGACGACGCGGTGCAGTCAGAGTTTTTGTCACTGTAGCTGAGAGGATAAGGAGTGTGATGGACTTCAACTGGCCGCAGCCTGACAAGCCGATGTTCTTCTACGCGACAACCGGTCAGGAGGAGATATCGAGCTCTGGCACTTCCTACCTCAATCGCACGGAGGCTGCCTGCGTCGAGAAGATTGCCACCCGCTTCCTCAAGGGAGGCATCAATCCCGAGCAGATTGGAGTTATTACCCCCTACGAGGGTCAGCGCGCCTACATCGTCATGTACATGAAGCACAGTGGCACCCTCTCCAACAAGCTATATGAAGTAAGCGAACGTGTTTCTGTTTTTTCTCTACTGCTTCTACAGTAGATTCTGACGTTGGTATGCCTGCTTGCCTGCCCATAGGAGATAGAGGTCGCCAGCGTTGACGCGTTTCAAGGTCGAGAGAAGGACTTCATCATCCTGTCTTGCGTAAGAGCCAATGAGCATCAGGGTATTGGTTTCCTGAATGACCCTCGCCGTCTCAACGTTGCCCTGACCCGTGCCAAGTACGGTATCATCATCGTCGGCAACCCCAAAGTGCTCTCTAAGGTTTGCAGTCATTGGTCAGCGGTAGGTTTGTATGTGATCTACGACTAGTTTTTAAGCAATCGTGTGATTCGCCCTTACAGCAAGAGCTGTGGAACCACCTGCTCACCTATTACAAGGACCAGAGAGTGCTGGTAGAGGGCGTGCTGAGCAACCTGAAGGAGAGCATGATGCAGTTTAGTAAGCCGAGGAAGCTGGTCAACACGACGAACCCGGGCGGCCGGTTCATGAGCTCATCCATGTTCAGTGCCAGAGAGGTGTTGATTCCTGGTAGCGCGTATGACAGGTCTGGAGCTCAGCCGCAGTCGTCTCTCAACGGCGGCGCGTTCTTCGGCCGTGACTCGTTCATGAGAGCCACACATGACCCGATGAGCTTCATACCTCAGGACCGGAGCGCCTACAACGCCGCCATGCATCTGCCCGTACCCATAGGCATGTTTATGCCTCCTGTAGCTGCCTTCCAGCAGCCCGCCTTCCCGCCCGGCAGTAAGTACCTCTCCTCCACCATGCTATCTCCTCTGTCACTAGAGACTGTGATTCTTTACTACTCCTCTATTTTACAGGCTCCAAGAAGTCGGTTGGCGGAAGAACTGGTTACCAGGGTGGACGTAACGACCGACGCCAGAACAACCGTCCAACACGCTACAGTAACCAGCAGACAAGCCAGATGAGCTCTCAGGGTGCTGGCGATGGCTCACAGGCCAGTCAGGATTTGGGTATGATCAGTCAGCCTTATGGCAGCCAGGGCCCACTCACCCAGAACCTCATGTCTATGTCACAGCCGTTCCAGATGAGCCAATCGGGACTGAGTCAGCCAGGGCTAAGCCAGGCTGCGTTGTCTCAGGTCAGGTCGCTTACTCGCCCGTCGCATTGCCCCTATCTGCTCTCGATACCAGAGTCTAACGTTAGCGCCACTGATTATTGCAGGACAGTTACATAGCTGAGGACTTCAAGTCTCAGGCTGAGGCTATGCTGTCTCAGGACTCAACGTACCAGGGAGACCGGTACTTTCACAGCCAGCTGTCTCAGGGAGCCAACCACTTCTCCCAGTACTAGAGCAGCCAGTCCGTGCTTAACTGCAGTGTCAGTAAGTATCCTCTCCCTCCTCCCTCTCACTCCTCCTCTCCCTGCCTCTTCTCTGCCTCTCACCCTCTCCTCCCTCTCACTCCCCTTCTCTACCTCTTATCTGACTGCAACCTCTCTGCCTCTCCTCTCTGCCCTTCACTCCTCCGTCTCTCCTCTCCCCCCTTGCCTCTCTTCTCACTCCTCCCTCTCTGCCTCCCCTTTCACTCTCCCCTTTCACTCTCCCTTTCCCCTCTCTGCCTCCTCTCCTTGCCTCTCATCTCTCCCCCCTCTCTTTTGTTGTCCCCTCTACATATCTGATCAGCCAATTTTGGCCAATCACATTGCAATATGTCCTCGTGTAGTCCAATAAGCAATCATCGCACAACTTGCTGTTTTTTTCAGGGAGATTAAAGGGACAAGAATAGAGATGAAGTCGTCTGGATATGACTTGGCATCAGAGGCTATGCAACTGACGATGTCTTTACCGTCGGTGAGCGTGGCAGCCAGTCACTCTCTCACTCTCTCTCATTTCATAACCGATGCGGTGTCCATCAAATTACAAAGAATTGCGCAATTCTACAGTCACCAGGGATCAGACTGTCAGCACCAGAAGACCATTTGTCATTCAAGTAGCAAGATGAACAATGAACTCCTTAAGAGCCAACTATCTGCGCTAAAATAAATGTACACCAATTTCTTCTTTGACTAGTGAATTACTAGTGTGGGTATCCATTGCCGCTGCTCTCTTACTGAACATTATTCTTGTTATTGTCTTACCAGTTTGCATAGCTCAGTTCTAGAACTCATTTCTCTGTTGAGTAACGTTCCGTATCATGGATTGCTGTTCATCTAGGCAGTGCCAAATAAACTGCGACTGACTGACCGAGAACCATTATGAGCCACCATACATTGATTCTGCTGTATAATGACTTGTAATTACAGAAACATGAAACATGATATTTACATAACTCATCCACATATGCGAGCGCTGATAAATAAAAGTAGTGTCACGTTTTACTGGCAGCATCTTCATCCGATTTCGTGACTTACGTTTTCTGTGCTGTTTTCCATCTCTTTGTGTTGCTCGTCAGCATTTTCACCTACATTCTCATCACTCTCCTCATCTGACTCTGCATCACAAAACCTTACCTCAAGTTTGAAGTAGAACCAAGATATTATTCAACTGGATGAGAAACTTACCGGAACTTGACTTAGCTTTGATTCCTGTATTTTTCTTTTTTGCGTTCTGCTTTTTCTTCAGTCTTTTTGCTCTCTTCTTTGATGTTCTCTCCTCTGCTGCCTTCAAATTCTCATCTACTTTCTTATGGAAGTCCTCATCCTTTCCTTTCTGCATAACATGACGCACACATCACGTATAGCAACATGATTTCAGAACGATTAATTTCTCATGCAGATAAGTGCAAACCATGAAACAATGTATTTCTCAGTGTTTCAATGACAATCAATATGAATCACATATTTCAACAAGACGCAAGAAAAAAGTAGAACTGGATTTGATAGTGACTGTCTCACAGCCACAAAAATAGCGACGAAAAAATGATTGCTATCGTTAGAATTTGCTATAGAAATTATACTCCTTAACTTATATAGGAGTTGTCTTCCCATTTATGGGCTTGGTATTGTTAGATTTATATCATTTTTATTTCTTGATGATTTTCAAGGAAACGCTAACATTTTGTCGCTATCAAATCTGGTTCTACAGTATATCTGACCGTGTCTCACTGATGATCATCAGACCATAGGATATGGTAAATAATGGCAGCAATCATTGCGGTACATATGGCTGAACTAGGTAGCAGCGCATTGAGTCTTTGACTGTAGTTATGAGGTGGAATCTTACATAGTGGATTTTGGTGAAGGAGATATCCATCACCTTATCTACCAGGGTCTCTCTATGACACTAACCTTTTCAGCCATTTCATCGAGAAATTTTTGACGTGCATATTCTCGTCGTCGCACGCCACGGTAAACATGAAAATCCCCACTTCCTGCGCCCGCACTAGACCCTGTAAAGCAATAAAAAATTCTTTACTGATGCAACCATTAGCAAACTACAACCATAAACAAGTGGATGCATTTAACAAGATACCCCAAGTGTTCCTGATAAATTCAGGTGGTTTAGGCATTTTCTTGTCCTTTGGTCTCTCAGGAACAAAAGCTGGCTTTTCCTATGGATGAGAAAAATAGTAAGAAAGTGCAATACAAGAAAAATGCATTCTAACAAGGACTAGTTTTTTGCTATAATTAAAAAAAAACATATCATCTAGACAATGCTATCAGCATATCACATACATGTAGCATTATTATCAGGTCTAAAACATCTACCAGAAAACACAAGACGCACGAAAATATAAGGATGAGACTAACCGGGTTTTTAAGCAGCTTCTCGAGTTTTAGACGCTGGATATCCGTAGCGCTTCTAACACCTTTCTTACCAAGCACCTCTGTGTCATCAGCTTCATCATCCAAGCCAGGCTGAGGCTGTGAGTGCGTACTTTTACTCATTTTTCTTATCGTCGCGGATCGCAACTGGCTGGCACTTGCTTGTCTTTGAGTAAAAAATACACATTTTATGATGCACTGGACAGCAAGTTATTGTGCGCTAGCAATATTTGAATGCATGAAACTTGCCAAGCTGTGTAGATAGAATTACCACTGATAGGTCTACTATCTGATGGACTTAAATACAGATTTTCCGTTACCATACACACAAAACAAACCTAAAAACCCTTGAAGTTAACTACTAAAAACGTTATACAGCATAAAGACTTTGAAAGTGATATAAAAAGTACCTGTCTGTGAGCCAGCCGAGTTTGTGTTGTAAATAAAAGCTATAGATGGAATAGCTAAATTTCATTTCATTGCGTCGATATTTTGTCGTAAAGCACTAAGCGTTTTCCTATTTCACGTGATTCGCAAATAGGCAACATTAGTATTGCGGGACCTGACAAAAAATGACGTGTAAGCCTCCTCCCACTCACGTCGTACTATCTTGAGCATGAGGACTCGAGGCAAGGTTTTTGTTGTATAAGACTACATTTTTCAATGCGAATTTGCGTAATACGTACCATTAGTACATGTATTAACGACGAGAGTCTAGATATCGATGTAGAACATGTAATAAGAATTGCGCAATTGAGATTGCGACTCTCCCGCTATCGCCCACGACACAATTATACGTGCGGTAAAAATGACGTAATATTTGATTTTGTAGTGTTTACACTTGCGTACAAGGCGTACAAAACAGAGCATTTACTACTCGTTACTCAATTACTATTTTCTCTACCTAGCATGTAAGTCATGACCGCAGCTAAGGGTGGCTAAGCGCTTCAAGCAGAGGGCAGTTGGTAGAGAAGTATGACAGGCGTCATGTATTCAATGAATTATATTGATGCAGCCAGAGTCAACGCGCAGGTAAGTATCTTGAATTCTTTATCGATACGATTATGCATGTTGTGGTGACCATCAACTTGCATACGCATGTCATGGTGTGTTTTCCAGTGCAATACCAGTAACATTGTCGAGTTCCATTACTCATCATGTGAGCATATATTCCTTCCATCGTTTCAGCTGCTGGATGAAAATGGCGTGTTCATAAAAGATATCAAGTTCTCTCTTGATCCAACGATCATGTCGTTCGATATGCTACAATCACTTCTTGCCAAAGCATTTGAAGTCCGAAGGTGATGACTATTCAGCATTTATGCCCCTCTGATGTTTCTGGCGCTGTCTATGTTATCATATTGTTGATGTTGCTGTAGAGATTTCTCCATCAGCTATGTGGCCACAGATCATCTAGGAAGCTCAATAAACTTAGCTCTTCTTAACGACTGGGATTTAGATGCTGCTATACTGAGCTCATCTGACCCTTCATTAGTGCTCACTGTACAGCTCAAACCGATTGATCTTTGTAAGTAAAATGGGCTTATCTTATCCTGTTCTTAGTTTTTGGTACAGAGTGTAAATTATAAGAAATCCAATCTTGTTTTCTTTCTCTGTGCTTCATTCTTCATCAAGTTTCCTAAAAGGGCTGAGTCGAATCAATAGTTAGGGCTAAGCCCTAATTACTATTAATCGTTACTGGGAGGGAGGACCCGGATTGAAGTGCCCCTTATAGATGTATTTGAACCAACGGTAGCCGCTCTAGTTGTGTTTGAGATAAGCCAGTAGCCTGATAGGCTATCTAGATTGATAAAATAGCTCTAAATATATCTGCCATAGCCATGGCCATCTTCTATCTCAGCTTTCAGACCGCAGTCAATAACCAAACCATAATTAGGCTCTGTGCTACTATTAGAATGGAGGTTTTCTATGATTTGAGCAGTTTGCCTCCAAAGCATTTTACTTGTCAACACTTGACTGCGTTGTTCTCAGCTAACATGCCATTAATTCGATGCGAATAAATTGATGTCTCGGCAAGAATCGATCATTTTCTATATGTGAATATCATGCTGGCTAAAATCCTTAGGGAGTTTGGATCTGAAAAGCGTTCCGACTGTCAAGCAGACTGGTGATATTGGATAACAGCCATTTGTGTTATTAGAGTCGCTAGAGTGCTTTACTCATCTTCTGTTATCTGTGTCACACACAGGTCTAGAGGACTGGGATGTTGTCGGCCCTGCAGATATATCCGACTCAAAGCCTCAGCAGCCTGCGCCGCTACCACCACCATCAAAGACGAGCTATCTATTTAACCGTCTTTCAGAGAGATGTTCTAGCCTGCGAGGTCTGTCATGTGTGGGTCGGTTTATTGATTGTCTAGAAGACCTAAAGGGCAGCGTCATTGCTGCTCACGACTTGCCGGCAGCGCTGGCAGCATTTAACACTCCTGTGTGAATGAGATGAGATGTAATTAATGTAGTTTACTAGTTTTGCCGCGCTAGTCGACTTTGGTGACTTGTAGCCTGAATCGTTGACCATGTGCTGTGCATATATATATATATATATATATATATATACATATCCCTTCTCTCCTTCCTCCCTCTACTCTGTCGCTGGCCACCTCTGCTCCCTCTCCTCTCTCCTCCTCTGTCTCCGCTTCCTCAGTCTCCCCCTTTCTCTGTGTCCCCCTACCCTCCCTCTCCTTCGCTCTCTCCATCCCTCTCTCTTTCTCTTTCTCTCGCCCGCCCACCCGCCCTCCCTCCCTCCCGCCCGCCCTCCCTCCCTCCC
>ERZ1740065.1567-NODE-1567-length-13834-cov-3.804122_pt1 | contig 13834 bp, 10 predicted proteins | sample MGYA00581738_ERZ1740065 | MGnify/ENA primary metagenome ERZ1740065 (study PRJEB43018, sample SAMN04849749) | marine metagenome | isolation source: floating plastic debris | place: Pacific Ocean | collected 2008-09-01 | study: EMG produced TPA metagenomics... | reverse complement strand
ATACAATCAATGTTTTCCAAAGATTCATCGAGAATCAACTCGTATTAGGGATGCGCCAAGACCCAATACGATTTTATTACACGCTCCAAATTTGGGTAAGGATTGGTTTTTTCTCCCCGCATCATTTGTAACGGAATATAATAGGTTTTTTGGGTTCCATCTTTTCCTACCACCAAAAGGTCAACAGGCATGGGCATCAAGCCTTTTCTTTCCAAAACAACTTTGGTCTTACCATCCACTGCTTGCACGGTATCAATCGCGTAATCAATGGTATTGGTGGTTTGTGTCCAATCGGTCAAGTACCAATCCAGTTCAAATCCGGAAACTTTTTCTGCGGTTCTTTTAATATCGTTGGGCGTTGGGTGTTTGAATTTGAAGTCGTCGAAATACTTTCGAATGGTTTTCATTAGTTTTTCTTGACCTATAACATAGCCCAACTGTTGTATAAAAATAGTCCCTTTGCTGTATGCCGAAATGCCATAAGCGAAATTGGATGCATAGCGGTCGGCATGGGTGCCTTGGGGCATTTCCCTACCTGACTCCACCAATGCAAAATACCTGCTGTAAGAGCGTCCGAACGGGTCGTCTTTCTTTTGGTTCATGACTTCATTCATGCACAAACTGCTGATAAAGGTGGTGAAACCTTCATCCATCCATTCGTGTTTGGATTCGTTGGTCGCCAGAACATGTTGAAACCAGCTATGCGCCATTTCATGGACCATAACCCCAACCAAGCTTGGAAATTTTCTTTCCCCAGTAATCAAGGTACACATAGCATATTCCATTCCACCATCTCCTCCTTGGATAACGGAATATTGTTTATAGGGATATTTTCCAATATTGTTGCTCAAAAACCGCATGGTTTCTTCGGTTTTGGGCTGCAGGTTTTTCCAGTTTTCAAGAATATCAGGGTTATTCTTATATAAAAAATGAAGCGTAGGTCCATCTTCCATTTGGACTACGTCATGAAGATATTCTGGGTCTGCCGCCCATGTAAAATCATGCACCTGCGGCGCAATAAAATGCCAAGTGAGCGTCTTTCCTTTTCTTTTGATTTTGGTTCCAGGAGCTTCATAACCATATCCTACTTCGTTAGGGTTTTGAAGATATCCAGAGCCTCCAAGGATATAGTTTTTGTCCAAGGTGATTTTCACATCGAAGTCCCCCCAAACCCCATGAAATTCTCTTGCGATATATGGGTTGGGGTGCCATCCTTCAAAATCATATTCACATAGCTTGGGATACCATTGTGTCATGGAAAGCGCCACACCTTCACTATTATTTCTACCAGACCGTCGGATTTGTTCGGGCACTTGCCCTGAAAAAGTCATAGATAATGTGGTTTTTTTACCGGGCAATAAAGGTTTGGCCAAATCAACCACCAAAATAGTGCCTTCTTCTTGGAAAGAAATATCTTGGCCATCCTGCTTCAATGTATTGGTGTGTAGAAACCCTATTTCCGTTTCGTTCAAGCTCATGATTCGGCTTTTCCCATTCGCAATCATTCGATTGTCAGGGTCGGCAATGCTCTGCAACCTTGCGTCCATTTGGCTCCCTGGCTGAAAAGCATTGAAGAACAAATGGTAATATACACGGCTTAAGGTATCCGGAGAATTGTTGGTATACACCAACTCTTGAACGCCTTCATACTTAAAAGTTTCAACATCCATGTCGATGGACATGGTATAGTCCACATGTTGTTGCCAGTACGAAGTAGACTGTCCGCTTATCTGCGATGCAAAAAGCGCGAAAAGCGCAGGGAGAAGGATGTTTTTCATGTCTATTTTGTGTTGTTTTCCAAGGTTGCTTTGCCGCGGACAATACTATCAGCAAGTAGCAAAGCATTAAATGCATTTACCATTTTTCCGGATTTCGATAGTTCACCAAAAGGAGCGGTGTTTGCATTATCCCCGCCAACCACAACCGTAGCTTTAGAAGCCAAGCCTGATTGCATAATGATTTGTTTTACCTGATATGCTTTTAATTGTGGATAATACGAACGAATCAAAGCTGCAACCCCCGAAACAGCTGGAGCCGCCATGGAAGTACCTCCTTGAAACTCGTATTCGCTTCCTGGCATGGTAGAATAAATTTTTGCGCCAGGCGCAAATACATCCACATTTCGTGTTCCATAATTGGAAAAGTTTGCCATCAGTTCTGAACCATAAGCACTGGTCAAGGCACCAACTGTAATCACATTATTCGTGAATTCAGATTCGGTGTTTTTATGGTCGTTGGGATTGTTTTCGTTTTCTGGATTGTCCAAATCTGCACCATCGTTACCTGCGGCATGCACAATAAGCACGTCTTTACTTGCTGCATATTTTATGGCATCATGAACCCAGCCCGCGTTGGGTGAAAAGGACTTTCCAAAACTGCAATTGATGACTTTCGCACCATTGTCTGCTGCGTAGCGAATCGCATTCGCGATATCTTTGTCATATTCATCTCCATTGGGAACGGCACGCAAGCTCATGATTTCCACATTTTTAGCTACACCATTCGCCCCCTTACCATTGTTTCTTTCGGCAGCGATGATTCCAGCAACATGAGTGCCATGGCTTTCCGTTTTAACGCGATTGCTTGGGTCTCCGTTGCCATAGTTTCCGCTGTTTAAATCATAAGGGTTATCTCCTACTATACTTCTACCGTCAAATTCTTTGTTCAAGTTGTAGTCTACCCTCTCAGTGAAATATTCAATCCCTTCCGTAAGTTCTTTAATAACCGAGGGAATATCATCACCATAGGTATACATTTGCTTCAAAACCTCAACGCTTTGCTGCATCTGTTCAGTAGAGGCATCAATTGTATTTAAATCCTCTTTGGTATACGTGTCTTTGCCTAGGGCTTCTTTCACCGCATTATCAGCACCTTGCACGACTTGCAGAATTTGCTCGTACTGTTGTTTGTTTTGAAGCGCTTTCGGATACTCTTTGTCCAACTTTAATTGCGCTTTTGCGCGGGTGGCTGCATCACCCATGTTTAAGCGAAGCAAGCGAACATATTCCAATTGCTCGTTGTATGATTCGCCAAGGAAATTGTATCCGTGTATGTCATCGATATAACCGTTGCCATCATCGTCTTTGTTGTTGTTTGGCACTTCGCCTTTATTGGTCCAAAGCACGTCATCCAAGTCTTCATGTTCCAAATCAATTCCTGAATCTACTACGGCTACGATAACCTTCTTTCCTTTTTTGTTTTTGATAAGTTCTGCGTAAGCACGGTCAACGCTCATTCCAGGGATGGTGTCTGAAACCAAATCGAGGTGCCCCCAATTTTCTTTTTCAGCTTTTGACAGTTCCGAAATTTTAAGAGGAACGGCATCAATATTTTCAACCGGGGTAGAAACCAAGGCAGTAGCCCCACAACCCATCAAGAACATTCCAGCGGCTACGGAAGTGAGGTAAATCTTAATTTGCTTAAAAATCATACAAATGAATATTTCTGTTTGAACAGTATTAGGAAGTAAAAATTTCGTCAAATCGGTGTACCGTGTCCAACCGTACTCCCTTTTCGGTTTGTTTTAGGGTACATATTTCGTTGTGAGCATCGTGCTCAAAAAACAGATAATAACCGTTTTCAGCGGCTTCATCCAAAAAAATTCGTTTTTCGTCCAAAGTTAATAGGGGACGGGTATCATACCCCATTACATATGGCAAGGGAATATGCCCGACAGTGGGAACTAAATCCGCCACAAAAACAACGGTTTTATCTTGATATTTTAGCGTAGGTAGCATTTGTTTTTCGGTGTGTCCGTTTACGAAGCGAATGCCAAAGTCAAGTGCACTATCTGATGCAAAATGATTTTCGGGAACCGCTACAAAGCGCAATTGCCCACTTTCTTCCATCGGCAACAAATTTTCCTTTAAAAAGGATGCCTTTTCTCGTGCGTTGGGTTTTGTGGCCCAATCCCAATGTTCTGGGTTCGTCCAAAAGGTTGCATTTTTAAAAGCGGGTTCATATCCGGTTCTGTCCTTATTCCATTGAATGCTTCCGCCACAGTGGTCAAAATGCAAATGGGTCATGAAGACGTCAGTTATATCATCGCGATGGAAACCATATTTTTCAAGTGAATTGTCCAATGAGTGGTCACCCCACAGGTAATAGTATCCAAAAAATTTATCAGATTGTTTGTTGCCCAACCCAGTATCCACCAAAATCAATCGATTTCCCTCTTCAATTAAAAGACATCTTGCTGCCAAATCAATCATATTGTTGGCATCCGCGGGATTTGTACGCGTCCAAATGGATTTTGGAACCACTCCGAACATGGCACCCCCGTCTAATTTAAAGTTGCCGGTCTCTATAGGATAAAGCCTCATGAATACTAGACAAAGATTCGCAAAATAAGAAAAGCATTACGGATAGAACTCTAATCCTCAATATTATTGGCCGTTTTTTAACAAAAAAGCGACTACACTTAATTTTCCTTCGAGGAACTTGAAAACGACCCTCTAGAGAACCGAATACATTGAAAGAAAAACCCTATTTTAACAAAAAAAACCAGGAATGATAGAGCTGGCGGGAATCATTATTTTGGGAATCATTGCGCAATGGTTTGCTTGGCGCTTGAAGTTGCCCGCAATTCTACCCTTGATTCTTATTGGACTCATGGTTGGTCCGGTAGCCACGCTGTATACCGAGGACGGGGCTAAACTAATAGAGCCCATCTGGAATGGAAAGAAAGGCCTTTTTCCCGGGGAGGGGTTGTACAACTTTGTCTCGCTAGCCATCAGTATTATTTTATTTGAGGGCGGACTTACACTTAAAAGAGCTGAAATTTCAAATGTGGGCCCAGTTATCACCAAACTGATTACGCTTGGAACGGTGGTCACTTTTTTTGGAGCTGGGGTGGCAGCGCATTATATTTTTGAATTGTCTTGGCAGATTTCTTTCTTGTTTTCGGGACTTATTATTGTAACGGGTCCGACGGTAATCGCGCCAATTTTGAGAAACATCCCGCTTAAAAAAGACGTTTCCACTGTATTGAAATGGGAGGGTATTTTGATTGACCCCATCGGCGCTTTGGTAGCGGTATTGGTTTTCGAGTTCATCAGTGTAGGTGAAGGCCAAGCTTTTACCAAAACCGCACTTATTGAATTTGGAAAAATTCTTCTATTCGGAACTACCTTCGGATTTACGTTTGCCCATGCATTGGCCTTTGCCATCAAAAAAGATTTCATTCCCCATTATTTGTTGAATGTAGTAAGCCTTTCGGTAGTTTTGCTGGTATTCGTAGAGTCTGACTTGTTTGCCCATGAATCGGGCCTCTTGGCTGTAGTGGTCATGGGTATGGTTTTGGGCAATATGAACCTACCTAACCTGAAAGAGCTGCTCTACTTTAAGGAATCCCTTAGCGTATTGCTGATTTCAATCCTATTTATTTTGTTGGCAGCAAATATCAACGTTTCAGATGTTGCCCTGATTTACAACTGGAAATCCCTTGCACTATTTGCTATCATAGTTTTTATTATACGACCATTAGGGGTGTTTTTAAGCGCTCAAGGCTCAGATTTAAAATGGAATGAACGCCTGTTTATTGGGTGGGTAGGCCCTAGAGGTATTGTGGCTGCAGGGATTGCTTCACTATTTGGGTCAAAGCTATTGGCCAAAGGAGAACCTGGAGCCGAATACATTACACCATTGGTTTTTATGATTGTTTTGGGCACGGTTTTATTGAATGCCACCACAGCACGGATGTTCGCCAAAATGATTGGTGTGTTCTTGACCAAATCTGAAGGTATTTTGATTATTGGCGCCTCTAAGGTGTCCAGGCTGATTGGAAATTACCTCAAAAAGAATAATCGCCACGTGGTGCTTATTGATAATAACCAAACCAATGTGGAAAAAGCCAAAAAATCTGGACTCGAAGCGTTAACTGCCAATATTTAATCAGACGCCCTTACGGATAACATCGAACTGAATGATGTGGGCTATCTCATTAGCTTGACGGGTAATGCGGACATCAATGCTTTTGCCATTAAAAAATTCGAAAAGCAGTTTGGTGAAAATGGAGCGTTTCGTTTGGCAAGTACCGAGGAAATCAATCATCCCGCCACATTACCTGAAAAAGGATTGTTCTCTCCGTCATATGATTTTATACGATTGCTGGAGACGGCAGAAAAGTACCCTTCCATCAATGAGGTTGATATTAAAGACAAGAAGCATTATGACACTTTGATTGACAAGGCGGAAAACGATTCGGATATCATTCCAATTTTCACCAAATCCCCTGATGGGAAAATCAACATCATGCCCAATGACTATAAAGATTTTACGCCAAAGACGGAAGGGCACAAAATGGTGTATATGGGCAAGACCATGACGGAAGCCTAATCCCCAGAATACTTTCGTCAACCCAAATCAGGGTTTGATGAATTTGCCGTGGACTTTAACACTGGAAAAGACGTGTTTTGAAGACGAACGAATCGTTAGTCATTCAATTTCAAGACCGCCATAAATGCTTGCTGAGGAATTTCAACATTCCCTACCTGACGCATGCGCTTTTTACCCTTTTTCTGTTTTTCAAGCAGTTTTCGCTTACGGGAAATATCTCCTCCATAACACTTTGCGGTTACGTCTTTACGGAGGGCCTTGATGGTTTCCCTAGAAATAATTTTAGAACCAATGGCCGCTTGAATTGGGATATCAAATTGTTGTCTCGGAATCAACTCCTTCAATTTTTCGCACATTTTTTTACCAATGGTGTGGGCATTATCAAAGTGAACCAATGCGGATAAAGCGTCAACGGGTTGTGAATTTAAAAGAATATCGACACGCACCAACTTTGAAGTTCGCATGCCTATGGGGCTGTAATCGAAAGAGGCATAGCCTTTTGAAACGGTTTTCAATCGGTCGTAAAAATCGAAGACGATTTCAGCCAAGGGCATATCGAAAATAAGCTCTACCCGTTCCGTGGTCAAATAGGTTTGGTTGGTGATTTGACCTCTTTTTTCAATACAAAGGGACATCACATTTCCAACAAAATCTGATTTCGTAATTATAGTAGCCTTTATGTAAGGCTCTTCAACACGGTCAACCGTAGAGGGGTCTGGTAAATCAGACGGGTTGTTTACGATCAAAGGCGTTTCTCTATCCTTGGTCGTAAAAGCATGGTAGCTTACGTTAGGTACAGTAGTAATTACTGTCATGTTGAACTCTCGCTCTAAGCGTTCTTGGATGATTTCCATATGTAGCATTCCTAAGAATCCACAACGGAAACCAAAGCCTAATGCTGCGCTACTCTCTGGAGCGAATACCAATGAAGCATCATTGAGTTGCAATTTTTCCATTGAAGAACGCAGTTCTTCAAAATCTTCCGTGTCTACTGGATAGATTCCGGCAAACACCATAGGTTTTACATCTTCAAAACCTTCAATTGCATTTTGTGTTGGATTGATGGCATCTGTAATGGTATCACCTACTTTAACTTCCCGAGCATCTTTGATACCCGTTATCAGATAGCCTACATCTCCAGAAGAAATAGTTGTTTTGGGCACTTGAGAGAGTTTCAAGGTCCCAATTTCATCCGCAAAGTAATCCTTTCCAGTGGCTACAAACTTTATCTTTTGCCCCTTTTTGATTTCCCCATTAATAACTCTAAAATAGGTTTCTACTCCTCGAAAAGGGTTGTAAACCGAATCAAAAACCAAGGCTTGCAAAGGTTCATCAGGATTTCCTTCCGGAGCCGGAACGCGTTCAATGATTGCCGTGAGAATATCTTTTATGCCAATTCCAGTTTTGGCGCTCGCCGGAATCACTTCTTCTGGGTCACAGCCCAGAAGGTCTACAATATCATCAGTAACTTCTTCAGGGTTGGCGCTGGGCAAATCAACCTTGTTTAGGACAGGAATAATTTCCAAGTCATTTTCCAATGCCAAATACAGGTTGGAGATGGTCTGCGCTTGAATGCTCTGCGCCGCATCCACAACCAACAGAGCCCCCTCACAGGCCGCAATAGAGCGTGAAACTTCATATGAGAAATCTACGTGTCCGGGAGTATCAATCAGATTAAGAATGTAGGTTTCTCCCTCATGCTCATATTCCATTTGAATCGCGTGGCTTTTTATGGTAATACCCCGCTCTCGTTCCAAATCCATATTGTCCAGCAACTGGTCTTGCTTCTCTCGGTCTGAGACTGAGCCTGTGAAATCCAAAAGTCTATCGGCTAATGTGCTTTTCCCATGATCAATATGGGCTATAATGCAGAAATTGCGAATCTTTTTCATACCAATACAACGCTGTCGGTTTCGTCATTTCGCGTTGACTGCAAATATAGCTGTTTTCAACACCTTTTAAGAACGATGCAACGAATAGAAAAAGGCATTCCACAGCACTCTAAAATAATTTATTAGATTTGGTACCCTGACCCCAAACTCAAATGAAGCGCGCAATTCTTTTCCTTTTTTTGGCTTTTCTAGCGTTTCAGCCCATATGGTCCCAAAACTTTGAAATTTCAGGTAAAGTCGTGGACCAAGACAACGAACCCATACCGTTCGCAAACATTGTTTTATTAACAGTATCAGACTCTACATTTGTTAAAGGAACCGCTTCCGATGAAACGGGTATGTTTCGTTTGGATAAGGTTTTGCCTGACTTATATTATTTGCAAGCAAGTTTTATCGAAAATACGAGTGAAGTAGTTGCTCTTGACGTTAAGCAAACGATTTCTATTGGGGCTTTGGTAGTCGTAAATTCTACTAAACTTAGTGAGGTCGTTGTTCGCGGAAAGAAGCCTACGATTAGTCGGTTGCCCGACCGATTAATATTCAATGTGGAGAATACCGTTGTGGCAGAGGGCAGTTCTTGGGATATTTTGAGAAGTACCCCAGGGGTTATCGCAAATGAATCAAGGCTCTTGATTCGAGGAGAGGAAGCTACCGTTTTCATTAATAATAGAAGGGTACAACTCACCGGAAATGAAATCCAAGCCCTTTTGCAGGGTTTTTCGGGGAACAGTGTAAGTTCTGTTGAGGTGATTACCAACCCTTCTGCGGCATTTGACGCAGATACTGGACCAGTGTTGAATATAAGGACCAACAAACCTTTGGTGCCCGGATATAAGGGAAGCATCAATGGAAATTTTACCCAAGCGGTGTTTCCGAAATCTACTTTGGGAATGAGCCATTACTTCAAAACCAATAAATTGAATGTCTTCGCGAATTACAGTTTTACCAATCGAAAGGACCTCGTCAAAACAACAAAGGGGATTGATTTTTTTGAAGAAGACTTAACAACCAGTTCGATATGGAACACACAATATGAGCAAATCAATTCGGCCCTGACTCATAATGCGACGGTAATCGCTGACTATGATATCGACAAAAGGAACACGCTTAATTTTACGGCAAATATGGTTTTGAACCCAGATGAGGACCAAAACACAATACTCAATACCAACATATTCAATGGTCAACAAGTTCTGGACTCTACGTTTACAACGCAAAACCTATCAGATTTAAACCATAGGAATATTGGTTTGGACGTTAGCTACATTCATAGACTAAAAAAAGAGGGTGCGCAATTCAATTTTAATGTGCATTATACCGATTACCAAGGGGAGTTTTTTCAACAGCTGTCATCGGACTATTTCGATGCAACAGGAGTTTTTTTGAGAGACTTTGGATTCAATGCAAGCTCGGACCAAGACATCAATATTTTTACAGCTCAGGTAGACTTTTCGATGCCTTTGGAAAGTGGTTCGGTAGAAGCAGGCCTGAAACGTTCGGAAGTCAAATCTGAAAACCGGCTGATTTTTGATGACTTTTTTGGAAGCAGCAACACTGTGGATGAATCCCAGTCGGATATATTTGATTACGACGAAGAAGTATATGCAGTTTATGCGAGTTACTTAAAGGATTGGGAAAAGTGGTCCGTTAAGTTGGGCTTACGGGGAGAGTTGACACAAGCCACGGGGGTGTCAGCCACATTGGGTGAAACCACCTCCCAAGACTTCTTTGAACCATTTCCTTCGGTCAACATTCTTTATTCTCCTTCAGACAAGAACAGTTTTGCGTTTGATTATAGCCGAGGAATTCAACGACCGAAGTATAACGATTTGAATCCATTTCGTTTTTTCTACAATGAGAACGATTTTGAAGAGGGGAATCCTGGATTATTCCCAAGCTTTTCAAACAATTTCAATATTAATTACACGCTGAATAGCACGTATTTCTTTGATTTCTACTATCGTGATAACGGAGAAAACATTACCTATTTGGTCTTTCAAGATAATGACGCCAGAACCTTGCGGGAGTTGAAACAAAACGTATTGGCCAGTAAATCATACGGCTTTGATTTCACGGTGAGTAAAAACATCACCCCCAATTGGTTTTTGTATGCTTATACTTCCTTTTTTCATGAAGAGGAGACTTTTCTGGCTACAGAAAGTAACAATTTGGAGTTCACAGCTGAAGTAGATGGATTCTATGGTTATTTGGCAAATTACCTGACGCTTAGTGAGGATGGCACATTTACAGGAGAAATCACCATGACCTACCTCTCACAATTTTTATTCGGTTCTTATATATCGGATGACCAGCTCAATCTTACTTTAGGGTTGCGAAAGTCACTTTTTGACAACAGAATCACACTTTCTTTAGCGGCTGAGGATTTATTGGAACAATATATTCCAAGCTACAGGTCACGATACCTGAATCAAGACAACTTTTATCGGCGCCGCAGGGAACTACAATTCATTCGTTTCGGGTTCACCTACAATTTTGGCAACTTCAGGCTGCAAGACAACCAAAGGGGCATTGACAATACCGAAAGAAACCGTCTAGTCGACGAGTAACCCATTGATAATCTTTGTTTTTTGTAATTTTACGCCATCGAAAAAAAGATTGTGGCTAAAATCGCTGACATACAACTCCCTGATTTTCCATTGCTTCTGGCACCCATGGAAGATGTAAGTGACCCTCCTTTTCGCGCTTTGTGCAAAGAACAGGGAGCAGACGTGGTATATACCGAGTTCATTTCCTCAGAAGGATTGATTCGTGATGCCGCTAAGAGTGTTATCAAGTTGGATATCTATGAAAAAGAACGTCCGGTTGGCATCCAAATCTTTGGTGCCGAACTAGACTCTATGTTGCAAGCGGTTGATATCGTGGAACGGTCCAATCCGGATATCATAGACATCAATTTTGGTTGTCCTGTTAAAAAGGTAGTTTGCAAAAACGCCGGTGCTGGAATTTTAAGAGATATTCCCTTAATGGTCAAGCTCACCAGTGAAATTGTAAAGCGCACCAAACTGCCCGTCACCGTAAAAACCCGATTGGGGTGGGATAACGACTCCATCAAAATAGTTGAGGTTGCTGAAAGACTTCAAGATGTCGGTATTAAATCAATAGCCATTCACGGTAGAACGCGAGTTCAGATGTACAAGGGCTCTGCGGATTGGAAACCGATTGCTGCAGTAAAAAATAACCCGAGAATGTTTATTCCCGTATATGGTAATGGTGATGTGGATAGTCCAGAAGCAGCGGTTAAGATGAGGGATGAATATGGTTTAGATGGCGCAATGATCGGCCGTGCAAGCATTGGAAACCCATGGTTTTTTAAAGAAGTCAAACATTTTTTTGAAACAGGCACCCACTTGATGCCACCGACCATGGAAGAGCGAGTTACTGCAGCTCGGCGACATCTTCAAATGGCCATTGACTGGAAGGGTGAAAAGCTTGGTGTTTTTGAAACCCGGAGACATTATACCAATTATTTTAAGGGAATTCCACATTTCAAAGAGTATCGCATGAAAATGGTAACTAGCGACGACGCCGGAGATGTTTTCAATGCTTTTGATGAGGTGTTAGAACGTTTTGGAGACCACCAATTCGTTTAGGTGTCCAGTAGTTTCTTTGAGATTCTGCTACTTGCGATTTTTGAAGAAATGAGCCCCAACACGACAATTGTACCCATTACTACAAACAGGTTTAGCGCATTGAATTCCACAGGATAGGGTAAAGTGGGTGTTACGGTAACCCAACCAATTATGATTTGGCTGAAGACCTAAAGCGACCCCAAAACCACCCCTATCATCCCGCCAAAGGAGGTAACCAAGACACCTTGAATAAAATAAACCCTTCTCAACTCTTGTATAGTGGCACCGAAACTATGAAGGGTTTTTGAGTTTTGACGTTTGTCCAAAATCATCATGATAATAGCACCAACAACATTGAAAAGCGCAATAATCAAAACTAGGGTAAAAATTAGATATGTAGCTAGGTTTTCTGTATTCAACATGCGATATAATGTGCCGTTTTGCTCTTTTCTATCCAGTACCAACACTTCGCTACCCAAAATTGCTTTGATGTCGGCTTTCATTTCCGGAATAAGGTCTTGATTGTGTAATTTAAAATTCAAACCAGAAACTTGGAGCGAATCCTTTTGAAGAAATTCTTGTACCACGTTGAGTGGCGCAAAAACATATTTCTTATCCAAATTCTCTTCTACCGCGTAAACACCACTAACCACTAGTGAAAGTTGATTAAACGGCCGTTCAGTGCTCAATGCCTGTTGGTTAATGCTTCCTTTTCCTGGTTTAGGCACCAATACCGATAAGGGATTGCGATAGTTTTCAGGAGGCACCCCTAAAATATTGTAAACCCCGATGCCGATTACTGCGTTGTATTCCGTAACACCCCAGTTTCCAAAATAAAGGGTGCTATCGACACCTGTGACGGACCGATAATTACCATCAATCCCTTTGATATATCCGATATGGCTCTTTCCTTTAAAGGTAAAATAGGCCCTCTCTTCAATTTCTTTGGATACTGCTATCAAATTCGGTAGGTCTTCTAACGCATTTTGTTGTTCAGGGCTTACCGTAAAAAATTTTCCAGAAGAAGGAGTCACCTTTAGGTCCGGGTCAAAAGCATTGGTAAAAGAAAGGCTAAATGTCTTTAATCCAGCGAAAGCGGAAAGAACGATAAACAAAGCTGCAGAACCGATTACAATCACCAAAAAGGTAACTAGGTTGATAATGTTCACAGCATTTTGACTGCTTTTGGAAAAGATATAACGCCGTGCGATGTAAAATGGAAATCCCAAAAGTTTAGGATTTCTTTCGTTTGTCCAAAAGGTCACTATTTTCAATGGGATTGTCTTCGCCCTTCAAAGACTGTTCTATTTGGTCGATGTAGTCCAAAGAGTCATCCAAATAAAATTGTAGCTCAGGCACCCTACGCAATTGGTTTTTGGTCCGTTGGGATAGCTCATGGCGAATAGTAGGCGAATTGGCTTTTATGCCTTCCAATAAGGTTTGTGCCGACGTATTGGGAAAAATACTGATGTATACCTTAGCAATGGAAAGGTCTACCGTTACCTTTACTTGGGTTACCGAAATCAAGGTGCCTTGCAAACCACCTTCAGTAGCGGCCCTTTGCAAGATGTCCACCACATCTTTCTGGATAATTCCTGCGATTTTACGTTGTCGTTGCGATTCCACACCGCAAAGTAAAACAATATCAAAGGAACGGCATCAAATATCAACTAGTTTGTAACTTTAAGGAGAATTTAGGAAGGTGTTTTATGCATAAGATTGAACATATTGGAGTAGCGGTCAAGGATTTGGAAGCATCAAACGCTTTATTTGAGCAGTTGCTTGGCGTTGCGCCATACAAACAAGAAGCGGTAGTGTCGGAAGGGGTAACCACCTCCTTTTTCAAGTCTGGTCCAAACAAGGTAGAGTTGTTGCAAGCGACCAATTCGGATAGCACGATTGCAAAGTTTTTGGATAAAAAAGGAGAAGGTATTCATCACATTGCTTTCTCGGTAGAGGATATTGTTTCAGAAATAGCACGACTTTAAAAAGAAGGGTTTACTGTATTGAATGAAC
>ERZ1740065.1566-NODE-1566-length-13835-cov-12.264586_pt1 | contig 13835 bp, 10 predicted proteins | sample MGYA00581738_ERZ1740065 | MGnify/ENA primary metagenome ERZ1740065 (study PRJEB43018, sample SAMN04849749) | marine metagenome | isolation source: floating plastic debris | place: Pacific Ocean | collected 2008-09-01 | study: EMG produced TPA metagenomics... | reverse complement strand
CTCTCCTCATATGTGACATCAGGTAAAATAATCCTGGTAGCAGAACGTTGGATGCATTCCAATGTATCCTTGCCATTTTTTTTATATAAAGCTGTACCAGGCGGGTGCACCATACAATAAAATTGATCTTACATTGCTGGTATAAAATGTTTCAAGTCCTTCAGTATTGAGGCCTTGCACCTTTAGTTGTCGCATCAAAACAAGTCTACTGTTGGTTTTTGATACCGGGTAGTCAATATGGTTGTTAAAGTTAAGCTTGTTGTCAATAAAAACACCTAAAAACTTTGCCTCTGTAGCAGGAGTCATAGTAACACCATTACAGCCATGTTTGTACATATGAGGCAGAGAGGTGTTCATGACTACAGTTTTGTCAGGATTTAAAAGAAAGTCAGTGTACGTCAGAGTAAGTCAGTGTACATAAGTGTAACTCAGTGCACGTTAGCACTGGAGTAAGTAAACTGGTATTAGACTTACCCCACTTCAGTCGCTTATCGTCAACCAAATTTATCTTCCCTAAAACATCAAAAATGAAATAAAATACAGCGATAAAACATATCATAAAATAATAAAGAAATGAATAATGATCAAATAAGGTGAAGGGAATAAAATGCAATGAATAATGCAATAAATCGAATGAAAATAAGGAATAAAACATGATAAATTGATACACTGCATCCATAGGCCTTAGATTTAGAAACAGCGTTCAATGGAGAAACAATATAGTACTGTAGAACCAAATTTGGTAGCGACAAAAATGTTGGTGTCTTCTTCAAAATCATCAAGAAATCAGAGAGATAGCGATCTAACAATAGTGATGCCATAAATGAGAAGACAACTCCTATATAAGTTATAATGCGTATAACTTCTAAAGCATAACGTTGATAGCGATGACTAATTTGTAGCCATGGTTACACCATTGATACAAATTCAGTTGGATAAGGGCGTACGATAGAGATGAGAGAGCAACTTCTCACCCTCTGGAAAGAAATGGACCCATCTGTTGTCGTTGAGCCTGTTTATACATAAGTCGAGGCCCTGCTGGTATACGCCTGCTCCCCTCACCACTGGCACACAGTTTCCCTCGCCAAATATAAACGACGTGAACGGATTGGTGAAACATATCTCCGCCGCTGTCGGCACCCATCTTAGGTGATCGCGAAAAATGTATCTCATCTTGATCAACTCTACAAAGTAGCAAGTGTTCACAGGTGATTGCTGCACAGCCAAGTGTCAGATCAGGTGTATGAGCAGCACCATCAAAGTTACAAGTGGTGAAACTTGCTTGTCTAACTCCACAGCTCTACCTACAATCTGCAATGAGTTGCTTGCAACCGTAGGTCAGCCATGATACCTTGACATGGCCATTTGGATTCATTTATAAACCATAGGATGTCACAACATGAAATGAAGTGTTCAACATTTAGAAGCTATGATAGCTGACATCTGCTATAAGAGTAGATATCTAACCAATTGAAAGCTTCCAGAAACTGTCCATCAGGGAGGGGTAGTAAGTATGATATTATTTCGGTTCTGACCGGAGAACCGAATATCATAGGTAGTGGTTAACCTGTAAACCCCATTTCCCTTCCTACTGTAGCTCAGGTGCCTACACTTGGCCAAATATCCTTTCCTTAACATGTGAATATGACTAAAATTGGCTCAAGATACAAGGGTTAGGCACATTGCGTCTTCTCTCTTTCCCACCTGAGGAGAATTTGTTTGCCCATTTTTTCACGGCTATAACTAGCGAGCAAGGCCTTAACGTTACTCACTTCCCCACATGAGTGGATCGTCAAGACAGGACTGGTGATTACTCAAGGTAAGTAGAGGTCTGGCAGGTTTTCCATGCTCCCGTTGATACTTCAAACGATTCTCAATTATGTTCGTCAAGTGATGTCCGTTGTGAACCACTGTTGTATTCATAGGCCATGCTGTAATCGAAGACTTCAACTAGTTAGCAATATCATGCGTTATAAGTTCTGACTCGGCAAACGTCAGTGATCAATGAACATACCTGTCCAAAATTTTGTAATGCTAAAGACGAGAATTTTAACTATTCCTCCTGCGAATTTTGATGTTCTACTTCTGTTTTCGAAGCCCAAGAAAGGCCATTCACTTTTATAAGGATCAGCAGTCATAACCTGGCGATTTTTACGCACGAGTTTGGGACCACGAACAACTGTGTCACACGACATCTGGGCTATACCGCGTCTCGGCCACAATATTTGCGTAATTTAGGGGATGAGTTGTGTTTTGGCCCAGATATCGTGTGACCCGGCCTTCACTGCACCCTGTTCAGGAGCATGGGGTTTCACGCTACATCTGTGTGATACAAAACGTACTAGCCGCTGTCCTGTGTCGTGTAGAGGAAACTCGAACTGCTATAATCGTGGCATAACAACGTAGGTTGATTGTGAGGATACGACAACTCGCCACATAGATTGGCAGGACTCAATGTTGAAGCGGTCTTCAGTTTTAAGTCAGCCATCGCCAATATTTTTAAGCCCACTTGGTTTGCAAGTATCTGATGTTTGTTCGTCCTCTTTTTTCCGGCCTCCAACAATTCTTGGGAATTTTGTCTCTAGACCTAGCTAGCCTAGTTAATGTGATAACATGTTCGAGCATGAGGAGGACCAAAATAGAGGATTGTATTACTGCTTATTACGCTTCATACAGTGAGTGGTGGTTGGTTTAAAATCATCCTCCTCTTATGTTGTTCTCACAGTCGACTGCTCATCACCAAGTGGACAGATGACGAATGCTGCCAGTCTCAAATCTCTATAGAAAATGACAGAAGCTACCCTCTTACCGCCAACATGTGGATGCAAGGGTATTAGGAGTTGTCTTATCTGTGAGCAACGAAAGAAGAAAGCGCAGCAGACATATCCTGATTCCAATGCTGTGAGATGACGTCCTATCTACACTGATGGATGGAAATTTTGTGATGTCTGCGACTGATTCATCGAAATATTTTATTACAGGACATTTGGCACTACTGCCATTCCTGCAGTGGACTGGCCTACAAGAGCCTGGATCATGCGGATCATACTGCCGACAGCAGACAGATTGAAGTTGACGGTGCGTGTGCTATATTATATATGGGATAGGAGTAGGAGATGGCTCAGTGGTAGAGTCTGCACCTCGAGACATGAAAGTGTCGAGAGGTTGTGGGTTCGAAACTCACTGAGTCCTCCTGCTGGGCCCTCGTGCCACAGGTGCGCTCTGACCTGCCTAGAAACCGAGAGCAACCTGCCACCATATATGGTAGCCTCGCCCTTAAGGCACTGCAATTTCTCAGTGCACAAGCACGGAGACAGCCTCGCGATTCTAACATTTACCATGGGTTACTGCTCATCTAAAGCCCCTGAGTTTCAGCCAATAGCAGGAGGCCAGGATTTGTCTCCTCTTTTGTTTGGTCCATCTATCTATTTCACAATATGTCAAGATATTCTCTAGGAGTTTTCTAGCGGATAATGAACAGCTGAAATATTTTTAGTACAATGTTGCAATCAAGCATATTGCGAAATATTTCCATGGCATATCATTTACTTACGGCATATGGTACGTATTAACGCAGACTCGAATATTTCGCACCGGAAAATATTTGCAGACAGAAAACTCTGCTGAAAGATTTTATGGAAAACTTCATAACTACTATCTTAGTAACCATTTAAGTTTTGGCAATATTTTTGCAATTACTGTAGAACTGGATTGATGAAAATCATCGCTATCATTAGATTACACTATAGAAATTACATTCATTATAACTTACAAAGGAGTTGTCGGTAATTTTCATTTTTGATTCGGTCGGAACCCCGAGAAATGCCCTAACAATTTCATCAGGGGTTCATCTCATGAACCCCGAGGAATACCTAGGTTTCCCTAGTATTTTCCTTACCAATTACCTACGAAATTTCCATGTAATTCTTCAGAAGTGGTTCTTCTCTTTTTCTGTATATATTTACCGGGGTTTCAGTGTTCTTGCATTTTTTATGTTCAAAGGAAATGGGAAATTAAGCTGTAAAAATATCAAAGATGCTTATTTGAGTAAAATCCTATTTAAATACAGTTCAAACACACACTAGCTTCTTTGGGACCATTGAAGTTACGCAGGAGCAATCCATATGCAGTGATAAAGAAATTTTAGAAGCGTTGGCACAACTTGAACCAAAATCGTAGCACTTAACTACGCTGCCAAATTTATTGGAAAAACAATAAATCTTGTAGAAAACACGGTAATTAATTCATCTCCAATTAGAAATAAAAAAAAATTGTTCTTGGCTTTTATATCGAAAAACCTTTATCTGTCCCTACTGAGTGTGTATGAAAATGGTCTAAAAAGGGTTTACAATACAGAAGACAAGAATAATTTTCTTTTTGATCTCTAATTGGAGATAAATTAACTACCTTGCCTTATTGTGTGTTTTCTACCAGATTTATTGCTTTTCCAAGTTTTAATGATGATACTAGGGATTAATTATGATTGACAGTTTAGAGAATCCCCTCGAACATGAAAAATGCAAGAACACCGAAACCCTGGTAAATATATACAGAAAAAGAGAGGAACTACTTCTGAAGAATTACATGGAAATTTCGTAGGTAATTGGTAAGGAAAATACTAGGGGAAACCTAAGTATACCTCGGGGTTCATGAGATGAACCCCTGATGGAATTTTTAGGGCATTTCTCAGGGTTCCGACCGAACCAAAAATGAAAATTACCGAGTTGTCTTCTCATTATTCTGATCACTGTCACTAGGTCACCGTCATTTTGTGATGAGTTTTAAGAAAACGCTAAAATTTCAGTTGCTATTAGGTCTGGAACTAACATGTTCTCTTACAAGCACGATAACTTCGAAAACAAATGCTTGGTTCTTGTTTGTGATTCCCTTCTTCTGTAGCAAAAATCATTTGACATATGGAATTTTCAGTTCCGCAGGCTATGAGTGTTCCTTCACGCACAGAATTGTAGCAAGAGGGAATAACTCCAAACAGTTCGAGTCTGTATCGATCCTCTGTATTTTCTCTGCAGGTGTCTTTGTGCAGGCTGATTTTATCTCGAGCGACGAGGAGGCGGAGTTAGTGGCTGGTATGGAGGCGGAGCCGTGGGTCGAGTCGCAGTCAGGACGGCGGAAGCAGGACTTTGGTCCAAAAATCAACTTCAAAAAGAAGAAAGTGAAAGCGGATGCATTCCAGGGTTTTCCCGCCTACAGTAAGACTGTCATGGACAGGTTGAAAACAATTTCGTGTCTGAGTGAATTTCAGCCAGTGGAAATGTGTAACTTGGAATACCTGCCGAGTCGGGGTGCGTCCATCGACCCACACCACGATGACTTTTGGATCTGGGGCGAGCGATTGGTGACAGTAAACCTGCTGTCGGACACTGTATACTCGTTGACGCTGCGCGATAGTGACATATGCGTCAAGGTGCCCGTACCACAGCGCTGCATCGTCGTTCTGTATGGAGAGGCTCGTAACGTGTACATGCACTCAATCTCACGAAGTGACATTACGTCCCATCGTATCGGCATCACCATCAGAGAGTTCACGCCACCCTTCCTCGAGGGCGGGGAGCTGTATTTCATGGGTAAAAGGATTTTGGACAAAGCCACAATCCGGGAGTTGTCACCTCCTGACAACGATATACAACTGCCAGGGCATTAGGCATATTATTATGGTCTGTTTATAATTCTGATTCGATTTTATTCAACTCGTAGAAAAATCATGACTGTACATAACAGGTGATATAAAAATAAATTAACAAAATATTATAATTAAATAGTTTAACTTTAAAAAAATAGTTGCATTCGATCACCGAGTGATGGGTGATGTTGTTGATTTTTGTACACGATGTAAAGGTTTGCCGCGATGATTAGAAAAATGACACATTTGACTTTGACAAGAAGAAGGAGAGAGCGTTGAGATTGCAGCTGATTGGACTGGGGATCGTCTCCACTTGACTTTAAAACAAAGTCATCGATAGTCAGCCGTTTTCTCGATTCTCTTCGCAAGTTGAATAGTCTGGTGTATACTTGAATATCGTTCTATCCTCATATTTATATCTGAAATTAGATACAAGCAATAATGAATCCCTACTCCAGGCGCTGATACCGACTGCAGGAGTGGGCAACTCCCGAGTCCTTACCCAGACTGAACTCGACACCTGCGATGAGGAGCTCGGTCGCACTCTATTAGTTTGTACTCTGGCTTCTTAACCTTGATTGTCTCTGATGTCAGTGTCATCTTGTACTTCAAGCATTCCCTGAAATCAGTCACCTATTTGTCAGCCAGTTTGTTTGAGCTAAAATCGATTCCTTTCAGTTCGAAAGTCAAAGACGCTACCTGTACTCGCAGCGCAATCCAAACCATCCTGACGGACAGTAGCACGTATCGTAGGCAATACACTTCCCCACATTCTGGCAGGGATTTTTGGCGCAAAGACTCTCCTTTACTTCTGCAACAAGCAATAAAATGGTCGTTTCAAGGGCGGAGTAGATCAAGGTAGGTGGCGCCAGTTAGTTTTGGACGCAGAAGCAGCTAATGGCTCCTTAGTTTAACTTTGTCATGCTGCGTGAGAATTTGAGATGACGAGTTTGGCCGCTTCTACTTCCATCAGCCTAATTGATTGGACCATTAAGGAGATTAGAGTTTTACGAGAATAGCCACAGCGGAAAATCTGCATACGTGATCGTGGGGCAATGGAAATCATCCCTATCAAGCTCTTGGTTAACTTTTTTTACCTGGATATCTCTCCATGAGTGCCACCGTTTCAATTAATACTTTGCGAGAAGTGTTTTTCGATAAACGTACCGTACTGACAAAGTTGTCCAGCGAACCCTTCGGGACACGAGCACTGCTTCGTCTTTCGTTTACAAATCCCGCCATTCCTACAGTTCCCGCAGACATCTGCAATGCAATCGAGTTTAAAATAAATCATTTCAGTTTTAAAATTTCTCCACTCGGTATGTTTGGTTACATACCTGATTCACAGTTTTTGCCAGCGAAGCCTTTTTTGCATTTGCACACATTTCCTTTTCTGCATCTGCCACCATTAAGGCATCCACCTTTGCACACTGGTGCTGCGAACAAAGTCAAACGATGATGAATTACTGATTTTATTCGTCACACATCACAGATGTCACACTTGTCTTCTAATTAATGAGTTGCCATGGTTACCTGGTTTGTGGCAGCGGGAACCTCGCCATCCCTCTGGACATTTGCACTTGTTGTTTCCAGCACAGACTCCTCCGTTTCTGCATCGTTTCTTACAAACTGCCAAAATGTAGTTGGGAGAGTTACGAGAAGCTTTCTCAGAATATCCATGGCTAACCTCAGCGAGGTGCTCCGAGTGCTAAACCATTGATCAACTACCGTTGGTCTACCAGGGTCCACAGCCACCCAATGGTGATAGCTAGCTAGCCAGCTACTGCTCATTTATTTTGATGAATTGCTGAGAAAATAACAACACCTGGGCCATTCTCTGATGTGTCACAATTCACACCCAAAGATGAAGTCCTATATTTTTGATCTCGTGCTGGGTTTGATCTCGTGATCTCGGTTTGAGTACGCTATTAGTACACAAGAGCTGTCTCTTACCGTGCTCCATCAAGTGCTCGGTGCAAAATCTGCCTCCAAAACCTTCTGCGCACTTGCACTGGTTGTTGCCGATGCACACGCCTCCGTTTCTGCACGTCGGGAAGCACATTGCTGCAAATCAAAGAGACCAGCGTTCATCAGCCAATGAAAACGCAGACCACAGAGTAAACAGCCGAGATTGATAAAAAGTTGTTGTTAATTGCAATCACTGGAAGGTCAACTCAATTCAATGGGACTCATTCTGTCAATCATTCAATCACAGACACGGGGCGTACGGCGCTGTTTGCAAAGCAAATATTCCAAGTGATTTCGATGCTACCAAGAATGTTTTGGTTGCCCAGTTGTCTTTTGTTTTTCTTCGCTCTCTTGTTTGATCAGCGTTGCCTTCTGCATCGCAGCAAGTTTCTGTTTCTTACTACGCTTGTTACACACAGCAGCAAGTTTTCGCAGACGTCACCGCAGACGTTGCGTCATGGATTTTTAAGAGATATAAAGCAGCCCGCTCACCTTTATCGCAGCTTGAACCGGACCATCCTGATGGGCATTTACATATTCCGGGTCCAATGCACTCTCCTCTGTTACATCCCGCCTCGCAGATGGCTAAAAATTAGAGATCAAAGATTTCGGTTGTGATTCACTGACTTCATTAGTTGTGGGGCAGCGATGACGTAACAACCGCAGCGGGTGTTTTTCGCGGTTCGTCAAAGCTCCAAAATAAGGCAATCCTGTTGTTTTGCTCACCAGTAGCGTGTTTCAGTGATGATTGTTTTCAGTTAAGTTAATGAAGTGGTTTCACTGCTTGAGTTTAATTCCAACTGATTGATTTATATTCGAAGGGAGTACTTCCCGGCTGACGTTCAGTCATCGATGTTTCACTCACCTGTTTTACATGTCGGTCCAGCCCATCCTGGTGCACACTCACAGACTCCATCGTCCACGCAACTACCTCCGTTGTCACAGTCACAGGCTGTAACAGAAGGTCCAAGGTCACAAAAATTGTTCAGGGCTGTGGAGGCAACTGTAGCTGTGAATTATTGAGTTTAAATAAAACAAAGTTAGCATAGTGCTTTGCATGAGGAGCGTTGACAGCAATGGCAGGTGCTTGGGAGATAAGTTTGATAGGAGTGGGACAGACTTAGGGCGTTTTCGGATAGTCGATTTAGCGTCGATTTAACCGTAAAAGCACAACATTACACGGGGACGTTTCGGATACTAAATCGACGGCGTCGATTAGCTATCCGAAAACGCCCTTATACTATAAAACTCCTGGATCCGCCCCTGCTGTTGACATATACATGTAACTTTAGGCAGCGGATTATGACCCTTGCGTTTCTATTTCTTCCTTCTTCCCGCATTAATTTCTTAAAATACCTATCGCAGCTCACGGGAGAATCACGAGTGGCACTAGATCCATCCACCCCCATACAAGTGGCTAGTAAGCCAGCCAGGTTCCGTAGTAGTCAGGATGTCTGTGTCGGCCTTGTACAAATGACCACACTATCAATGATGACAAATACCCGTTGACCGAGCTACAATTTTGGTTTCATGTTACTCATGCCGTCTTGAGCCAATTAATTTTTCGTGACGGACCCTAATCTACGCTTGCAGATGAATGGAAGCAGCATGGCGTTATCTTCACGCTGTGATGAGAACGGCAGTGTGTGTACACATAATTATACTCTCAATGCTCCTATCAGCGATAATTGCCGATTAACCAGATTGTCCGTCGGCCAGTTTATCTCTGCCGGGACCTATTCATTTGTTGACAATACACAGATTAGTGCTGTCTCATCCTTTCTGTACATATTCTATACACGAAATTTGACTACCACGGCTCCTTAAGCTACTTGTACCGGCTATTGACATATGCAGCTCCTCTGCCACAAGACTGACCGCATACTCTCCATTTACCGACTGACTTGGTAATTGATTGTATTCTCTCACGGAGGGACCAAGATCCAATCTACTCGATCCGCTTCTCTACCTTATCGTTATCAATTCACTATTTGATTGGTGGCACTGGCTCTCACACTCTCACACCTGCCAACTGTGCAAGCAAAAGGAGAGCCGGCAACAAATGCGTTATGTCATAGTTGGAAAAGTTCACCCCAGCCTGTGTCCCACTTCCCAGAACTTTTGCTAGATAATTATAGCTACCCTATGGTACGAAGTGCAGATTGCCAGATTGCCAAATGATAGCCCCTGGATCCTTACCTGGACACCTGCCGCCGAAGCACTGCTTCTCGTGTGTCCGCGGTACGTAGTATGGGATGCAGTCATCGGCGTTGATATTGTCGTCCAAGCAGAAAGGCTTCCGCACCTTGACACCGAATCCACACGAGGCACTGCATTCACTCCAGGTCGACCATTCCCAGTGATCTGCAATGCATAAACAACTCTGTAAGGGACGGCAGTCTGGGCTGTACCCTTACTTAATCTGTTTCTAAGATGTTTTCACAGAAAGTGTTTGCTTCTTAGATACACATTCTGCAACAGTTTGTGAAACGTGTTAAAGATGTTGTGACGCGTCTGACAGAGATGATAGCCGTGTTACTTTACTTTATGTGTAGATCATTGATTGTAAGTCGTCTGTCTAGCGGAATGATTTACCTTGCTACACGTACGCGTATTTACTATTCAAGTTTCGCAAACCGTCTGGCCGTCAGTAACTCTGTTTCTCACCGAGGTAGTTCTGAGCTGCGCCAACAGACGCGGCGCTCTGTCTTGGCAAAGATCCCGCCTTCTGCTGCACACTCTCGCTCCACGTGTCGGGCTGGCACTGCCTTCTCACATCTTCCGTGTCGTCAGTGAAAACGAGTTGACTCAGCGCTCCCTGCCGAAAATAAAATCAGGAATTCAAGTTGCACCGAGACACCGGAACCGTTCAGCAACTGGCCGTCAAAGATTAGACATACCCTTCTATAAATGATGACAGCGAAGATAGGATTAAGTGTGAAGTTTTACGGGATTGTAAGATGAATCACTCTCTGGTTTGGCAGTTAGTCGCCGCGGTCGACTACTGATCTTTTGAAACGGGCAAAACAAATCGCTACTGTGGCTCCAGGAAATGTGTTCATATCGCCTCTTTGTTTCATGATTACATTGTCGACGTAACAGTAACAAATAAACGCGTATTCATACGCCCATCCCATTGGCTCATTCACAAAAAAGCGACCAACTTCATTTCGGTTCTCCCAATGAATCATCTAGCTCTATTAGTATCCAGTTTGTTACGCTTAACAGTAGTAAAGCTGATATCAATTTTCCCATCACTATAAGATGCACTCCAAAGATGTAAACACATGGATTTGGATATGCTGATGTACTGTGTGCTGTTGTATAGGTAGCAGCTGCATAGGCTTCAAGATCAACCTATTTGAGCTGGTGCACCCATAGGAGTGCCCTATAGCTGAGGAACTACCATAACTACGCATTTGTCGACTCATTCAAGACATCAAATCCATAGGAGTGCCTTATAGCCGAGGAACTGCAGTAACCCCACATTTATGGGATAATGATGACATGCTACTACTGCTGCTACTAGTATGTAGCGAGTAATAGAGCAAAAATTGTCCCTCACACTCACCTCATATCTCTCATCAGCTCCTCTGTCCATGGCGAACATCTTTGACCCGATGATCATCGTCGATTGGTATATGTTGGGTATAAACGGCTCTGACTGAAGGATCTGTACTGTTCTTGCATAGCAGTTGTAGTACATCGTTATGTTATTGCCGTTGATGCCGAATCCAAACTGGTGCCACTGTCCGTCATTAATGTTGTCGTGAGGTAGAGGTATCGACACCGAACTCATCCTGCCTGTTTTGTGGAGAATCTCCAGTGTAGGCGACGGGAAAGCTTTCAGGCCGAGATACAGACGTCCTGATGAGTCGGTCAAGGAAATCAAGTACTGTCCTTCTCGCGGATATTTGGTCTTCCTCGGCCGGATGCGACCCAGGACAGAGAACTTCTCTGGCCATAAGGGGCTGAACACCGTCGGCGTCGACACTTGCCCATAGAAGTTTGGGGTTATGTCATAGATAGTGCGGCCAGTGATGTTGAGAGCGATGACGCCTTTCTTCATTGAATCGAAACCTGCCAACTGCACAATGTCCTTGACCCCTGTAATAGACAAAAACGAATCATGCAAGCTTTGCGGAAACTCTTTATCATGTTTGAGTGTGTGGACGAATTGCGTTACAATCTGCTGGTGACAATTGACACGTGACATGTCATAGAGCAAGGAGCACTATGATACGAGCAGTTGCATCATATTGAGTTAGTTGATTACCTCTTGTCACAACTATCAACTGTACGTTAACCTCAGCAAAATTACTCCCTACAGCACTCGAAATCGGTGATAGCGATCTGCAGATTGTCTGGCAAACTAAAGTGCGCCAGCGCCTCATTCATGTGTCAGCTCCGCTCCCAACTGCGTCTCGCTAACCAGCGAACCACCCTCAGCAGACGTAAACACTTTTATTGAGTGAGCGCCTCGCCGCTATGTCTGCACAAACGTCCGATCTGGGCCTTTCTCGATTTGTTAGAAAAGGCACAAAGATAAAAGACAGACTGAGCAGTGGTTTCCTGCAGCAGACACCAGCGCCGCCATGTATTGGCAGACAACCATGGTGGTATTTGATTCAGATACTGCTGTATGTTCTTCCTGCAGACGTTTATACTATCTACTTCCCTCCAGAAACGTGAATTATTTCGTGTAATTGCCAATCTGCTCTTTCTGGAGTCACTAAAATAGTTTTGAATTTGCCACCTGGTTGTCAGTTACTCTTTAGAACACTGTGTGAATCTAAAAATCTAAAGCAGAGTGGAAAGTCCTGCTTACCGGCGCATTCAATAGTGTTGCACTTTCTTTTCTGCGTGTTCGCATCGTCACAAGTTCCCGTCGGCTGCCGCGAGCATTTCCTTGACCTCTGTTGTATGCCGCTGTCGCCGCAGGTAGCTGAACATGCAGTCCATTCCGACCATGGCTCGTAACCTGCGAAACAGTGGCAGTGATCTCAGTCTACACGATTGGGTGCAAAATATATGATAGATAGAAGTCAGCCAAGTGTCAATCGGCTTTGTAACTTGTCTTGATTACATTAATGGACATCACTTTTCACTTTTGCACAAGTCGAACAAAGTGCTGCAGCTCTTGTCTAATCAACCAATGATAATGACCGTTAATAATGAGCCAATCACGTCAAGTGTTAATGGTGGCTAGTGCTTTACAGGATTATCTAAATCTGGAATCAAAGCGATTTGGGCAGACAGTAACAATGACACAATGGCCATCAATGGCATAAAGAAACTACGGAATCAATCCGCATATATATTTCATACATCTTAATGAGCCCTATGTAAATAAGAGGATGCTCTGTTTCCCACCAGATACCGTGAAACGATCAATCACGTATCAATAGACTCTGGCATTGATTCCAATATGTCAACAAGGCCGAGGCATGCTCATTATATCTTAGATGCATTATTAGATCTGTGTTGGTATTGATGGGCCAGTTAGATTAATTATTTCCTTTCATACACCAATGTTTTATCTTAGGCTAATTAGATGTCCCTCATTCATCCACAGCTCATGGTACAGATGTGTCCATGAGAAATGAGTTTGTCAGCTTGCAGCAAGTGGTTGCAAGTGCAGATACGCTTATTTAAAAGAAATAGTAAAACGCTGCTTTCTAGCAACAGTCTGCTAGAACTCTTGCAGCTGGTCTCAATATCTGCAAAGTTTTCATTGATAATTTACAATTGAGGCATGTGCTTTGCAGACCCCCAGTCACAGTTGTAATGCCGCACTCGCCGATTGATAATGTCCGCTGGCCTGAACAGCTTTGTGTTTTATTATATTACCACGCACCGCAAATGTTGATAGGCGTATCTTTTGACTTAACTCAATAGGGAAAACAAAATATTTTCGCTTCACAAATGAGTGGATAATATGTTTGGCGGACCAACTGGTAGAATGAATGCACACATAGGAGAGCAACAATTTATACCTTACGACGTCACGAATTCTATCGTGATATGTCTCCCAAGAGTGCCAACAAATAGCGCATCGTACCTACTCCCTATCAGCTCACTTATACTACCTATCCTTTTCCTGGACTTGGTCCATAAACCTTCCTCTCCCTCCTCTCGCAACAAAACAAAAGAAAGCACCCCACCCACACACAACAACAAAAAAAGAAAACAAAAAAAAAAAAAGAAAATAAAAAAAAAGCAAAAA